>OLGE01000186.1_pt1 | contig 76034 bp, 74 predicted proteins | sample 1605151 | NCBI WGS metagenome assembly OLGE01 (sample SAMEA3888912, study PRJEB22519) | human gut metagenome | biome: human gut; feature: human-associated habitat; material: faeces | place: Denmark | collected 2010
CAGATCAAGATAAAGAACGAGGGTAGCGGACAGCTCGACCTCAACTATCAGGTGGCTTACACCCTCCCGTTCCTCCCCAACACCACTTCCATGTACTACGCTCCGAAGCTCGACCGTCCGGAGAAAGTATCCGTGGCTCCCATCAAGCAGGAGAAGAACCGCACGTCTCTTGCCACCAGCGACGACCCCTTCGTGCTCACCTACGCCGGCGACTACAACGCCGCTACCGGTGCCTCTTACTCCATCGTGCGTTTCGCTCACTACTACCCGTTGGAGTCGGTAGCTGCCATCAAGGGCATGGAGATTTCGAGCGTTGACATCTACATCATCGACGTGGCTGAGTGGAACTCCGAATTGTGTATCTGGAAAGCCGACCCCAAGAAAATGTACACCTCCGGCGAGGTGCTTTACAGTCAGGACTTCACTCCCGTTGCCAACGGCTGGAACCACATACAGCTTAACGTGCCGTATGTCATCACAGGCGAAGAAGGCCTCTACATCGGCGTACGCCTCGTAGGCTGCGACAAAATACAGTGGGAAGTGGGTCTCGACAACACCCCTGCAAACATCGGTTACGGCGACCTCATGAGCTACGACGACGTTCCTTCATGGTGGTCGCTCGCCGACCTCGGTGCCGACGCCAACTTGCTCATCCGCGCCAATGTCACCGGCGCACGCACTCCGGCTGTCAATTGGATCAAGCTCGACAAGACTTCCGACACCATCGCCCCGGGCGGAGAGGCAACACTCACCGTTACTGCCAACCCGTGGCTTGTCGATAAGACCGTTTACGACGGTATGATCCGCATCACATCCAACGACCCGCTCGCAAAGGGTGTCAAGATACCCGTTTATCTCGACAACTTCGACGGCACAGTGAACGGCATGGAATTCATCAATGTCGACGCTGACAAGAGCTGTCTCCGCATCACAGCCGACCGCCGCATCACAGTGGCTACTGACAGGCATGTGAGCTACATCGCCATCTTCACAGTCGATGGTCGCCAGCTCGCCATGAACTTCGACACCAACGCCATCGACGCAAGCACATTGCAGCGCGGCGCGTATGCAGTGAAGGCAGTGCTCGACGACGGCACAACCATCAGCGGAACGGTGGCGGTGAAGTAATTATAGAAGTTAAAGAATTTATCACTCGCTTCGCTCGTTAGAAGTTAAAGAAGTTAAAGCCAAATGCTTTACTGATAATTTTTAACAAAAAAAATTACTTTTCCCCGAAAAGAGTTTTGAGTGAATAGAACGGCGAGAAGCGTTTGATGCGTGAGGCGGCTTCTTGACCCCATATCGCTGCTATGAGACGGATAGCGTCCACGTCCCCGTCAAAGGCGATGAAACTCTCATAATTGTTGAACTCGTAGCAGTAAACCTCCTGAGGGTCACACTCTGTTCTTATGCGGTTCTGAATGTCATGTATGTGGGCGAACATCTTGTTAATGCCGTCCTGAGTGCCGTAGCCCCCACCGCCGAAAGAAACAAGCCGCTCGTTGGGTTTCAGCCTGATAGACTTCTGACCCTGTTCAAACTGTTCTTTTGAGAAAGCGTAGAAACAGCGATATTTCTTAGCGTCTGTCTTGTCACGCTCTTCACACAACTCATGGTAGCGTTTCAGGGTCTTTGCGTTCTTATAGACCAACATGCCGTCATTGTCCCAATCCTGACGAACTTCAAATTTCTCTGTACTCATAATATAAACTTTGTTTTGATTGATTTATTGCCTTTCGACTTATGAAGCCCGCCAGGGGCTTTCTGTGGCTCTCTGACGGGCTTTTGTTGTTCATGCTTATAACTCTCGCAGAATGTCATTGAAAGCCTTTTCTGCGGTCTCTTTCACGCCTTTAGGGTCTCCGTAGAACTTCTGAGCGGCTTGAAGAATTATCAACATCGCCCGTCCGAGGGCTGTCATGATGACTGACGGGTCGTTTGTTCTCGCTTGAAGAACTTTCAGAACCTCTTGATACAGGTTCTCTTGATTGCTGTTCATTGTTGCCATTGTGTCTTTGATTTATTTGTTTAACTTTACTCGGTTCATCAACTGTCCTGAGAGTTCATGCAGCTCACGGCTTCTTTCAGGTGTGAGTTCACGGGCGTGAGCCGTTATCGCCTGAGTGAGCTTCCAAAGAGTTGCGCCGCCCTGAACGCCGTCCTCGGGGTCGTTGCGCATCAATATCTTTTCGACCTCCTTGCTCTCTTGTTTCAGAAGACCGCCGCTGCTTGTCAGGCGTTTCAGTTCGTGTTCGAAGTCAACATCAATCTCCGAAGCCCCCTGTATCTCAATCGCCTTTTGCATGAGGTTGTCCTTGCTGAACAGACCCTTTGTGAGGTCTTTGACAGCCGAGACGGTTGTCTTCGTGTCGAGTTCATAGGTCTTGTTGGATAGCTGCAGATTGTCAGGCAGCTTTGAACCCAAGTGAACTTGCTTCATAACGCTCTCCCTGACCATACCGTTAAGGCAAGCCCCGTTCAGGAGAAAGGCTCTCATATCAACAGCCCCGTCCCCGTAGTCAGAGGTTGAGAAGCGTGCGCCCGCAAAGATTGTAACAGTTCCGTTCTTCACGGTCGGTATCTCAATCGGTGTCGGAAGAATTGTCTCCGCCCATACCTTTGTGTCGTTCATATAAGCGTCAGAAATGACTGCGCCCTGACCCGCTGCCTCCTGAACAAACGCCGTGAGAATTTCAACTGAGTTCAGGCGGCGATAACTGTCAGAGAGAACGCCTCTCACTTGCTGCCCTACGGTTCTGACAAGAACACGGCTGCGCTGCGTCCAATCGCTGTGTTGGTTCAGAAGATGTGCAGCGAGGGCTATTGCCCAGGGCTCGCCGCTTGCAAGCCCTCTGAGATAACGCTGCGGTATGCCCATGCGCTCGGCGAGCTGTCCGATTGCGTTGTCGTGGAGAGAAAACTGACCGTCAGGCATGTTCATCGTCAGAGGCTGTGAACTTATCTCTTCAACCTCTGTGAAGCCGTCTGTCGGCTGACCGCCCGAGAACGTGATAACGGGCGTGTGGCTCTTCGCTTTCAGGTTCACGCCGATAGGTGCGATATAATCCTGAGCGATTTTGCCCTCATTGATAAGGCGTTCCATTGTAGCCTTAACACCCGCTGCCTTGCCGTCTATCATTCTGTGAACTTTGTTCATTACTACCTCGTTCAAACCTTTCTGTAAGTCTGTTGTTGCTGTCATAATTTTGAAAATTTATATGGTTATTGAATATTCGATAAAAACTTCTCTGCCTCTTCAAAGAGTTCATCAGGGGTCAGGCTCTCAGAGCTTGGCTCGAAGCCTGAGAGGTAAGCCGCCTCTATGATCGTGCTTCTTTCACTCATTGCGCTGCCCTCCCCTGTTTGAGTTCATCACAAATGGCGATACGGCGTCCCGCTCTTATCAGTCTCGGCAGATATGTGTCAAGGGCGTGATACGGGAAGCCCGCTTGACGGTCGCCCGCCTTGTCTCTTGTCAGGGTTATGCCGAGTATGCGTGATGCGCTCTCTGCGTCTTCCTGATAACTCTCATAGAAATCCCCGCATCTGAATAACAGCAGAGTGTCGGGGTGCATCTCTTTCAGTTCTGTGAACTGTTTCTTTTTTGCTTCTGTCATAATTTTGACCTCCTGTTTCTGATTATTTGTAGTAGAAAGAAAACTTGATACCTCTGCGGAGCTTGCAGACACAAACATCGTCCATGCATGCAAATGCTCTCTTCAAGAGTTTGTTCAGCATCTCAACGCCGATGAGAGCTATCGCTCCCGTAACGCCTACGAGCTTATGAACCTTGCGTCCCTGAGCGTCAACGCCGCTTACCTTGATGCGGAAGTTTCTGTTGATGTCCTTTGAACTGTAAGCGAGACCGTTCTTGTTATTGTTTGTTGAGACCTTAATCATTTTTCTTTCGTTTTTAGTGATACTTTCGTTTCTATTTTATTTGCTCCAACGCATTTTCAGAAGACGTTGAGTTTTTTTCGTAATCGGCTTTTCTATAATCGCTCCACCCTTTCATATCAGGTTTCTTCGTATCTGCTTGTGATAATCTTAATCCGTTCATTTTTTCTTTGAATTTGAATGTTAAACTTATGTTTGAATGTGATTACCTTGAAATCACGTTGCAAAGATAAGTGAAGTATTTTGGAAATAACAAACTTTCATCCGAGTAATTTTAACCAAACGGGTAAATTTAACCTTTATTAAGAGTAATCGCCCAAAACTCGCCCTTATATAGAAAATTTCCATATAACCAAACATTTTTGTGATTATTATGTAATCATTCGCGGAAATATTGTATCTTTGTCGCAGTTTACCGTACAGTTAAATATTTCATAATTATGAGAAAAGCAATTTTAGATGCGCTGAAAGCCAAATTTCAGGGGGTCAGCGAATCAGTCTTGAACAGGATTGCGGACAAACTCTGCAAGACTGTCACAACCGCTGAACAGGTTCAAACCGCCGTTGACGGGGTGACAATTCAGCAAGTAATCGAGGGCTACGCCGATAGCCGAGCAACAGAGGCTTCACAGACCGCCGTTCACACTTACGAACAGAAATACGGTCTCAAAGACGGCGCAAAGATTGAACAGCCCTCAGGGGGCGGTGGCTCAGGTCAGGGCGGCGCACCCGTTCAAACACCACAAGGAGGGGGTACAGACCCCGTGCTGCTTCAAACGCTTCAATCGCTTCAAGAGAGCAACAAAAAGTTGTCTGAGCGTCTTGACCGTATGGACAGCGAGCGTACAACCTCATCACGCAAACAGCAACTTTCAGGCATTATCGCCAAGTTGCCTGAGAACCTCAGAAAGGCTTACGAGCGAACACCCGTTGATGGCTTGACCGATGAACAGTTCAACGCTCTCATCGGAGAGGTCACAACAGAGGTGGACGGCATTGTTCAGGCGACACAACAGAAAGGGGCTATCTTCGGTCGTCCGTCAGCCACGGGCGGCTCAGGTTCTCAGGGCGGAGAACTGACCCAAGAGCAAAAGGACGCTATCGCACATCGTGATAACAAGCCCGCCTCAGGAGGTCAGCCGTTCTAATGTTTAACAATCAAAAAAACAAAGAAAAATGGGCATGCAAGTAAACAGACGTAAGGACGTGAGAACACCCCGTGTCCTTATGCACCGTATCGCTGACATCAGAGGCGGCGTATCTGTCAAGGCTTCTGAGCTTGGTGGCGATTTCCTCTATGAGGGAGCTGTCCTGAGCGCAGCCGATGAAAAGGGTCTTTGTCACGTTGTGAAAATCGCTCATGTTGTCGCAGAGGTCGGTGCGACCGACAAGACAATCAAAGTGAAGAAAGGTCACAACTTCGCAAAGGGCGATTTCATCATGACAAAGGTCGGTGGCGTGGCTTATGACATCACAGCCATTGACACAGAGGGCAGCAAGACCTTTGACACAATCACAGTCAGCACCACCCTCGGTGCAATCCCAACGGGCGGTTTCATTATTGAGGCAAAAGCGAAGTCAACCGCCACAACCTCTGAACTGAAATACGTTCCTCAGTCAATCAACGGAACGGGCAAACCGTTTACGCAGAAGTCAAACCTTGACACGGACGCTTGGCTTTTCGCCGTAACAAAGGGCAACCCGCTTCCTGATTTCATCATGGCGTACCTCAAAGGTGTCGTCAATTATTAACCGTTAAAAGTTCATCATTTATATGGCAACAGTAGTAAACACTCTCATTCAGGGTCTTACCGAGCAGATGGTTCAGTCACGTGTGGACTCGGCTGACGCATCGGGCTTTCTGTTCGGCACTTATTTCCCTGTGAAGAGAGTTCAGGGCTTCCAGTGGAAGACCCTCACAAATCAGCTTGCTAAGAAGAACGTAGCCGCCGACCTCCACACCGATAACGGCTCTATTCTCCGCAAGCAGCGTCCTATCTATGAGAGCGCAAGAGGAGATATCCCTTTCATCAGCATTTCCCGTGAGATGAAACGCAATGAGATTAAAGAGTATCAGACCGCTCTCGCTTTCGCTCAGGATGAAGACGCAACAAAACTCGTTCAGTATTGGGGCAATGACGTTGATTTCTGTTTCAACGGCGTTCAGTCAGAGTTGGAGTACATTGCATGGAAGCTCGCTTCCCGTGCGGGTCAGTTGGCTTTCACAACAACAACCAACGCAACATACGCCAATGAGTTCGACTTGGATTATGACGTTGACCCCGAGGCAAAGGTCAAGACCTCTTCCGATTGGGCAAACGCTGCTTCGGCTGACATTCTCGGCGATTTCCGCAATGAGATTAAGAAAGCCAAGGCAAGAGGTCTGAACCCGAAGTTCGCCTTTGTCAACCTTGACGAGTTCTATAAGATTGCATCGTCCGAGCAGATTATCAAGGCTTGTGCGTCATTCGCTTCAAACGCTCTGAATATCTCTCAGACCCCTGACCTTACCACCGTCAACTCAATGCTCGCCCGCCAAACATGGCTCAACGGTATTCAGTTGAAAGTCATTGACCAAACCATTACCCGTGAGTTCACTGACGGCTCTCAGGAATCAGGCAACCCATTTGAGGACTGCCGTTGCGTTCTCTCAGAAACAGAACGTCTTGGCACCACTCAGTATGACATCCTGACTGAGAACGAGAACCTGATTTTGCGTGCAGAGCGTGCTCATACTATCATCAAGAAGTACGGTACAATCGAACCGAAGTCAGAGGTTACAATCGGTCAGGCTGACGCTGTGCCTGTCTTTGACACGGCTTACCGCAACGTCTATATGAGAACAGACGGTAAGGATTGGGAATAAACATTTAACTGAGGCATAATATGGCAGCAACAGTTCTTGAAGCATTAAAAAGCATTACCGCTTACCCCGTTCCGCTTCGCACCCTCGTAGAGACTGCGGAGCGGCGGGGTCTTTCGCTTTCAGATGAAGCCACGCAAGAGACGCTGAAAAGCAAGGCGTTCAACCTCTCAAAGGCTGACACGCTTCTGTGGCTCTCTCTCGCCCCGAATGTCACTCAGGGCGGGCAATCATACTCTTTCACAGATGAACAGCGCACAGAGTTCAAAAACAGAGCCTATAAGCTGTTCAATGAGTTTGAGGACGAGGCGGTAAAGCCCAAACCTATATACGGATATAAAGGTTCGCGATTATGATAATAACCAACGGAACAATCGAAGTGAAGAGAAAGACGGCGGGCGGCATTGACCCTGAAACGGGTTTCCCCGTCAAGTCTTCTGAGGTCTCTTGGGGTAGCCCGATAGACTGTCAGTACACGGCAAACAAGTACAACAAGCTCGGCAAGGTCAATGGGGAACACTTCACGGTGGCGCAGTATTCAATTCTGATTGAAGAACAGCCGCTCGGGGAGTTTGACCAAATCAGGCTTACAGACAGTTTGACGGGAAAGAGCCTCGGGGAGTTTTCTGTCATTCAGGTTGATCCGTTGGAAGCCGTCTGCGAATTGAGAATAATGGTATAACGGCGATTGCGGCTCTATGTCGGCTTTACTTTTTCTGTGCTTATAATCACACCATGAAAAAGAGTAAACGCCACATACGTCAAATTCGCCAAAAATAACTCAGAAACTATGCCAATAAGACAACTTACCCCCATGTCTGAGATTGACCGATACACAGAACAGGAGTTGAAAAGGCTTCAAACGGTTCTGATAAGGTCTTTGCAGTACTGCGGGGAACAGGTTCTGAATAAAGCCCGTTCGACCAATTCATATAAAGACCAAACGGGCAACCTGAGAAGTTCACTCGGCTATGTCGTTGCCGTGGACGGACGGGTTGTTTATCAGTCAGACTTTCAGACCGTGAAACAGGGGCGGGACGGTTCAGAGAAAGGCGCAGCGTTCGCGAAGAAACTTGTCAGGCGTTTCCCTCACGGGGTCTGCCTGATAGTTGTTGCGGGCATGGAATACGCCGCTCACGTCAAGAACAAAGGCTACGATGTGCTTGACAGTTCAGAACTGCTTGCAGACAGAATTGTGCCGAGTATGCTGAAACAGCTTGGCTTCACTTAACATTAACAAGAGACAATGGCAAAGACATCAAAACAAGTTCAAGGGGACGTGTACAGACTTCTGAAAGACAGCACCCTTTATTCGATGATTTCAGGTGAGGTTTACAGACAAGGCTACCGCCCTCGCGACAGCCGCCTTGAAGACGCTGTGGTTATATTCACAGCGGGTCTTCCTGACCAAATTCAGACAGGCGTGGTTACGGTTCACATCTATTGTCCTGACATAGACCCATACGGGAACGGCGTACTCGTTGAGGACGGTCAGCGCACAGAAGAACTTGAAGCCCTTGCGCAGCGTTGGGTTGACAGTCTCACGGCTGAGGTCTCTTGTTATAAGTTCAAGTTGCAACAGACGATCTGTACAGACTATGCCAAAGACATCAATCAGCATTTTGTCGTTGTCTGTCTGAAATATAAGTATTTCGGCTCTGACGATGAAACGCTGAATATCCCTCAGGCGGCTGTTATTGTTACCGAGGACGGCGATTTGCCGATAACGCAGCCTGTCATAAAGAAAAAGAATGTTTAACAATTAAATTAAAAGATTATGTCACTACTTTCATGGGGTAAGTGCCTCATTGAGCACGCCACCTCAACAAAAGGCGTTCCCGCAGAAGCGTGGACAGCTACTGATACTCCTAAGGAGGATACAACGAAGCTGACCCCAACAGCGGGAACAGAGAAGACCGCCACAGAAGAGGGCGGCGATTTGGTCGATTCAAGAACAGGTAAGAACACTTATCAGTTCGAGTTCGATTTGTTTGTCAAGAAAGGCGGCAAACGCCCATTTGAGGACAATGACGGCGTAATTTCAGGAGAACACGCTTTCCGCGTCACACCTGAGGACGAGGAATGCGAGGGTATTCAGATTGACCGCTCAACAGTTCGTTGCGAGGAGAGTTATTCAACCGCTGAGGGTAAGTTGCTTCACTACGTTGCCAAGGTTCTGAAACCCGCAACGGGCAAGAGTGTGAAGCCGTACACTAAGACAAACCCCGCTTGACTGATGGGCGTAAGGTTCTCAACCAACGGAGCTTTGCGCCTTACAAACGGAGGTTCGTTTCGGTTCAATAACCTGAATGTTCATCTGCACTGAGGGAGCGAGGCGGTCAGGCGCAACCGCCCCTCCCTCTTCAAGGGTCAGAGGTCACAAAAGAAAGACGCTCACGGCGGTTCGTTGCCGCCATGACCCACTTATACATCAATAAAAGTTTTATCATCATGGCAGAAGAAAAGACTATCGAACAGAAAGCCGCCGAGACCATTCTTCAAACACCCGTTGAAGTCAAGGTCGGCAGCAAAACTTATATGACAGCCCCGCCAAGCACGGCAACGCTTATTCTCGCATCAGAGGCTGTTTCACGTTTGCCACACGTTGTTCTTGACCCGAAGAACGTTGTGGAAGAAAGCCTGTCAATCGCAAAAGATTGTCGGGCTTTAGGCGATATTGTCGCAATATTCATTCTCGGAGCAAAGAACCTGAAAGAAAAAGTCAAGGTTCAGAAGAACAGAGAGAAACGCTATCTGTGGGGGCTGTTCAAGCGTCAGGTCGTTGAAGAGGTCGAAGAGGTCATAGACCGCAAGGCAGAACTCGCCCAAGAACTTCTTGAAGAACTCACGCCCGTTGAACTTTATGACCTCACGGTTACGGTTCTGCAAAGAATGAACTTGACCGATTTTTTCGGTCTTACCACTTTCCTGATAGAAATAAATCTGATGCGGCAGACGAAAGTGGAAACAGAAGCGACAGCCCCTGGGCAATAATCGCCGCAACGGTCAAGGCTTACGGGCTGACCTTTGAAGAGGTTCTGTACAACATGAGTTATCCCAACCTGATATTGTACAACGCCGTTCTGCCGTCTTATAACACAAAAGACAAGTCAGACGGCTCAGGCTCAGGGCAAGAGGTAATCAAGGCTGACGACCCGAGAAATAAAGAACGAGTTAAACAATTCTTTGACAGTATCGAATAAATGGAGAACGAGAACGGAAAACTTTTTTACGGAACGGGGCTTGACAACAGTCAGCTCCGTGTTGGTGCTGCGGAAGCGAAGAGACTTCTTCACGGCATTGGCAGCACGGCTTCAAGTGAGGGCGACAAGATAGACGACTCAATGAAGAAAATCGGGAAAGCCGTTGCGGGTGTCTTTGCCGTTTCTCAAATCAAAGAGTTCGTTTCTCAGGTCGCAAACGTCAGAGGTCAGTTTCAGCAACTCGAAATGGCTTTCAAGACCATGCTCGGCTCTGCTGAAAAGGCTGACGCACTCATGCAGCAGCTTATCAAGACAGCCGCCACAACGCCCTTTGGAATGACTGACGTTGCTCAGGGCGCAAAACAACTTCTCGCCTACGGCGTTCAGGCTGACAAAGTGAATGAGACCTTAATCAGGCTCGGAGACATTGCGGCGGGTCTCTCAATTCCTCTGAATGATTTGGCTTACCTCTATGGCACAACCATGGTTCAGGGACGTTTGTACACGCAAGACCTGAACCAATTCTTGGGACGTGGTATCCCTCTGACAGATGAACTTGCCAAGCAGTTCGGTGTTGCCAAAGATAAGGTCAAAGACCTTGTTACTGAGGGCAAGGTCGGCTTCCCTGAGGTTGAAAAGGCGATCATCGCCATGACCTCTGAGGGCGGCAAGTTTGGCGGTCTTATGGAAGCTCAGAGCCACACGATAACAGGTCAGATTTCAAACATCGAAGACAGTATCGACCAAATGTTCAATGAGCTTGGCAAGAAGTCTGAGGGCGTTATCTCTGACGTTCTGAGCCTGACATCAAAAGCCATTGACAACTGGGAGAATATCGGCAAGGTTCTTCTTGTCGTTATCAGCACATACGGGGCTTATAAAGCCGCCGTTATCGCTGTTGCAGCCGCTCATAAAATGGCGGCTATATGGGGAGAGGTTTCAGCCTTTCTTTCTCTGACAAAGAGTATAACGTCAGCCAAGGACGCAATGCTTCTTCTTAACATGGCAACAAAGGCAAACCCAATAGGGCTTGTTTTAGGCGTTGTCGCCGCCGCTGCAACCGCTTTCGGTCTGTTCTCAGACAATACAAGCAAAGCGGCTGAAATGACAAGCAAATACGGCGAGAAAGCGACCACAGCCATAACACGTGTTCAAAGCCTTTCAACAGCCCTGAACGGTCTCACTGCGGGCAGCTCAACCCACAAAAAGGTTATGGACGAGCTAAACGGTATTCTTGAAGACTACGGCGTTCAGGCTGTCAAAGAGGGCGACAGCATTGATACCGTGAACGAGAAGCGCACTCAGGCTATTGAACTAATCAAGCAAGAAGCCATTGAGCGTCAACGCCTGAACGATATTGCCTCGGGCAATGACACATACGCCAAGGCTCTTTCTGACGCACAGAACGAAATGTTTCAGAAACTTCAAGGGGCTGAGACAGGCGGTACGTTTGCGGGTCTTGTTTGGTCTTCCGACAATAAAGAGATACAAGAAAACGCAGCCGCCATTTCTACGATTATCGCTCAACAGGTCGAACAGAACATCAACCTGATAGCGGGCAAGACTGGCGAAGAATACGAAAAGGGTCTGAATAAGATTTATGCCAATATTCAAGACAAGATGCGTGCTATCGGCATAAGTGAGAAGACAATCGCCAAGGCTTGGTGGGATGACGGTTTTTTCACAAAGACCAACATCGTACAAAATTATATAAACGGCGTTCAGTCAGCAGCAGAGGAACACGACCGTTACACAACAGCCGTGAACAAATCTGCCGCCGCTGAACAAGCCGCCGCCGACAGTTCAATGACATTTGCCGACAAGGTTTCAGCCGTTGAGAGAAGCCTACAAAAGCCAACGGACGGCGTTCATCAGTTGTATGAGAATATCAAACAACTCATGTCGCAATACTCTGAGAATACTATCGGCTTTACAATCAAGTTCAGCGGCGAAGTTCCCGCTTGGATGGATAAAATGGGTATTGATGAACTGACACGCCTCGCGAAGCGTTTCGCCTCTATTGGGTCTTCATTGAAAGACGGTCAGGTGGCTTTAGTGAACGGCAAGGCTTACACAAAGCAGCAAGCCTTACAGCGCAGCGCAGAATACGCTCAGGCTGCTGAGAATAAACAGACCGCCGCCGACAACAAGAAGAAACAAAACGAAGCGGCAGCAGAAGAAGCAAAGAAACACGCCAAAGAACGGGCGAGAAAAGCCGCACAAGCCGCTGAGGACAGAAAGCGGGAGCGTGAACAGATTGCCGAGGAAACGGCTGAGAGAAACAACCAAATCGCCGAATACGGGCAGTCTGTCATTGAACAGACTGAGAAAACCGAGCTTGACATCAGACAGGCAAAGATAGAACTCATGGAAGAAGGTTATCAGAAACAAAAGGCGCAGCTCGACCTGAACTATGACCGTCTTATTTCTGAGAACAAAGAACGTGAGCGACAGATGCTTGAAGCCCTTGCCGACAAAATGGTTCTTCAATGGGAGAACAAACACCCCAAGGCAAAGAACTCTGAGAAACAGGCTTACCGCAGTTCTCTTCTGAGTGAAGACAGCGACACCCGCCTAACACGTCAAGACCTGACAACAGAACAGCGGGCGCAGCTCGAAGCATACGAGAAGATAGCCGCCGACACCCGTGTTAAAGGCAATAAAGAGGCTCTGAACACCATGCTGCAAGACAGCCTGACATACGAGCAGCAGCGGGTCAAGATTGCCGAAGAATATCAGAATAAAATCGAAGCCCTCTATGAGCATGACAAAGACGGGAAACGTGTCAAAGATGAAAACGGAAATGACAAGTGGAACGAGGGTGTCACTCAGGGGAACTTCGATGAACTGAATTATCAGCAAGAACAGGCTCTGAACGCCATTGATGAACAGTTTGCGCAGCGTGAAGAGACATACAAAGCATGGTGCAACGAAATCGCCAATCTGACCCTTGAACAACTTCAAGCCCTCTTGGATAAAGCCGAGGAGGAGTTGAAAAAGGTTGAGCAAGACAAGAAGAACGGCACAGCCACTTCACAGCAAGTTGCCGTTGCCCGTGCAAAGGTCACAACCGCCAAGAATAATGTCGCTCAGGCAAAGGCGAAAGCCGACCTGAACCCTGACAAACGTTCAATCAAACAATGGCAAGACCTCTACAAGACCCTGAACGAGGTAAACAAGTCATTTGAAGAGATTGGCGACACAATCGGCGGCGTTGCGGGAGACATCATCAAGACGGCGGGGCAAATATCAACCTCTGCCCTTACGATGATAAACGGCATAATGCAGTTGACACAGAACGCATCTACGGGCGTTCAGGCAACAGCGACTGCCTCCTCAAAAGCAATTCAGACTGTTGAAAAGGCTTCTGTCATTCTGACAATTATTTCTGCCGCCTTGCAGATAGCAACGCAGATCGTGAACCTCTTCAACAATGACGACAAGAAGCAAGAGGAAATAGAGGCTCTTCAAAGACGCATTGACCAACTGCAGTGGGAACTTGATAACGCCGACATCGTGCGCATACAAGAGAAGAGCGGAAAGGCTATTGACCTCGTGAAAGCGAAGCTGAAAGAGACACGGGACGAAATGTTGAAAGACATTGAGACCCTGACAGGCTTTGAAGCAATGTGGGCAAGGCTCACGCTGAAAGTCTCACGCAACGATGAACTGTTGAAACAGTCAGCCGAGAAGATTACCAAGGCTTACGCCAATGTCGCTTACACGGCTGACAAGGCTCTCGGCGGCAAGAAGTACAGTGAAGCCCAACAGCAGCTTGAAAACATCGCACAGCAGCAGTTGCTCATTCAAGAACAGATAGACACAGAGAACAGCAAAAAGAAGACTGACCACGGCAAGATTGCCGATTGGGAGCAGAAGATTGAAGAACTGGGCGCAAAGGCGATTTCAATCATAAATGAAATGGTTGAAGACATCATGGGCGGTACAAGTTCTGACATCGCAGAACAACTCTCTGACGCTTTCTTTGAAGCCTTTCAGAACGGCGAGGACTACGCAAAGGCGTGGGGCGATAAGGTCAACGAGATAATCGGCGACATAACAAAACGCCTTTTGGTTCAGAAGTTCTTGGAAGAACCCCTCGGAGAGGTCTTTGACAAGTACAAGGCTCAGTGGTTCAAGGACGGCAAGTTCATGGGCATTGACGCTGTTCTGAACAGTCTCTCGGGCTTGACAAATGACCTGAACCAAGTCGGCACAGATTGGATAACGATTTGGGAGGCTCTCCCTCAACAAATCAAAGACATGATTACAGCCGCACAAGACTCAACCCGTGAGACCTCTTCAAGTGGTATCGCCAACGCCTCTCAGGACAGCGTGGACGAGCTGAACGGACGAGCCACGGCTATTCAGGGTCATACCTATTCAATCAGTGAGAACACAAAATTGCTGCTGAATACGGCGAACCTGATTTTGCAATCAGTCTTGAACATTGAGAGCAATACAGACGGGCTTTCAGACCGTGTGGCGGGCGTTGAGAGCAGCGTGAAATAGATTAAGGACACAGTAAACGATATCGCCCTCAAAGGCATAAAGATAAAATGACATGAAAGAAGTTATCAGACAGATTTACACACAGGCAAAGCTCCTCGGGGCTTGCCCGTTGTTCAAGGGGACAGAACAGACTGTCGAGGATATTGTCAGGCTGTTTGAAAGCCCTCAGGGTATAGAGTTTTGTATGAAGAACCATTTCCCGAACATGGCGACTTTCAGGCTCTTCAAGCCTCACGGGGTTGAGAAGTACGGCATCTACATTGATGCGGGAACGCTGACCCTAAAAGACCCCTCACGGGCTATTCTGATAGGAAGAACCTCTGCGACCATTTTCTGTTCAAAGACAGAACGGCACGAAATCATTCTTCTTCACGGGGCGAAAGCGATAGTGAATGCAAACAAATGGGCTGTTGTCCGTGTTCAGTCAGAACAGGGCTGCAGCGTCATAAAAAACACCTCTGACAATGCGATTATAATATGATTAACAGACTTTTCATAGACGGTAACGATGCATACTTGCAGTATGGCGTGTATGTGACGAGCGGCGGGTTCAACGAACTTGTCGCCTTTCCGCCGTTGAAGTCTGTTGACAGTAACGATTGGCAAGAGGAAGACGGCGTGGAGGCAGACCTTTCAGCCCCTGTTCTCAACACCCGTGAAATTCAGGTCAAGTTCGCTTTTGGCGGGCTTTTCAGCCGTTTCTGCGCTTTCATTGAACTGTTGTCTGACGGTGCTTACCATGAGTTCTATTGCGCCCACATACAGCGCACGTTCACGCTCAGAATGACACAGCAGCCGAACCTTGACGTGGCGAGAATGTTAGGCACGGTAACGATCAAGTTCTCTGACGATTTCCCGATGAAAGGCTACAAGTATAAAGCCCCAATGAGTGAGGTCACGCCGTCAGACGATTATTCGCTTGACAATACGCCATTGACCGATTACGGCTGTCGGGTTCTGAAAGGCTCTCTGTCTGAGGTTATGAAGACCGCACAAGTGAAACAGAACCTTTTGCGGAACATCAAGACGAAGACGGGTGCCATATATGACGGGAAGCGGGTCACGTTCAAATCAAAGGACGTGAAGTTGTATTGCCTCATGCGGGCTGAGAGCCTGACAGAGTTGTGGCGCAACTATGACGCTCTTCTCCATGACCTCATTCAACCCGAGGAAAGGCTTCTGTCAGTCAGAGAACTTGAACAGGATTTCCCGTGTTACTACAAGTCTTGTCAGGTCTCAGACTTCTTCCCTGACGGCAAGATTTGGTTGGAGTTCACTCTGACCCTGACTTTCACGGGGGCTTTCAGACTTGACGACAACGATTTTGTCCTTGCAACGGAAGACGGTATCATCGTGTTCACAGAAGACGGCGAGAACGCAATAGAAATGTTGCCTGACAGTTTCTCTGCTCGTTCTATGCAGTTGGTAAATGACCGTTCTCACATACGTTTCATCAACAATGGCAATATAAGGTTCAACAACTAAAAAATAAAAGACAGATGAAGAAAATAAAGATTTCGGAGTTGCCCCTGTATCAGTCTTTGAAAGGGCTGTTTGTCATGGGAACGGACGTGAATAACAGAACCGTCAAGGTAAATTTGGAGTTCATTGAGAGCGAGACCACAAAAGCCGTAAAAGACGCTGACACAGCAACGGCTGCTGCTGCAAAGGCTGCGGGGCTTGCAGATGAAGCAACAAAAACCGCCAACGCTGCCGCTCTGAGAGCGGACACGGCTCAGGCTCAGGCTCAGGCGGCTCAGGCTGCAAAGGCTGCGTCTGATGCGGCACAGTCAGCATTGAGCGCAAAAACTCAGGCTGACGATGCTGCAAAGGCGGCTCAGGACGCTGCCGAAGCTGCTCAGGCTGCAAAGACTGCGGCAGACGAAGCAACAACCCTGACAAAAGTCGCCACAGAAGCCTCAGAGAAAGCCACAGCCGCCGCAAAGTCAGCCACCGATAAAGTGCTTGACACGCTCGGAAAGATTGTTCCTACGGGCTTGTCTGTTGAGAGCGTTCCACGCCTGACACTCGGCAATGTCAACCCCGTTTACCTGAAAGCCGTTTTAAGCCCCGACACGGCTCTGAAAAACCTGATTTACATCAGTGACAACCGAGCGGTCGAAGTCGGCTTAGACGGGCGCATTTCAATCTTAAATAAGGGTGTGAGCCGTGTTCACATTATCCCCACATGTAACACAGCCCTTGCCCGCACCGTTCTGATTGAGGTGGGCGAACCGTCCCTGAGGCTTGTCACAACACGCCGACAGATGCGTTTCACACAGTCAGGGGCTTTGCGTATGAATTAACAGAATGTCGAACCCGTTAAACAATGAAGAAACATGGGAAAGAAAGGTTACATCAGTGAATTTATGGGCGGCGGTCGAATTGTCTCTCACGGCAAAATCGCTGACCTCTCAAAGGGCTTTAAGCTCCCGAGCGGAAACCCGTTCTCGGTCTATATCAGACCGAAGTACAGCGTATCAACTCTTGACACGGTTCTGACCGTGCGCTGCTCTCAGGACGAGAGCCTGACAGAAGCACCCGTGCCGTTCAATGATTGGTCGCCGTTGGCTATCTCTGAGATTGCCCCGAACTCAGAACTATTGAAGACAAATGACGTTTATTGGGGCAGCGGTTCTTATGAGGGGGAGGACACGCCATGATAGTGTCGCTGTTCATCAGTGTTGCTCGGCGCATCAGGACATGGACAGCCGCCCGCCGCAACAAGAGAAAAGACCTCAGAATGAACACAGCGTCCTCGGTTCGGTTCATCAACAAAGGCAATAAATCGTATTTCAAATTCTTAAATTAAAAGTTATGGCATTAACAACAGAACAAGAAGAGAAAGTCGCTCAGATAATTGAGGCTTTCGAGAATGGTAAGCGTTTGTCTGACCTCCCTAACGTGTCAGGCACAAACCCTTATAACCTCTTTTGTGAGGTTCTTGACGAAGACGGAGAGAGCAAGAAAGCAGCCCTTGCAACTCTTCTCCCTTACACAGAAGAACAGAGTTCCTACGGTGTTCAGTTTGACACGGCTGTTTCAACACCGACTTGCACCCGTGTCGGCTCTTCTGACCTCCACAAAAGCTGCCCCGTTCAGAACCGTATGCGTGGCTGTCTGCTTGACGATGATGGCAACGTGGTTGAATACCTTGACCCTCGCGATTGGACGGGTCAGGTACGTGACGGCTCACGAGGTCAGGTCATGGTGGAGATTCCTCTTCACTACCGCAAGTTTGAGACTGACGGCACAAAACTGACCGTCCGCATTTCTGAACTTCCTCTCCCTGGCTATCATCAGGTGCCAAAGTGTTATGTGTCGGCTTACGAGGCTTCCCTTGACCGCTCAAACAACAAGTTGGCTTCCGTCTGCAACGCCACAGAACAGTACAGAGGCGGTAACAATAACGCCAATTATGACGGCACATACCGCTCATTCTTGAACCGCCCCGTTACAGCAATCAGCCGCACGAATTTCAGAAACTACGCCCGCAAGCGCAAGTCAGGCAGCACCGAGTGGAACTGTATGACTTATGACATGCAGAAGACCCTCTATTGGCTCTTTGTCATTGAGTACGCCACACTTAACTCTCAGGCGGCTTACAACGCTTCGCCGACCGCTGAGGGCTTTCATCAGGGCGGCTTGGGTGACGGCGTGACAACATTCAGCGGCAACGATTGGAACACGTTCAACGGTTATTACCCGTTTGTACCTTGCGGTATCTCTGACAGCCTCGGAAACAGAACGGGCGTTGTGGATTACACGGTCAACAATGAGGCTGAGAGTAACCCGATAACAAAGACTTTCCAAGTTCCCCGTTACAGAGGCGTTGAGAACCCATTCGGGCATATTTGGCAGTGGACGGACGGCATTAACGTGCGTATCAGCCCGAACGCCGACAAGGGCGGAGACGGTCTTTCAAAGGTCTTTGTTTGCTCTGACCCCGCAAAGTTCAACGACAGCAATTATGAGGGTTATTCTCATGTTGGCAATGAAGCCCGTACAGAAGGCTATGTGAAAGAGGTCATTTTCGGAGAGGGTGGCGAGATTATGCCAAAGACAGTTGGCGGCGGTTCTACCACTTATTTCTGTGACTATCATTACACAAACATTCCAACGACTGAAACACTCCGTGGGGTTCTGTTCGGCGGTTTTGCGAGTTACGGCTCGGGTGCGGGCTTCGCTTTTGCGTACTCGAGTTCCGCCCCCTCGGATACGAGTACGGGCTTCGGTTCTCGCCTTTGCTTTTTCCCCGCAACAGCGTAACACGCCCCTCGTTCATCGTTTAACCCTTTAACTCAATCAAGAGACAATGGAAGAAAATAAGAAGCCCGATGACGGTTCACTTGCCTTTCTGAACATACCCCGTGACGAAAGCAACCGTTCTTTCAACTGTGACGAGACAACCCAATCAAAGTTGGTCAACACCTCATTTTGGGTCTGTGACTTCATAGAGGACGTGCCGACAAGGTTCAGTAAGACAAAAGGCACAAAAGGTCAGACGCTTGTCAAGATTAAGCCCGATAAGAACAGCCCTGAGGCTGACGCTAAGAAGTTCTTTACGGGTTCAGCAGACATTCTCTACGTTTGTCAGGAAATCAAGAAGCGCAACGCCTTTCCCCGCCGTGTCACGTTGAGAGGAAACGGAAACCGTTATTGGTTTGAATAAAGAGACATAAAAATATTAAGGTTGGTCGCTCCCGTGGGGTTCTGTTCAGCGGTAATGCGAATAACAGCTCGAATGCGGGCTTCGCTTATGCGAACTCGAATAACACCCCCTCGAATACGAATACGAACATCGGTTCTCACCTATGCTTTTTGAATATTTTCATCAGGTGTCAAAGCCTGAAAAAGATATTAAGGGCGGCAACCGTACCTCTTGGTAAAAAACTTCTGAAAACTGAAATGTGTCGGTAGGAACGCCTGTTGTATGGGCTACCGAAGACTCAAAATAAGAAAGCAAAGAAACATGAAGCGTATTGACAACTTATACGACAAGATAATCTCGTTAAAAAACCTCCGCCTCGCCGATGAAAATGCGAGACGGGGGAAGACGAACACATACGGGGTCAAGGTTCACGACAAGAACCGAGAACAGAATTTGTTGGCTTTGCATGAAGCCTTGCTGACAAAGACGTTCAAGACCTCTCCGTATGACGTGTTCACGATCTACGAGCCGAAAGAAAGAATTATTTATCGTCTTCCGTACTATCCTGACCGTATCGTCCACCATGCTGTCATGAACGTTCTTGAACCCATTTGGGTGCGGCTCTTCACTTATAACACGTATTCTTGCATCAAGGGTCGTGGTATTGAGGGCTGCGCCCATAGGGTTGACAAGATAATCAAGAGTTTTGAGGGCAAGCCTCTCTTCTGTCTGAAAATTGACATCAAGAAGTGTTACCCCTCCATGCGTCACAGGGTTTTGAAACGGCTCATACGCCGAAAGATTAAAGACAAAGACCTTTTGTGGCTTCTTGATGAAGTCATAGACAGCGCATCAATGGATGATGCGGGCAGACCGCTAACAGAGGCTGACAAGGCTCAAAGTGACCCCGAGGACGCTCACGGGCTTCCGATAGGCAATTATCTGAGCCAATACCTCGCAAACCTCTGTTTCTGTTATTTCATGCACTGGGTAAATGAACAGCTTGCAGAACTTGTGAAAAAGGCTCTGAGGCTGACCGTAAAGCCACGCATTGAATGTACTGAATACGCTGACGATATAACGTTCTATGCGGAAAGCAAAGCCGTTCTGCATGTGGTTCTGAAACTCATTCGGGTTCAACTTGAAGACGGTCTGTCCTTGAAGATAAAAGGCAACTATCAGATATTCCCCGTAGCGAAGAACCGTTATGACAGACACGGGCGTGCGCTTGATTATGTCGGTTACAAGTTCTTCCGAGAACAGAAGTTGATGCGCAAGTCAATAAAACAGAATTTCTGCCGTGAAGCCGCCCGCCTGAACAAACGGGAGAAGCCGTTAAGCCAAAAGGCTTACAAACAGGCTGTCTGCCCGTGGTTGGGTTGGGCGAAACACAGCAATTCAAGACATCTTTTGAAAACAATTATTAAACAGAAGTATTATGGCATTCTATGACAACAAGCCCTCCAAGTTGGAGGCAGTGGGTAACGGTTCTTACTTGTACCGTTGGAATATTCAGGAGGTAAAGCCTGAGAGCGTTGAAAAGACCTCAGAAGAGGGCGCAGAGGCTCAGGCAGAGAAAGTCCCTCAGTTCTCATGTGAAGAGGTCTCAGTGTGGGAACCGCTGACCTCAAACAAAATCACAGAGGCGGTAATTACCTCAAAGTGGGACGCTAATTACGAACAGAAACTTGTCAACGAGTACAACGCCGCACAGCTCGGTTTATACGGCGCAAAGACATCTGACGAGGCGAAAGCCCACATTAAGGCTTACACAGATTATCTTACAGAGCGTGCCGCCCTGAAAACTCAGGTAGATGCGGACTGCGCCGAGTTCGGTATTCTCTAACTCTCTGTTTCAAGAGTGAGGGGCGGGCGGTTCAGGCTGTCAGCCTCTCTACTCTTTGAAAAATGGCGGTAACTCATTCTAAAGCCCCACAAAGCGTTTTTGAAGTGATTACCTTATAAGCATACCACAGAGAAAAGTAAACGCCGTGTGCGTCAAATTCGCAAAAAATAACTCTCAAATAAAACGACAATGATAATTTACAACGACAAAGGCAAAAAGCTCCTTGAAATTGAGGTTGACGATAACAGTTATCGCCACAGAGTTATCATGGGCGATTATAACCTCACGCTTTATTACAGCCTCGCAGAACACGTTGAGTTGCCCGTGGGCTGTTATTGTGACTATCAGGGAGAACGCTTCACGCTTGAACGCCCTGAGGCTTTCAAGATGAAACACAGCCGCAGTTTTGAATACACCGTGACAATGGAGAGCAGTCAGGCAAAGGCGAAGATTTGGAAGTTCAGAAACCCCGTTGACGGGCGACTGAAATTCAGCCTGACCGCCAAGCCCCATGAACACCTCCAAATGTTCGTTGACAACATGAACCGCCGTGACACGGGTTGGGCAGTCGGCTCTTGTGTGTCAGGCGATGAAGTCTGCATATCGTACAGCCACGCTTTCTGTTATGAGGCGTTGGAACAAATGGCTTCAACCCTGAACACGGAATTTGAGTTCAACGGCAAGACCGTCTCGCTCCGCAAAGTTGAATATAACAAGAACAACCCGCTGTCGCTCTCATACGGGCGGGGTAACGGCTTCAAGCCCAATGTGGGGCGTTCTAACTATGGGGAAACGCCACCGACTGAAATTCTCTACGTTCAGGGCGGTTCAGACAATATAGACCCGAGCAAATACGGAAGCTCAGAACTTCTTTTGCCGAAGTCTCAGTCAATAGGCTTTGACGGCGTTTACTTTGAAGACGAAGAGGGCTTCAACGCTGACAACGCCCGTTACTATATGACTGACGATTTGGGGTTCTCAATCAGAAGAAAGGACAAAGACCTGACAAGCCTCGCCGAGAGCAGTCTTGACTGTTCAGACATCTACCCGAAGCGTGTCGGCGAAATCTCTTCTGTTGTGTGTGTTGACAAAGACAAGAACTTTTACGACATAATAGACAACTCAATCCCTGAGAACCTTGACTACGAGAAATGTCTGATAGACGGCGAGACCATGACAGTTATCTTTCAGACGGGCATGTTAGCGGGAAAAGAGTTTGAAGTGAAATACTACCACAACTCAATTCTGAACCCTGACGGCTCTTTGAAGAAAGCCGCCCGCCGCTTTGAGATAACGCCGCAAGAGATTGACGGGCAGACCATGCCGAATGAGACCTTTTGCCCACGGGCTAACGAGAAATACGCTGTCTTCAAGTGTATGTTGCCTGACGCTTATATCTGCGACAACGTCACGAAGTCAGGGGCTTCATGGGACATGTTCCGTCAAGCCGTGAAGAGTCTCTTTGACAACGAGGAGACAAAGTTCACGTTCACGGGAGACCTTGACGGCATTTGGGCAAAGAAAGATTGGCTGAACATCGGCGGGCGTATCAAGCTCGGCGGGTATATAAAGTTCTCCGATGAACGCTTTCAGAAAGACGGCGTTCTCGTCCGCATCACGGGCATTAAAGATTATATCAACAAGCCGCACAGCCCCTCTCTTGAACTGTCAAACGAGACGAAAAGCGCATCTTTCTCTTCAAAGTTGAAGCAGCTTGAAAGCGAGGAGGTGGTCATTGAAGACAACCACCGTGAGGCTATTCAGTTCACAAAGAGACGGTTCAGGGACGCAAAAGAGACAATGAGCATGTTGGAGGCTTCGCTGCTTGAAAACTTCACTCAGAGCATAAGCCCAATCGCCATACAGACCATGCAGATGCTTGTCGGCGATGAAAGTCTTCAATTCCGTTTCGTCTCTTCAAAGACAAACCCGACACAGGTCAGCCATACGATAAACTACGATCAGGAGACAAAGACCCTGAAAGCGGCAGCGGGTCTCATTCAGCACCTGACGCTCGGCGTGTCTTCTTTGAGTTCATCGCATAAGCCCGAAGAATACTTATATTGGAACGTTGAAGAGTTTGAGAGCGCAAGACTTGAAGACGGGTCAAAGAAGTATTATCTATACGCAAAGGTCAGCAAGACAAACGACAAGGGCGTTTTCTTTCTCTCTGAGAGCGCAAAAACATTGAATGGGGCTGACGGTCACTACTGCCTCCTTGTCGGCGTTCTGAACAGCGAATACAACGGAGAGAGAAGTTTTGCCACGCTCTACGGCTTCACAGAGATATTGCCAGGGCGTGTAACGACCGACAGAGTTGTGTCAGGTGACGGCAACAGCTATTTTGATATGCTCGCCAACGCCATGAAGCTCGGGGACGCTCTTGACTTCAATTCGGCGGGGGACGGCAAGCTCAGAATAAAAGGCACAATCATTCAGAGCCAAAGCGGTCAAGAGAGCTATATCGGCTGTTATAGGGGCGAATACAACGCCTCATACACTTATTATAATGCCGATGAGGTCACTTTCACAAAGGACGGCAATACGTCAACATACAGAATGTTCAGCGACACGCCTGTCAAGGGCATTGAGCCGACAAACACTCTTTATTGGCAAGTCGTTGCTCAGGGTTCAAAGGGGGCTGACGGAACTTCTGTTAAAATCAAGGGTCAGGCTTACGCACATTATTCAACAAAGGAAGAATGGGATCAAGACAGAAGAAAGCCCGTTGTCCTGATTGATAAATATACGCTGACATCGGGGGAAACGACCGAGGATAAATATTGTGTTGTCAAGAAGCTCGGAAGACCCTTTGCGGGAGCGGCTGAGGGTTGGATGACCGTTTACGCAAAGGAGGGAGACGCTTATATAATGAACTCGGACGATGAAGCCTTGAACGGGTGTATGTATGTGCCTCAGACAGACAAATGGCAAAACGTGGGTCGGATAAAAGGAGACAAAGGCGACACGGGTCAAGACGGCGCAGCGGGTAAGTTCACAGAACTACGTTACGCCAAGAACGGCTCAACAACAACGCCGCCCGCCCTCTCAAAATCAAGCCTGAACCCGTCAGGGTGGACTACTGAGGTGCCAACGGTTGCAAGTTTTGAATATCTGTGGCAGACAACAGCCGTGAAGTCAGGTGATGGCAAGACGCTTCTTTCTCAGTGGTCATCCCCCGTGAGAGTAACACCGTACAACGGCATTGATGGTCAAGACGGCGCAGACGGTAAGGACGGAACAAACGGGCGTGGGATAAGAAGCGTGGCAGAGTACTACGGGGTCAGTCAGAACAGCAATGTTAGACCGACCGTTTGGCATGTTTCAACTGTGCCTACACTCTCTGAGACAAACAAGTATCTTTGGAATTATGAACGCATCTTTTATACTGACGGCTCTTCTGTCACGACTCCCGCTGTTATTATCGGCTGTTATGGCGACAAAGGGCGTGGCATTGTTTCAATAACAGAAATGTACCTTGCCACGAACCTCTCAACGGGCGTGACAAAGAACACTATCGGTTGGGGCAGTTCTGTTCAGGATATTTCAGCCTCGCGCCCGTACTTATATAATTATGAGATTATAAAGTACTCAGACAACACAACGGAAGAGACAGACGTTGCCCTGATTGGGCGTTGGGGAGCTGACGGCTCAGACGGTCAAGACGGGCGGGACGGCGTATCAGCCGCCTCAGTCTATCGTGGCGAATACTCTTCAACAAAGCGGTATTACGGCAATCCTATTAGGGTTGATATTGTGAAGTATAACTCAGCTTATTATATCAGCCGTGTTGACGCTCCCAACGGGTCAGGCGGTTTCACGGGCGTTGCACCGACAAATACAAATTATTGGAACGCTTACGGGGCGAGCTTTGAGAGCGTGGCGACAAGTCTTCTTATGGCTGAACTTGCCAATATTGCGGGGTTCATCTTCCGCAACAACCGTCTTGAAAGTCAGACCCTCGCAGACGGCTCAACAACAGACGGGGCAACAAGCAAAACGCCAATGGTGTTCCTGAACGGTCTCACAGGTCAGGTTTCATTTGCGGGCGGGAAAGTTGTACTCAACTCTGACGGAACAGTCAATATTGGCAACGGTAAATTCACGGTTGACAAGGACGGCAATGTCACGATGAACAATGTCACGATGAACGATATTATTGCTAATAATGGAATATTCATGGGCAGAATAAAAGCGCATGGAGGATTAGGTTTAGGTGTTGATATATTAACAGGCGAAATGGATGTCATGGGCAACTGGGAGGGTTTTGTCATAGGCAAGAACTCATCAGTCGGAGGCTATAAATATGAAACCTTTATCTATCTTCCTTCTGAACCGATGAACGGTCAGGTTTTTTATGCAAGAAACATGAACCCTAAATTGGCAAAAATGAAACTTATCTGCAACGGTCGTCAGGGCGGCATAATACACGTTACATCAAACTTTAATAATTATGGGATTGAATATAACAACTTAAAGCAAGAACATGAAGTATCAATAAATTATGGTCATACAGCAATGCTTGTATTCTCTGAAAGTGAAAATGTTTGGCACATGGTATTGCTTGATTAGTAAAAATGTTTTATATGAAAAAGAAAGTAATCAAATGGTTGTCAGCGAGCAATCGTTGGAAACATTTTGTCGGCGGGGTCATGATTGGACTTGGGGCTGACGATTGGTATTGTGCCTGTTATACGGGTGCGGGTGTTGGAGGTGCTCTTGAACTGAAAGACGTTCTTTATGGCGGCTCTTGGGATTGGATAGACTTCGCCCTGACAGCGGGCGGAGCGGTTGTCGGACATTCAATCAGGGCTGTGCTATGAATGAGGTTCAACAAGTTACAGAGATAGCCAAGGGCATAAGCGACTATGGCTTAATGGCTGTCACGGCGGCTTTCTTTCTTCTTCTGTCAGCGGCGATGATGATAGCCATTTTCAGGTGGTTCAAATCAATGATTAACCGCATGTTAGAACAGCAAGAATGCCTGAGACAGTTGTTAGACATTCTTCAAGACAACAACGCAGCGATAAAAAACCTTGCTGAACGTCTTGAACCTGAGACACAGATGCGCATCAGAAACCTGACGGGCTTTGCCTTTGACCTGACTGTGGAACAGGTCTGTCGCCTTATTAAGAGGGTCAGAAAAGAAAACCACATCATCGACCATGAGGCAACGGCAGAGAAGATACGAAAGTCTCTCAAAGTCATTCATGAAGACAGAAACAGCCGCTTTGACCCGTTCACGTATCACGGGAAGCCGCTGTCTGACTTCTGTGCCCCTGAATGGGTTGAAGACGTGGCAAAGGTCGTTGAGAGTGAAATCTACAATGCGGACGGGGAAAACAACGCCCGTGCTTACACGAATGTTAAACTTGCGTATGATAATATCAAAACAGAGTTTTATCAACGCTTAAACGGTTAAAATGATATGATAGTAATTATTGACAACGGTCACGGAGAAGACACAGCGGGCAAGCGTTCTCCTGACGGAAGACTGAGAGAGTACGCCTACGCCCGTGAGATTGCCAAGCGTCTGCAGTGTGCTTTATGCCATGAGCTTGGGGCGGGTCACGTTTTTCTCTTGACCCCTGAAACAAACGACATCAGCCTGAAAGAACGCTGTCAGAGGGCGAACAACCTCTGCAAGGCTCACGGGGCTTCAAACGCTCTGTTGGTCTCAATTCACAACAACGCAGCGGGGGCTGACGGCAAATGGCATGAAGCCCGTGGGTGGTCGGCACACGTCTCTCTGAACGCCTCTCAGAAGAGCAAGACGCTTGCAACGTATCTTGCTCAGGCGGCAGAGAAAAACGGGCTGAGAGTGAGAAAATACACGCCACAGCAGCCGTTCATCACTCAGAACCTCGCTATCTGCCGAGATACAAGCTGCCCTGCCGTTCTGACTGAGAACCTTTTTCAGGACAACAAAGAAGACGTAGATTTTCTTCTGAGCGAAGAGGGCAAGCAGCTCATTACAAAGGTTCATGTGGACGGCATTCTGTCTTATATCAAAAGCGTGAAGAAATGACAAAGAAACTGTTCATCTTATTGGCGGCGGTCTCACTCATGTGGGGCTGCTGCCCTTGCCGAAACCTGACAACAGAAACAGACCGTCAGGACAGTACCCGTGTTGAAGTCAGGACGCAGACAATTCTCGTTCCTGATACGGTCTTTCTTGAAATACCAGCTCAGACGGCAGAGCGCACAACCCGTGACAGCGTTTCACACCTTGAAAACGAATATGCCACCTCTGACGCTCGCATCAACCCTGACGGCTCTCTGTTTCACGATCTGCGGACAAAGCCTCAGAAGAAAGCCATTGAGACGGATAAGAAGATTGAAAAACGGGACAGCGTAGTTTATCGGAACAGACACCTGAAAGTCAAAGAAAAGGTTTTAGTTCCCCGTGACCTGACAAAGTTTCAGAAATGTGAAATCTTCGGTTTTTGGTTCTTGTTGGCAATCTTTGCCTTGGTTGTGTACCTGAAACGGCTTCAAAAACAGTGAAAACGCTAAAAATGATTAAGCCGTAAGCACAAAAATCGGAAATTCTGTCGGAATTAAAAAAGAAATTCTTACCTTTGTGACAAAATTTGAAAATATAGCGTTTGCTATTGTTTTGAGGGTCAAGAAAATCGCCAAAATTTCAGACAGCCTTAAAAGCAATGGTAGATGCCCACGTATATCGTGGGCATTTTCCTTGTAGGCTGTTCGGGTGTTTGGCGATACCTCTTGACCGACAAGGGAATGCCCACGTTTTTACGTTGGGTCTCTGTGACAACGGCGAGCCGTGTTTTGCAAAGGTACAGAGTTTTAACGTAAAAACAGCAGATATGGATTTCAAAGATTCGATTAAACAAATATCTGAGCGCATTGAAAGTCTGAAAGACAACTTGAAGACAGAAGAAGCAACGAAGACGGCTCTCATTCTGCCTTTCCTGAGTGCTCTCGGCTATGACGTGTTCAACCCGTTGGAGGTGTTACCTGAAATGAGTTGTGACATCGGTATGAAAAAGGGCGAGAAGATTGACTACGCCATTCTGAAAGACGGCGAGCCGATTATTCTCATTGAGTGTAAACATTGGGAACAAGACCTCAACCTTTATGACAACCAACTGATACGTTATTTTAACGTGTCAAAGGCGAAGTTCGGGGTCTTGACAAACGGCATAATATACAAGTTCTACACAGACCTTGCCGAGCCTAATAAAATGGACGAGAAACCGTTCTTGGAAGTGAACCTCCTTGAAATGAAAGACGCTCAGGTCGAAGAGTTGAAGAAGTTTCACAGGTCTTATTTTGACGTTGACAACATTCTAAGTTCGGCAAGCGAGCTGAAATATATGGGCGAACTCAAAACCGCCATTTCAAAAGAGTTCGCGAACCCCTCTCCTGACTTTGTGAGGTTCTTCGGGAAACAGGTCTATGACGGCGTTTTCTCCCAAAAGGTTCTTGAACAGTTCACAGCCCTGACAAAACGTACAATCGGCAGTTATATAAACGACATTATTTCTGACCGTCTGAAAGCGGCAATCAAGACAGATGAAGAAGCAACCGCCACAGAACAGAAGACCGCCGAGAAGACAGAAGAACAGCCCACAGAGCCTGAGACAAACGAGGACGGCATTGTGACAACAGAAGAAGAGTTGGAGGCGTTCTTCATCGTGAAGTCTATTATCCGCAGCGTTGTGACCTCTGACCGCATCACATACAAGGACACACGATCATACTTCGGGGTTCAGATTGACAACAATGTGCGGAAGACGGTTGTCCGCTTCTACTTCAACCAACAGAAGAACAGGCGCATTGCCATTATCTCAGAAGACAAGTCAGAGCGTATGTATAAGGTTCAGACCCTTGACGAGATATACAACTACGCAGATGAACTGACAGAGGCGGCGAAGAGATACGTCTAAACAGCCCAACAGCGATTGCGCCCGTATGTCGGCGTAAGTTTGTTCAGGTGATAACTTACACGAGATTGAAAAGTAAAGCCCACATGCGGCGTATTCGAGAAAAATAACTATCTTTGCCCTCAGAGGGCTTGAAGAGGGGTCGAAAAGCCCCTCTTTTTTCATTTTTGTTGCTGTTTTGTTGCTCTGACTGACTGTTAAACAGTCAAACCACGTTATAAATCATTGATTTACAAGTCATAACAAAAGTACTGCGTGGGCAAGTGGTAGAACCTAACCATTGCCTGTACAAATAGAATAGGAGGTCGAGCGTCCCGCTCGACAACACCACCCAAATCATAATGTATTGGTTTGCGCAGTGTTGTCGAGCGGGAGGCTCGACTTTTTTTGTATAATACCTTATTTATCCGCAATTTTGCATTGTCTTTAACTTTTATGTGGCAATACCTCCAAAAGGGTAAATTCTAAAAACAATAGATTTTTGCTATCGGAAAATCGCGTCATGTACCGTCAATTTATTCAATACTTGAATGTACGGATGGTCAGACAGATAGCTTGACACATGACTTGACACCTATAAAAGATAAAGACATATATCAAAACAAAGTTTCTTTTAAAGAGGAAAGGTGTGAGATTTTTGACAGTAAAAAAGGAAGAGAAAATGGAATCAGTAAAAGAAAAGAGAATCGTAGATCTTGTCCGGTTCCTTCAGAAGGAGCGGATTATGAAGGGGCGTTTTAGATTGCCTATGACCGAGGATCGAGCATATGCATATCTCTTGGCTGCTTATATTGCGGAAGTGCAATTTCGTCATCGTGAGTTCATTTCCAACAGTTCTGTTGAGGAACAACTTCGACAGATTGCCAAATGCTTGACGGAAGAAACCTCAAAGTTCGGTATTGTTCTTTGTGGTGGATGTGGCAACGGAAAGACCACTATGCTCAAAGCATTACAAAACCTCATCAGACGGTTGAAAATCCCTAACCCGTCACATGGTTTAGGTGTTGGACTTGAAGGTTGCTATGGTCTAACTGTTGTAAATGCTATGCAAATTGCACAATTTCGTAAGACTGATTACAATAGGTTTCTATATTTGACGCAAACGGACTTGCTCGGTATTGACGATTTAGGAACCGAGCCTGCCGAAGTGCAGGATTACGGCAACATCATGTACCCCATTAAAGAGCTGCTGACAATGAGGTATGACGCACAACTATTCACGGTATTTACGACCAACCTTGAGCCAAAGGATATCCGTCAGCGATATGACAATCGTATAGCAGACCGACTCAATGAAATGATGGTGAAAATCGTTTATAATAATAAAACATATCGGACGGATAATGTGCAGTTACCGCATCCGTATAATTGAAATCTCGCAAAGAGAGACTGGCTTTCAAAAAAGCAGTAAGCCTAATTACCGATTTTCAAAATGCGGTCTTAGCGCACTCTTCACAAACAGGAGCAAGCTCTGTGTGGATGTTTGAGAAGTATAGGTATTATCATGTTTCTTTTATAGTCCACACGCTTCAATTGTGAATTTTTAAGTTAGCACTATCGGCTTGCCGATGCCACTTGAAACCAGTCAAGGGAAGCCTAATACCCCGACCTACAGAAGAAGTCGGGAGAACTGACCAGATAAAATAGCAAGCAAAGGCCATGAATCCTCACTTATAGTAGGGCATAAACAACAATCCAACGACATCTACATTTGCGACAAAACGCATAATGCCGAACATGCATTTCCACTGAAACCAATAATAACCTCAGAGCCACCCTTATTGAGCTGTGCTGTCACATTCTTGCGACGACAGGGTGCTCCGATGCCTTAGGTCTGGAGTGCACAGCAGCTTTGCTGTGATGCTCTCCTGAATGATAAAAAATGCCTAATCATGTTAACTCTTATTTTGTTTTATTTACATTTACCCATTTAACGCTTTTTACAAAGTATCTGCCTAATATCATTACAAGCAAACTAATAATAGATGCATAGGTCGCATTTTTCTTTAAATCTTACTCAAAGGCATACTTTCAGATACTTGAAATCTCATCATTGAAAGATTGTCTGTCCTGCTCGGCATCTTTTTTTGCCTCCTCTTCATATTGCTTTAATATAGATTGTGGCAATTGTTTATCCTTCGCTTCTCTATTGGCATATGATAACGCTTCCTCACCATTCATTCCCATGATTAAAGAATAATCAACTGCATTTATTGGCTCAAAGCTGTGCGCAAAAAACAAATTCTCGAAGTCCGATGAGAAGCCATGGACATTTTCCCCTTTGTTTTTGAAATCTAGAGCCATACAGACTTTTTTTGCATAGTGCTGTTGCCAGTGAAACATTTGGCCTGAACTCATTGTTGTTGGGTCATAGCAACTTTCTCCCCAATAACTATTTTCGTCTAATGGCTTTGCATCTTTTGAATGAATAAGTACAACCCCCATCATGTAAACAAGGAATATACATAAAGCAACACCTACCATCTTTAAGTTTCCGACAATCTCATTGGCTATGGTAGAGCTATTATCTTTACCTTTCTTGGAAACTTCCACCTGTATGGGATTTGCTTCTTTGGTAACTATGATTACTTTGGAAGTGCCTGTTTCCGAAATGTTTTTGTTATTATCATGTAGGATAGTACTACTTTCCTGCAATAATGCTTCATTTACTACCTTTTCTCCGCAGTACTGACAGAAAGAGGAATTATCTGCAATTTGTTTTCCGCAATTCTTACAATACATAATATAGTTTATTTGGTGGGTATGACAACATAATCGGGAACATTCTCGGCATAATCGAGAAAATGTAGATAAGTGAAATCCAACTGGTGACCTCTCCCATATCTGCTTCGGGTAACAACTGTTGTAGATGATGGAGGTAAAGTAAACATATGGTAGTCTTTATCATCATCATACCAATAGAAATATTGGTTGGGACGAATCAGCAACCCTATTATCTCATGATTCGCATCTTGACCGTTTGTCGTATATTTGACCATATACTCAACCAAGTCTCTTCCTGTGTCATTCTTATAGACATATTTTTTCTCACGATAGATGGTGTCTGCTCCAACCAGTTCCGACTTTGGTATCTTAACAATTGCACCTGTAGTTACAAGTTTTATGTGAGCAAGATGTGATTCTGATTGAGTTCGTTTCCTTTCGGAACAGCCTCCAATAGCACAAAGTACAAACCAAAACATTATTAGACACCCTATGAGACAGCCCATAGGAGTTGCAGATATTCCCGCCCTCTTGTACACCAACTTGATAGCAAATATAATAATTGCTGTGATAGGTAAGCTTATCAAGAAATCTGTAATTGTAAATGTCATCATTCGGTTTTTGTTACTTTGTCTTATTTTGAAGTTTACCTTCTCAAAAATGGCGCAGACCGCCACCATAATCCTGCCAGGCTTACCACAGCCTCCAATCATCTACGGGGAAGTCTGCGCCTATAGCGCGACTTCACGATGATTGGTGTTTGCTCTTTTTATCCTTTCGGTGTGGTAATTTGGCAGGATGTGAGCAATATGTCTTTGCAAAGCAGGATTCGCCCACTATGCGTTGCAAAGATATACAAAAATCCTCAATTATCGCAACTTTTAGCCGTATATCGTTGTGTTTTTAGATAAATTTCGCTTAAATAAATTACGCGCGCGATGATGATTTTAGGCCGTATCTCAATAAAAATCTGTACCTTTGTAAGATAAAACGAGATTTTATAGAATGGAATTAAAGGCTCTGATTGCAGAATGTACCGCATACGATTTCAAGGTGATGCTCGAAGAAAAGAAACCTAAGAGTTGGTTGAAGAGCGTAAGTGCTTTTGCCAACGGCTTGGGTGGCTCGCTATTCTTTGGCATAAATAATGATGGCATAGTCAAAGGTCTCGATGATGTACAGTATGTTTGCGAAGGTATCAGTAATAAAATTCGCGATTACATGGATCCTCTGCCAGAAGTGGAAATGATTCCTCATGATATAGATGGCTTACACGTCTTGCAGCTCAAAGTCAATGCTGGGCATTACACACCATATTACTACGTTGGCGATGGTCAGCGCATAGCCTTTGTCCGTGTTGGAGATGAGAGTATTCCTGCCACGGCAGAGCAAATGGTGCGCTTGGTACTGAAAGGTTCTAATAAAACTTACGATTCCCTTCATACGGATTATAAGGTTGAAGACAATGCTTTCACAATATTAGCGAACACCTTCAAAGACCGCACTAAACAAGAATGGGACAAGAAGTATCTATTATCGTTTGGGCTGTCAACAGGTGCAGGGAACCTAACGAATGCGGGCGCACTGTTTGCTGATGATTGTCCATTGTGGCAATCTCGCCTATACTGCACACGATGGGATGGAAAGGAAAAGGGTGATGCCATCAATGATGCAGAGTTTACAGGTAATGTCCTGATGCTACTCCGTGAAGCTATGAACTTTGCGAAGTCTAACACAAAGCGAGGCTGGGAGAAACTGCCCGATGGACGAAAGAACAAACCTGAGTATGCGGAACGCGCCGTTCTTGAAGCAATGGTTAACCACTTTATCCATCGTGACTATACGGTTATGGGTGGCGAGGTGCATCTTGACATCTACGATGACCGTCTCACCGTTACATCCCCTGGCGGAATGTACAATGGTCTGCTAATTCAGAACTTAGACATCGTAGATGTTTCTTCCGAAAGGCGCAATCCTATCCTTGCGAATGTGATGGCTCAGCTTGACTATATGGAGAAACGAGGCAGTGGGCTAACACGCATCTGCAACGAGACTAAGGCATTGGATGGATACAGGGACGAATTGAAACCCAAATTCAAATCAACCCCAACCCAGTTCCAGACCATTATATTTGCCTCTTCCAACACCCCGAATGTCGGAGACCATGACGGAGATGTGTCGGAGACGAAACTCACTGAGCGCCAACAGAAAATCATCAATCTCATTAAAGAGTCTCCGACAATTACCGGCAAGCAAATGTCGGAGATACTGTCGGTGAGCCAACGCACCATTGAACGTGACCTTTCTGCAATGCAGAAGAAAGGTGTTCTGAAGCGTGAAGGCAAGGATAATGATGGAGTATGGGTGGTCGATGGCTGAAACTATTGTTGAGATTACAAAACAAATGTTGATATGATCATCTAAACAAGTTAGATTCACAATTCGAATGAAATCATATACAAATTCTATGAATAATTCATTTTATATATTTAGTTCACAGAAATTAACAATAGAACGCCTACACCTGTGTACATGGGATGTTCGTGGAGGAAAAACCCGATTTGAACTTGGTATCGAAATATTAAATGAAGCAAACAATATACTTCAGAGCCCTTTCAAAATATCCATTCATTTACCCTTTACAATAAGTATAGAAAAAGTAATCTCACTACACAAGTCATTGTGTGATGAAGAAAATAGTAGATATATATTTAACGATATTATATCGTCTTCTGACATAATAGATGAAGATTTGATGAGAGGGAAAGTCCTTCATTTTAAAGAACGTGGCGATCTTGCTATCATTCCAGCCAAAATCTTCGAGTATTCCACAGATGTGCTAACATTTGAGATTAATCCAAATGCAATTAAATGCAATCTATATCTACGAGTTTTAATAGAATTAAGCTCAAATACTATAGCAACAGAGAAAAAAGGTATTGCAAGAAGAAATTACATATTTGATTTTAAGATAAACGAACGAAGAAATATGCCAGAAGATTTGGTAACACGTATTAATTCTTCCGACCTACTTAAAGTTAAAAATGTATTCCTATTTCATGTTGTTCCATATAGTTATACAATTGATTTTTATGATTCAAACAAATTCAAATCAATAAGAAAAAATAGAAAAAGAAGTGTTTGCTGGATATACTGGCATAACAGAGTTAAAAGATACAGATCATATTATACTTTTTAATAAGGAATCAGACAAAGATTCATATTCCTTCTATACATGCTTTTCTAGTGAGATAATTGGCACAAAACAGATAGTACTTGCTATTGGAGCGAATATCTTATGTAGCTTACTCTTCGCAATACCAGGACTACGATTAAACTGGAATTTTGAGAAATTGTGGTATGTTCAATTCCCATGGGAGTGGTGTTTGGCAATATTACTCTTGGTTTCATTAGTCATATATGTATTTAAAAAAAAGGAATAAAATTATGGATAATTTGAGAAATGTGAAATTTTCAGAGATTAATTTGAGTGATACTTTCTTTAATTCTCTTAAAGATAACTATATCGGATTTGAAGATTGGTTCCGAAAAAAAGCTTCAGAGGGCAAGGAAGCATTTGTATACATGGAGAATGGCCGTATCCTCGACTTCCTCTATCTAAAAGATGAAATTGAACCTCTGATAATGGATGAGGAAGCATTACCTTGTGTTAGGCGACTGAAGGTTGGAACGTTCAAAATTGAACGGAGGGGAACAAATCGTGGAGAACGATTTATGAAGAAAATATTAGATGCCGCTGTTCAGGGTGATTACCGAGAGGTGTATGTAACCATGTTTAACGATACTGAAGAACTTATGCATTTACAGCACTTTTTTGAAAAATATGGTTTCAAAAATATTGGTACGAAGTCTAATCCAAATAGCCGAGCAGAAGTTGTGTTGCTCCGTGATATGGTAACAGCAGAATTTGAGAATCCTATTAAAAGCTTTCCATTTGTAAAGCGTAATGCGGGTAATAAATACATGCTTTCTATCTACCCGAAGTATCATACTCAATTATTCTCTGATTCCATGCTTAAGAACGAAAACTTTAATATACTTCAAGACACATCAGAGACAAACAGTATTTTTAAGATTTATATATGTTGGATGCCTGATGTAATAAAGTTGAAGCCCAATGATAAAGTTATAATATATAGAACAAATGATGGACTTGGCAGTGCTTATTACAGAAGTGTTGCAACCTCATTATGTACGATACAAGAAGTTCATACAAATCGAGATTTTGAAAATATTGAACAATTTCTTGACTATTGTAGGTGTTCGGTATTTGATAGGACAGATTTGCAAAAGTGGTATAGAGGAAAGACGTGTTTTGTAATAAAGATGTTGTATAATGTTGCATTTACAAAACGTGTTATACGAAAGACCCTTATAGAAAATCTCAATATACCTACAGATATGTATTGGGGGTTCTTTAAACTGTCAGATAGCCAATATAATGGAATATTAAATTATGGAGAAGCCGATGAACGTTATTTTATCGATTAAGCCTGAATTTGTTGAAAAGATTCTCTCCGGAGTGAAAAAATACGAATACAGAAAGGTCGCCTTTAAACGACCTGTTTCGCGTGTATATATATATTCATCGTCTCCAGTTAAAAGAATTGTGGCGGAGTTTATGCTTGATACTGTACTTTCTGATAGCCCTATAAAAATATGGGAAAAGACGAAAGATTTTTCCGGAATTGAAAAAAAATATTTCTTTGAATATTTTGGTGATAGAGAACAGGCATTTGCTTTAAAAATTAAGAATTTACATATATATAATCAAATGTACAATCCATATGAGATACTGCCAAATTTTATTGCTCCTCAATCTTATTGTTATATTGATAATATAGACTTCCTATGAGAAAATTATTAATTGTTCTATGTGTTATAGTCGTCTGTCTATCATTGTCTCTATATTTTGGGATGTTTCATGGTAGCCTTTCCGATAGTTCGGAAGAGTTTAGCCGCTTTGGTGACTATGTTGGGGGAACAATAGGCGCGACTATGGCTCTATTAAGTGCTTATTTGGTTTTTATAACTTATAGGCAACAGGTCGATTTTTCAAAAGAACAAATGGAATTGTCACGTCGCGCTCAATTCGAAAACATTTTTTTTCAACTTTTACAAGTACAACGAGACATAGCAAAAACTTTAGTTGTTAAAAGACGTGATACTATGAGACCGACAAGATCATTCTCACACATAGGTGAAGATGCGCTTTATCATGTTGCTGAAGATATTAAGCAAGCGATGTTGGAGTTGGCGTATATGACAGAAGAGATAGACTCCATGAATTTTGAACAATTAAGAAGGAAAATAGACGCAATTTTTTCTCATGCTGTTGAAACCTATGGAGAACAGTCTTTATCCCACTATTATCGACATTTATTTCACATACTGAAATTTGTCAAAACCAGTGAGGTCGCTAAGATAGAAAGCTATTTATCAATAGTCCAAGCACAAATGACAAATGATGAGTTGTATATACTTTTTTTTGATGCTTTATCAAAGTATGGGTATCCAAAACTTTATCAAATTGTTGCTGAGTATGGTATGTTAGAGAATCTTCATTATCATGATTTTGACTATTTTAAAATTTTACAACGCAAGTGCTATCCCGATACTTATTTTAAGTATTCACCGAACAATGCTATTTTGATTACAGGATATTTTGGAAAATTGCGAGAGTCCACTTTAATTCAACTGTCTCAACAATTTAACGCTAGTCTTGTTGATGTTGAATCCATGAATTATTGGCATAGAGATAATATTAGGATAAAAATTATTGGTGGTGAAAGTATTGTAGTTAAGCATTTGTCAGATGCCCTTCACTCTGATACTCTATATTTATTTGACAGCTCTTTTGTGACTTCAAATGGAAAGCCAATAGATAGTTCTGTATTCAAGGAACTAAATCCAATGGCGGTTATTATATGTGAAGATGATGTAGAATCTATTGATGCCAAATATAAGGAATATGGTCATCAACGCTATAAGATAGATTATATTATGAGTATTATTAAAGAGGAAAAGAGAACTGCCAAAATGTTTTGTGAAAACTATAATATTCCATTTATTATATGCGGGTCTGAAGATTATCAATCAATGTGTGATTTTATTTCTGGCTACAGTTTGAGTTAACGAGTGTTAGATGCGTTAAATCTTCATTATTTTCATCCTCCATAGAATCCTTGCAATCACTTTTCTACCGTCTAAATTAAAATTAGCTGATACACAACAAGTTGTAAATACAAAAAGTGTATGCTTGCCAATTTCAACAGAAAAAACAGATACAGGCATAAGAATTATTCTGAAAAATAAGAATCTCCATATAGATAAACTTCTAATCACCAATAAATATAGGAAAAAACAATGAAAAGACTATTATTATTTGTGTGGTTGAATTTTGCTAAATAATTTCTATAAGTTCTTTATTTTGTCAAAAAATATATGTTTTTTCTTTCTTTTTAAAGAAAGTTCGTACTTTTACAACACTATTAACTGAAAAACTTACGCTTATGAAAAAAAAATCTTGTTTAGGACTGTTTCCTTTCCTATGTTTATTGTTTTTTGCCTTTAATGTGAAAAGTTTTGGGCAAAAAGCGGATGCTCCTTCAATCCGTTCAGCATATCTTTTTGCTGACAATGGTATGAACTACAAGAACTTTGTGGTGCAAGTACCTGTTTCGGGACGCTACTATTGTAACTTTTGGCTCCAGCCAGCTGATTGTGGCAATGGCAGTTTCACTGCATACAGAGTAAGTGTGAATGATGTTTTTGCCGGCGAAATCATGCCAGAGTGTGCTGGATGGCAGACAATATCCATGAATGAGGTACCTTCTTTGATGCTTGATGCCGGTGTTAATATAATATCCGTTTCGTGTCCGTCCCCGGAAATCCCCGATGTGGAGACCGTGTGGTTGTCAAACGATGCCGTCACGGGAACTTCTGCAAGTTATGAAGCTTATGTGGAGAAGGCAAAACAGGGAATTGTTGATTCTCCGCAGGGTGATCTGTATTCGGATAGGTCATTTACTGGCGGTATTCTGTTGCTGAAATATAGTTTCAACAAACTCTATTCTTTTGAGGAAGGGCAGGAAGTGTCTTTCTCGTCTTCAAGCGCAACACCACATGCCATCGATTTCTTCTTCCGTGCGACACCTCGCTTTTCTACAGTTGCTACTGCCAGTGTCTCGGATGGTAATACGGCAATGGTCAAGGGTCCTGCATCCGACAATATTATGGTGACTCCCGGCAGCGTTTACATTCCGGCTACGAGTGATGAGATGCAGGGACTGTCGTGGAAGCGTAATTCAGAACCGTCGCTTGTAAACACCTCCTTGCATGAAGCCGTGATGAAGGTGAAAATTCCGAAGACGGGCTTGTATATGGTGATGCTTCGTAGTGCGGAAGACAGAACCTTGGGAGTGGCCAATTTCACGTTTAACGGAAACTCTCACTATTCTGATGTTCCTATATACTTCAGCGATATGGAGCAGCTTATTCCTGCTGACGGCAATGCCTACCAAGTGTATGCGAGCAGCCCAAATCAGGATTCTGACGATCCTATGCTCTTTGTCCGCGGTAATGCAGCCGATCGAATTGTCGGCTATAATGATGATGCGCCGTCGGATGTGTTGGATGAGTTTGGATTAGGACAGCACGACTCTTATCTGTGTCAAGTGTATAAGGTGAAGACTTCGGGTGTGCATGTTTGCAATTACAGTTCCAACAATCCTGAATCGGATTGTTATGTGGATGTGTGGCCTTTGGATGATGTCTCTCGCAACCTTGCCTTTACGCCTGTGCATCGCAATTCAGCCCCATTACATCCCACCACCACCGGGTTGTCTGGTCGTATTTATGAATATTCTTCATCCATTCCCGTTGGCGATACGGATGATGTGAAGTCTGTACAGGTATTCAGTCTTATGGGAGAGAAGTTGGCGTCATTCAGCGGTGAGCGTTGTCGTGATGCAGGTCTATCAGTACATGACTTTTCAGGGAAAAAAGGTGAAACGTATATTATGGTGATGGATACAGACAAAGGAATGATGGTCAAGAAAATTCTTGTAAAGTAACCAAAACTCTACAGGTTTTTAGCGTGATGTCAGTAAAAAATAATATTAAGGCAAAGAGTATTAAATGAAATAAAAACTTAATCTTAATCCCAAATTGGTCATTAGAGTGTTTGTTGTGTTGAAATATTATAAATGATAATTCATAACCCTTTTATAATGTAAGTGTGCTAACACAATACGCAGCTTTCTGTTTGTTTTTAGTCGCAAAAATGCTGTTTTCCAATAGCCTATTTGAATTTGAACGAAACTAACCCTAAACAAAAATATATGAATAAAAAAAATCTACTCCTTGCTGCCGCAATGGCAGTGGCATCGCTCACAGCGAACGCACAGTTTGTTTTCAGAAACGAGCTGCCCATCATCACGGCTACTGAGGCTACCGATGTCGATGACTACGGCTTCACAGCCAACTGGATTCCCATCACCGACGACGAAGTGCTTATGTCGTCGAAGGCCCTTGGCTATTATGTGAAAGTGTATGCCGCAAAGACGGCAAAGAAAGCCGGCGAGAAATTCTACTTCATCAACACCGACTTCTCGTTCATCAAGAGCCAGTACACCGTGGACAACCCCCACTCGGATGTTACCGTGGACAACGGCTATATGCAGAGCTTGCTTGGCGAGCCCAACCGTCCCAACGGATGGCGTCTCATCAATGCAGGACAGGCCGACGGCGTGCTCACCATCGACTGCAAGCTGAACAGAGCCATTTGTAACGGCGCACTCGTGCTCAGCTACAACGACCTCTCCAAGGGCGGCGGCAAGGTGCACTTCCGATTCAAGGTGCGCAGCAGCGGCGAGAAGGACAAGGACGGCAAGATAATCCCAAGAACCCTGGGTGTACACATGCGCGACATCACCAAGTTTCCCAACGTGGATGTCTCCTCTCACATGGTGACGGACATCACCAACGAATGGAAGGAGGTGGAATTCACACTCGACAAGGGTCCGAAGCAGGGCGACATCCTCATCATGGGCGAGGATGTGGGCAACCTCACAAGCATGTTCCTCTTCATGGACGACCTGCAGGTGTGGACAGAGCTTGAAGAGGGCGAGACAGGATGCGTCATCTATGAGGACAAGTTCCTCAAGGACGACACCGAAGCCAGCAGCCTCTATTTCTCCGTGAACCCCGAAAAGCTTTACAGAGGCGAGGACTTCGCCTACACCGCACACGCCTACAACCTTGAGGGAGTGAGCTACGACTCCAACATAGTGTTCGTGGGCTACAACACAGCCGTAAATGCTCCTGAGGCAGAGACTGCCGTAGATGCCAACACTCCCGTCGTGGTATATAACCTCTCCGGCTCTGTGGTGGCCCGCGGCACAGTGGGCAACATGCCGGCAATGCCTAAGGGCGTGCTCATCGTGAAGACCGGCGACAAGGCACAGAAGGTCGTGGTGAAGTAAGACGCAGAGACAGGGTTCAAAGCGGAAGTTATCGGAAGTCAGGCTTCGCCGGAAGTTAAAGGAAGATAACGGACAATAGCAAAACCCGTTGAAAGATAATGGTAATGTCCGTTACCTTCCATCCGCTGCAGGCGGATTAACTTCCGATAACTTCGGCTAACTCCTGTTAGTATAAAAAAACAGCGGAGACTGCTGACGGCAGTTCCCGCTGTTTTTTTTGTGCTTGGTTTTTCAACCCAAATCGGTCATTGTATTTCTACTCTGCTTCGTCTTGGTCGGGACTTACAGTTCCATTCGTTGTGCTTTCCTTCTTTGGCGTCCGTCCCTTCGGTAGCTCACATGCAGCCATCTTGTCCCCGTCTTTCTGATGTGTTCGAGCAGGAGCTGGTCGTAGGTGAGGTATTTTCTTGCGAACTCGTAGATTTTCTCGCTCGCCTCCTTGCTTCCCGTGTGTATGTCGGCAGCCTCGCCGCGCAGATGCTGCGAGTCGGGTGCTCCGCCGGCGATGGCATTCACTTGCGGAGAGCGGTAGCCGCTTGTGATGCGCAGCACGCCGAAGCGGCGGCGCAGCGGTTCGAGCACGTTGAGGCATAGGGCGCGCAGGTTCTCTATGTGTTCGGGTTGCGGCGTGTTGTCGATGCCGTGCCGGAGGGCGATGCCTGAGGCGACGAACTCGGCAAGGGTGAAGTGAGGGGATAGGCGGAGAGGGGTGTCGGGTTGTTTTTGTCTTTGATTTTCCTGTGTGTTTTTCATGGTGATTTTTGTTTTTGTTAAAGTCCCGGCAGCGTCTTGTGGAGTGCTGCCGGGAGAGTGTTTTTCATGTGTTATTTAGAGTTATTGTTGTTTTTTATTTTTAGAAGTTGGTTTAGGAGTTAAAGAAGTTAGAGAAGTTATCACTCGCTGCGCTCGTTAGAAGTTAAAGCCGTATGCTTTGCTAATCATAGGAGGTCGAGCGTCCCGCTCGACAACACTTCGCAAGTCAGCCAATGTCATAAGTCCCCCTTCGGGGAACCGTCCCTTGTGTCCTTACCACCCACAGCTGCGCCGCTTCGCGGCTTGCAATGGGTTTCGCATAGAGGTCCCGCTTCGCGGAACCCGTAGCTGGAAGTTTTTACCGGACAGCAATATAAACGAAAGACAAAAGTGGGGAATTTGATGTGTTGCAAATAAGGCTTGATTGAACGACAAACAAGACTTAATTGCATTACAAACAAGACTTGATTGCATTACAAACAAGGCTTGATTGAAAAGTAAAAAGGACTTTTAAGAGTAAAAAAGTAAAAGAATAAAAAAGTAAAAAGAACTTTTAAGAGTAAAAAGGTAAAAGAGTAAAAAAGTAAAAAGAACTTTTAAGAGTAAAAAAGTAAAAAGAACTTTTAAGAGTAAAAAAGTAAAAGACTGGCAAGAGCAAAAATAGGAGGTCGAGCGTCCCCGCTCGACAACACTGAGCAAGTCTGCCATTATGAATTATGAATTGTTCGGGTGGTGTTGTCGAGCGAGACGCTCGACCTCCTATGTTTAGCAAAGGTAATGTCCGTTACCTTCCATTCGCCGCCGGCGGATTACCTTCCGATAACTTCCTGTTAACTCCCGTTATGACAAACATTCATCAGAACGGTAGGCCGACAGCGAAATGCAGTGAGCGGTCGCGGCCGAATTTGGGATGGAGGAACGGGTAATGCTCCTTGTTGGTGGTGTAAGCCGGATTGACGGCCTTCATGCCAAGGTCGAGACGCATAACAAAATAATCAAGGTTCAGGCGTATGCCAAGACCGTATGCCACGGCTATCTGCTTGTAGAACTCGTTTATCTTGAACTGTCCTCCGGGTTGGTCGGCATAGTCTTTGAGAGTCCAGATGTTGCCGGCATCTATGAAGAAGGCGGCATTGAACTTCCAGAAGAGCAGCGTGCGCCACTCCACGTTCATGTCGAGCTTCATGTCGCCCGTCTGGTTGATGAAGTCTATACGACCGTCGGTGCCACGGAACTTGCCCGGACCGAGCTCGCGCACGTTCCATCCTCTCACGGAATTGGCTCCGCCTGAAAAGTAACGCTTCTCAAAAGGAAGCACCTTGCTGTTGCCGTACGGCCACGCCACACCAAGTCCAAAATGGAAAGCAACGACATTGCGCAAATCCACAGCAAACTGCTTGGTGTAGTCGAAATCGGCCTTCATGTACTGGGCGTAGGCTATGTTGAACAGGGTGTACTGCCCTTCGGCGTTCCGTTTCGACCCCAGCGTGCGGGAAAGGAGGTTAAGGAGGTTGCCGCCCACCTCAAAATTGGTTCGCAAGGCATGACGCCCGTTGTTGTAACTGAAGTTGAATCCCGTCTTCAATATGAAGAGGTCCTCGTAGTTATAGCGCAGGATAGCGTTGCGATTTGACACATCGTCAAGATAATCTTTCTTGAATGTCGGCGAAATCCAAGGCATGTGCACATAGTCGATGTCAATAAGGTCGAGACGGAAAGCGGAGTTGCGGTAAGGCTCGCTCCAATGGTAACGCCATGCCGAGGTAAGAACCCGTCGGTGGAATTCGGGGCGGTTCTGCAGGTTATAACTGAACAGGAGTTCGGAACGTGCATTGCTACGCCTTCTGAACGAGCGCGAGAGGAACGGCGCGATCATGCGTGGAAACATGAGTTTCGCCTCAATACCATACTCCTCATAGTTCTGGTTCTGATAGCCTTCCAGCCCCGTAATGGCCTCAAAGGCAGCGCGAAGCTGTATGCTCAAGGTCTCGCTTCCACGGAAGAGGTTGCGGTTCTCGTAAGTCAGCGATGCTGCCGCGCCAAGGTCGCCGGCGGTGTTTGTACCTTCAGGTTGGAAGGAAACGGTGTTGGGTTTGTTGGTGCTCAACTGTATATTGCAGTCGAGCAGATTGGTGTCAGGCAGTTCCGTGAAGTGTATGTTGGTATAACGCACCGCCTGTAAACGCGCGAAATTATTGTATGTACGCTGCAATGCCGAAGCTGAGTAAGCCTCGCCCTCACGCAATGCGGTGTTGTTCTCGAGCACACGCTGGCGCAGATGGGTGCCGGTGGAGTCGGCTCCACGATAAAAAATCCTGTTGATGAAATATTTCCTGTGGGGTGCCGGCAGGGCGTTGTTGTTGGGGCGATACTGCGAGAGGTGCAGTTCCACATCCACCTTGCAGTCCTTGCCCACGGAATCGGCTACGAAATGAATGAAGTCGCGGTTGAACTTGAAGTATCCGCTGTCCGTAAGCGTCTGCGTGATGCGCTTGCGTTCGTTTTCAAGGTTGGCGTTGGAGAAGTCCATTCCCCTGCGCAAACCACGGCTGGCAGCATCATCTACATTGAGCAAGGCAGCCACGGCAGCGTCATCAACGACATATTCCACCGAGTCGATGGTGTATTTTCTGCCCGGCGAGAGCCTGTATGTCACCAGTGCCTTGCGCTTCTTTTTCGTCACATCATAGTCCACCACTGCCTGCATATAACCCATGTTGCGCATGGCGACAGTCATGTCGTGGCACGACTTCAGCGTCTTCAGCGAGTCATAGACCACGGGAGCCTCGCCCAAACGGCGCAGCACCTTGTTGCCCCACTTCGTGGAATCGCGCCCCGACATATTATATACGCCCAGCGGAATCTTGAACATTGAGAACCATTTGGAGTTGGGATGCTGGCTGAGATATGGTTGGAGGGCATTCACATCTACCGACTTGCTCTCCGACTTTATCTTCACCGACTTCAACAACATGCCGCCGTCAGGAACAAACTTTGTAGCGGAACACCCCGAAAACAGCACGACAAGGACGGAAGAAAGAAACGCTCCCCTCTTCTGCAATACGCCTTTAAGGCACTGATGCAATATGTTTTTAATAATAATCAATATGCTTTAAAATCCATGCAAAGTTACAAAAATCTTGATAAATATTGCTACCTTTGCAGCAGCTTTATTCATGAACGCCAAGATAATGATCAGCAAAAACAAGATAAAATACATCCACTCCCTTGAGAGCAAGAAGAACCGCGACAAAGAACGCGTATTCGTAGCCGAAGGCCCGAAGGTTGTGGAGGACATAATGGCGCTGCGCAAGCCGAAGCTGATAGCCGCCACCGCACAATGGCTGCAACACAACGGAAAAGCAATACCGTGCGACTGCGAAACCATAGAGGTGAGCGACGAGGAACTTGCCAAGGCCAGCTTCATGCAACACCCGCAGCAGGTGCTCGCCATATTCGACCAGGAAAGAGACGAACTGCACACCGAACACTTCGCCGACAGCCTCATACTGGTTCTCGACGGCGTGCAGGACCCCGGCAACCTGGGCACCATCATACGCATAGCCGACTGGTTCGGGATAACCTCTGTGGTGTGCAGCCGCGACACTGCCGACATATACAACCCGAAAGTGGTGCAATCGACAATGGGAAGCATCGCACGCATAAAGACATTCTACACCGACCTGAAAGAGTTCATCAGCACCCTTCCCGCCGGTACGCCGGTGTATGGCACGCTGCTTGAAGGCGAAAACATCTACTCGCAAGAGCTGACCGGAAACGGACTCATCGTCATGGGCAACGAGGGAAAAGGCATTTCGCCGGAAATAAGACAACTCATAAGCCGCGGAATAAGAATACCCAACTATCCGCCGGGACGCGAAACGGCCGACAGCCTCAACGTAGCTGTCGCAACAGCAATAGTTTGTGCAGAATTCAGAAGAAAACAATAAGACATGACAAAGAAGACATCTGACAATATGGCATCCAGCGACTTCTATAAAATCAGAAGCTACTCGGGATGCGTCAGCGCAGCGTTCGACCTGCTGTGCAACAACTTTGCAACCATTTTCAAAAAGACATGGCTCTATGCCACGCTTCTGTCCGTAATCTGCGGAATGTACGCCTTCGTCACCTTCCCCACCCTGCCTGCTGAAGAAGGCGGCGTGAACGCCATGCCGTGGCTCGTGGCTCTGGCGGAGATGGCAGTGCTCACCCTCTGCGCAACTGTGGCAAACAGCCGCACGAAAGCAGGGTTCCTGAGCCTGATAAACGGCGCCACCATAAAAAAGAACTTCAGCAAGCACCTGAAAGTATCGCTCATCCTGCTGGCAACAAGCATCGCCGTGCTTGTCCTCGCAACCGCCGTAAGCGTGAGCACGGCGCAGAGTCTGTTCGCCCACAAGGTGCAGCCGGAAACGGCAGACAATGTGATTCTGGGCATTTTCACGGCATTCGGCATAATCACCCTGTGCTGCTATCTGCCGTTTTCCTATTCCGTAACAAAGCATCTGCTGAACGACAGCAAGACGAAGGACATATTCGGGCACAATTACCACACCGGCATGAAACGCTTCGGATTCCTCTTCGTCATAGGCATAATAACAGCCCTCGTGCTGACGATTGTGTGCATCTTCATGGCACTGCCGGCTTTCATCACGACAACAGCATCGAGAGCCGACAACTTCGGAGTGGAGAACGGCGACCCGACCGGACTGCCGTCATACTTCCCTTGGCTCTCGTTCCTCACCAATACCGTGGTGTGCTTCGTAATGACCTACATCATATTCTGGATTGACATGGCCATCTGCTACGCTTACGGCACAATAGAGACAGAACGGACCGAAGCCCTGCAATAAAAAGAAACAACCGGCACACAACATGACTGAGCCGCACAAAGCCATCATCGCCATAGGCTCCAACACCCGGCAGAAGGAGCATACAGAGAAAGCAATGGCATTGATAGAACAGAAGTTCATGGATGTGAAGTTCTCGTCAGCCCTATGGACCAAGCCCATCGGACTCGATTCGGACATGTTTCTCAATGCCCTCGCCTCATTTGCCACGGCACACGACAGCGACCGGACGACCCGCATACTGAAAGAAATTGAAGAGGAGTGCGGCAACACAAAAGCCCTGAGGAAGGAAGGAGTGGTATGCATGGACCTCGACCTGCTCATGTTCGACGGAGAAAGGCTGCATGGCGACGACTGGGAACGACCTTACATAAAGGTTCTTCTCGACGAACTTGGTCTTGAAAATGAAGTCTGCAAGTCATCAGTCTGCCGCCGATAGGCAAACGGACAAATGAGACAAAGATTCTGAAACCAATAACAATATAAAGGAATAAAAAGAGATGAGAAAAATAGTATTAGCCCTTTTCACGATATTTTCATTGGCAGGAAGCGCACAGTCGTTCAATGAATTGTTCTGCGACAGTACGTTACGCATAGACTATATATTCGCAGGCGACTGCCATTCGCAGGAGATTTCCACCGAAAAGCTGAACCTCATACCCGGATGGCACGGCAAAAGAAAGAACCTTGACAAACTTCCCGTGGAAGGGAACGGACAGATAACAGTGAGGAACCACAGCACGAAGCGTGTGGTTTACCGCAACTCTTTCTCCACACTCTTCCAGGAATGGCTGTCGTACGATGAGGCAAAAACCACACGGAAGGCTTTTGAAAACGTGTTTCTCATACCCATGCCGAAGGACACCGTGGATGTAACCGTGGAACTGCGCAACAACAGAAAGGAAGTGATTGCTGCTTTCACACACACCGTTTCGCCCGGCGACATACTGATAAAGCGCATAGGATTCAACGACGTGACACCATACATCACCCTACAACACGCCGCCGACACGACGAAATGTATCAACATCGCCTATGTCGCAGAGGGCTATACGCCAGAAGAAATGGAGACTTTCATCAACGACGCACGCACAGCCAACGATGCAATATTCGCACATGAGCCGTTCGCCTCGATGAAGGACCGCTTCAATGTCATCGCCGTCAAGTCGCCGTCAAAGGACAGCGGCACGAGCATACCGTCGAAAGGAATATGGAAACGGACTGCATTGGGAAGCCATTTCGACACATTCTACAGCGAAAGGTATCTTACGACACTGAATCTTAAGGACTTGCACGACTGTCTTGCCGGCACTCCATACGAGCACATCATCGTCCTTGTAAACACTTCAGAGTATGGTGGAGGCGGCATTCTCAACTCCTATAACCTGTCGATGACACATCACAAACTGTTTAAGCAGGTTGTAACGCATGAATTCGGACATAGTTTTGCCGGACTCGGAGACGAGTATGCATACGAATTTGAACAGATTCCGATGTATCCGCACGACATAGAACCCTGGGAACCCAACCTCACCACACTCAAAGACTTCCACGGAAAATGGGAGGACATGCTGAAGAAAGGTACGAAAATCCCTACCCCATTGAAAAAGGACAGCAACGAAATCGGTGTGTATGAAGGTGCAGGATACAGCCTGAAAGGCGTTTACCGCCCAGCTCCCGATTGCAGAATGCGCAGCAACCAGACCCCGGAATTCTGTAAAGTGTGCCAACGGGCCCTTACAAATCTGATAAAATTCTACACTGAGTGACATTGTTAAAAAACAGGACAACAATACAGAATCTGCAAAAAGCGGGCGTAGCCCTGCTCACAGGAGGCATCGTCATGCTGTTGTCGGGGTTCGCCCGTCCGGCATCGGAAATAAGCGACAAGGACCGGCTGGGAATGGCATTGGAGTATTTTCAGAGCGGAAAATATCACGAAGCGATATTACTTTTCGGAAAACTGGACAAAGGTTACCGCCTGAATCCACGCTTCAAGGCATACATGGGAGTGTGCTATTTCTACGAAACAGACTACCCCAACGCCTGCAAATGCTTCAATGAGGCCATACCGCAGCTGGAATCGTTCGCCCCTCATGAGCGTTCCGTATATTATTACATGGCGGCACAGAGCCTTTTCATGACCGAAAAGTATGCCGAAGCCATACCGTTGTACGAAAGTGCACTCAACGTGTGCTACGAAAACGAGAAAGGCGACGCCCTGTTCGGCATGGCAGCGTGCTACGAAAAGATGGACAGCACCGCCACAGCTTACGAGTTTTACAACAGTGCAAGACTTTATTACAAACGCTTCAACAACACAGCAGACAAAAAAGAAAATATAGCCAAGATAGATTCTGCAATGATTTGCCACAGTACAAAGAAATAGTTGGCATGATGTTTGCACCTTATATTCTTGCGATAAAATGAATATTTCATATTGAAGTTTACAAGTTTCCCGACTTTCTGTCGGCAAACGGCCATGCAACACAAACAGGACAGCCCCCTGCTCATAGGTCGTCAGTCCGCCTACAACGGGCATGCCACAGACAAGCGAAGCTTAAATTTCATATAAAAAACATACGAAGTACAAATGACAAACCAGTTTTCACCCAAAGTATCTGAAGTTCTTTCATTCAGCAAAGACGAAGCAATGCGTCTGGCTTGCGCTTCCATAAAGCCGGAACACCTGCTACTCGGCATTCTGAGAGAGAAAGGAAATGTCCTGACTGATTTACTCATGCGTATGAATATCAGCCAAACTGATGTCAAGAACCAACTTGAAGAGAAAGTCATGAACAGCGAAAGCACGTTCGCAAGCACTACTCCTGAAGCCATTTCACTCAACGAACAGGCAGGAAACGTGCTCAAGCTCGCTGTCCTGGAAGCCAGAATACAGCACACGGCAATTGTCGATGTGGAACATGTGATACTGGCAATCCTGCACGACCAGAGCGACAACGGTGCCAAACAAGTATTGGAAATGAACAACATAGACTACGAAAATACAAAGAAATACTTGCAGACGAAAAGCACGACAAAGGACGGAATATCACTGTCGGAGGACGAATTCCTGACAGAAATGGATCCGAACAGCGGAAAGCAGAACGGAAACGGCACAAGAAGTGCACAGGACACGGCACAAACCGGAACAAGACAGAAAAGCAACACACCTGTGCTCGACCGCTTTTCCACTGACCTCACACTCGCTGCCAATGAAGGAAAGCTCGACCCCGTAGTGGGAAGAAAGGACGAAATAATGCGTGTCACGGAAATTCTGTGCCGCAGAAAGAAGAACAATCCTATTCTGATTGGCGAGCCGGGAGTGGGAAAAAGCGCAATAGCCGAAGGGCTGGCACAGCTCATCGACCAGCGAAAGACATCGCCGATACTGTTCAACAAGCGCATCGTGCGGCTTGACATGACATCGATTGTCGCCGGAACAAAATACCGCGGACAGTTTGAAGAGCGCATACAGGCATTGCTCAAAGAACTCGAAGAGAACCCGAACATCATCGTTTTCATCGACGAAATACATACAATCATTGGTGCAGGAAGCACTCCCGGCACAATGGACGCAGCCAATATAATGAAACCGGCACTCGCAAGAGGTGCCATCCAGTGCATTGGCGCAACCACACTCGACGAATACCGCAACAGCATCGAGAAAGACGGAGCGCTCGAACGCCGTTTCCAGAAAGTGTTGGTGGAACCTACTTCCAAGGAGGAGACCCTTGAAATACTCAAGAACATCAAAGCAAGATACGAAGAGCATCATCATGTAAAATACACCGATGAAGCAATACAGGCATGTGTCAGACTCACAGAAAGATATGTCTCCGAACGCCATTTCCCCGACAAAGCCATCGATGCACTCGACGAAGTGGGCGCAAAAGTACACTTGCAGCATGCTGTCGTACCCCCATCCATAACCGAAAAGGAGAATGAAATAAACGACATGAACGCCAAAAAGCAGGACGCTGTAAGCAACCAGGACTTTGAAATGGCTGCCACCTATCGTGACAGGCAGTGCCTGCTCGAACAGCAACTCAAGAAGTTGAACGAGGAATGGATAGCCAACGAGGACGGACAGCGTGAGACTGTGACAGAGACGGATGTCGCAAATGTGGTCTCGACAATGGCAGGAATACCATTGCAGAGAATAACTGAATCGGAAAGCGAACGACTGAAAAACATGGCTTCCGAACTGAAAAGCAGCGTAATAGCACAAGAGGCTGCCATCGACAAAATAACAAAGAGCATACAGCGCAACCGCCTTGGACTGAAAGACCCGAACCACCCGATAGGCGTGTTCATGTTCCTCGGTCCGACAGGCGTGGGTAAAACCTATCTGGCACAGCGTCTTGCGGAACTCATGTTCGGCTCAAAGGATGCGCTGATAAGAATCGACATGAGCGAATACTCAGAGAAGTTCAACACATCACGACTCGTAGGTGCACCTCCGGGATATGTCGGCTACGGAGAAGGCGGACAACTTACCGAGAAAGTAAGACGCCATCCCTACTCCATTGTACTGCTCGACGAGATAGAAAAAGCCCACGGCGATGTGTTCAACCTGCTCCTACAGGTGCTTGACGAGGGTCGTATGACCGACGGAAACGGCCGTATCGTGGATTTCAGAAACACGATTATCATCATGACATCGAATGCCGGAACACGCCAACTGAAGGACTTCGGCAATGGCGTGGGATTCAGTGTGCAGACTGCACAAGGTTCCGACAGCACAGAGCAGGACAAGGAACGTGCACGCTCCATAATACAAAAAAGTCTGAGCAGACAGTTCGCCCCGGAATTCCTCAACCGACTTGACGAGATAATCATGTTCGACAAACTTGACAGCAAAGCCATCCGCCGTATCGTAGATATAGAGTTAGGCATTCTGTTCAAGCGCATTACAAACATGGGTTACACCATTACGACAAGCGAAGAAGCAAAGGATTTCATCGCATCCAAAGGTTACGACTCACAATTCGGTGCACGCCCGTTGAAGCGGGCAATACAGACTTACATAGAAGACGAGATGTGTGAACTGCTGTTATCGGACGGAATCAAGAGCGGAAGCAGCATCGTCATCACCAAAGACGAAGGCGCCGCAAAGCTGAAATTCGCCATAGAAAACAATGACGGACAGTAATCCGCAACCAGAAACAAACAGTGCCACACACGGGACATTGCCAAACCAAGGCAATGTCCCGTATGCATTTATGCCAATTAACACTTCGTTTTTTGACATAACAGGCATATAATTCGGGAATTTTATTTAAATTTGCACATCAGAAAATAAAACAAGACAAAATATATGGCAACAGAAGAAAAACCAATCGAAGAAAAGAAGACACTGAGTTTTGTTGAACAGCTCGTGGAACAGGACTTGGCTGAGGGTAAGAACGCAGGACGCATACAGACACGTTTCCCCCCAGAACCAAACGGCTACTTGCACATAGGACACGCAAAAGCCATCTGCATGGACTTCGGTGTGGCCGACAAATACAACGGAGTCTGCAACTTGCGCTTCGACGATACCAACCCGACAAAAGAAAACAACGAATATGTTGAGAACATCCTCAACGACATTTCATGGCTTGGATTCAAGTGGGGAAATGTATATTACGCATCCGACTACTTCGAGAAACTGTGGGATTTCGCAATCTGGATGATAAAGAACGGTCACGCATACGTTGATGAGCAGACCGCAGAAGACATTGCCAAGCAGAAAGGAACACCCACCACTCCCGGTACAGCATCGCCGTTCCGCGACCGTCCGATAGAGGAAAGCCTTGAGCTCTTCAACAAGATGAACACCCCGGAAGCCGTAGAAGGAAGCATGGTGCTGCGTGCAAAGCTCGACATGGCCAACCCCAACATGCATTTCCGCGACCCGATTATCTATCGAATCATTCACACCCCGCACCACCGAACAGGCACAAAATGGAACGCATACCCTATGTATGACTTCGCCCACGGACAGAGCGACTTCTTCGAAGGTGTGACACATTCCATTTGTACCTTGGAGTTCGTGCCTCACCGTCCGCTCTACGACAAGTTCATAGACTATCTCAAAGAGATGCGCAACGAGACGGAAAACCTGCACGATTTCCGTCCGAGACAGATAGAGTTCAACCGCCTCAACCTCACATACACAGTGATGAGCAAGCGCAAACTGCTCGCCCTTGTAACAGAAGGAAGAGTGAACGGATGGGACGACCCACGAATGCCGACCATCAGCGGTATGCGCCGTCGCGGCTATTCACCCGAAAGCATACGCAACTTCATCAAGTCGATAGGTTACACCAAGTTCGACGCGCTCAACGACTTCGCACTCCTTGAGGCGGCAGTGCGCGACGATTTGAACAAGCGTGCCATCCGTGTGTCGGCCGTACTCAATCCCGTCAAGCTCGTAATAACAAACTATCCCGATGGACAGTTTGAAGAGATGGAAGCCATAAACAACCCGGAAAACGAGGCCGACGGAACACACACGATAACATTCTCCAAGAATCTTTGGATTGAACGCGAGGACTTTATGGAAGACGCTCCAAAGAAATTCTTCCGTATGACACCCGGAAAAGAGGTGCGACTCAAGAACGCCTACATCGTAAAGTGTACCGGCTGCACCAAGGATGCCGACGGCAACATCACCGAGATACAGGCCGAATACGACCCGATGAGCAAGAGTGGACTCGAAGGAGCCAACCGCAAAGTGAAAGGAACACTGCACTGGGTGTCTGCCGACAAGTGTCACAAGGCACAGGTTCGCATTTACGACCGTCTGTTCAATGTGGAGAATCCGTCAGCCGACGAGCGTGACTTCCGCGAGCTGCTCAATCCGGAGAGTCTGAAAACAATCAGCGAATGCTATGTGGAGGACTACGCAGCCGAACGTAAGGCAGGCGAATATCTGCAGTTCCAGCGCATTGGCTACTTCATGGCCGACCTTGATTCTACGCCCGAAAACCTTGTGTTCAACAAGACCGTAGGCCTCAAGGACACTTGGGCAAAACAGAACAAATAACAAAGAATGACCGAACGAGAAAAATACTTCAACAGCACCGACTTCAAGAACGCGCTTAAAAAGTACGAGGAAGCATGCTCCCGCGGCGACAAAGTGTATCTTGAATCAGAGGAACTGACCGACATTGCCGAATATTACTACAAATCCGGCAATGACAGTCAGGCTGTAGAAGTGCTCGACTATGCCATATCCCTACATCCGGGAGCCGCTCTGCCGCTTGTATTCAGAGGACGCATGGCACTTCTGGACGAGAAGAATCCGGAAAAGGCGAAGCATTACAATGAACTGATTGACGACCAGTTGGACCTCGATTGCATTTACCTCAAAGCCGAGATAATGATAAATGAGGGAAAGAGCGAAGATGCCGACAGTTTTCTGTACGAATGCAAGGAACGCATCGACGAGGACGATGTGCCGGATTACGTACTTGATGTAGCCACACTCTTCATGGACTACAATCTCTCCGACAAGGCAAACAACTGGCTGAAACAGTCGTACGAGCCCGACCTTGCCGACTATAAGGAACTGAAAGGACGCATTGCTTTCAGTAAAGGCAACTACGAAGAGAGCGAGCACATATTTGAATCGCTGCTTGACGAAGACCCCTATTCAAACCATTTCTGGAACAGTCTGGCATCAACGCAGTTCATGCGCAACCACATCAACGACGCCATTACAAGCAGCGAGTTTTCCATTGCCATCAACCCCAACGACGACGAGGCCCTGCTCAACAAGGCAAACGGTCTGTACAGTCTCGGCAATTTCGACGAAGCGTGCATCTATTACAAGCGTTTCATCAACATCTGCCCCAAAGAATCCACGGGATACATGTTCCTTGGCAATGCCTATCTCAACATGAACAGGCTTGATGAAGCCGAGGAGCAATACCGCAAAGCGTTGGAATACAAGAGTGCCGACTCGCGCTATCTTGTTGAAACCTATCAGAATCTGGCTTTCACTCTCTCGCAGATGGGGCGTGAAACGGAAGCGATAGACTATCTTGACAAGGCCGAGGCTCTGCCCGTCTGCGACAAGTCGGACATCAATGTGGTGCGTGGACACATCCTTTTGGAACACGGGCACCTCAACGATGCCATAAACAGCTTCCTTATCGCTCTCCACGAATCAAAGTTTTCGCCCGACATCTTCTACCGCATTTCCATTTCAATCTTCGATTGCGGCTATATGCACGTTGCCTACAAGATGTTCAAGGCGTTCACCGACATGCACTACGGCAACGACGATGAGGGCTACGCCTACCTTGCAGCATGCTGCAAACGACTTGGCAACAAGGCCGAATACATGAATAACCTGAAACAGGCATGCGACAAGAACCCGACGGAAACGAAGATTGTCTTCTCCGAGGAATTTCCGAAAACGATTGCTCCGGAGCAGTATTACAGATACGAAGAAGAATCAAACCATAACATTTAGTTCACAAACCAAACGACCAACGACTCTAAATTCACACTAAGACATGAATTGGATTACAGCACTTTTAGGCCACCTCAACTACGGAACAATATTTTTCCTCATGCTTCTTGAAAGCACGGTAATCCCCGTTCCGTCAGAGTTGGTTGTAGCACCAGCCGCCTATCATGCGGCAGCGGGCAACATTGACATTTTCCTTGTCATCCTGTTTGCAACGATAGGAGCCGATGTCGGTGCATCAATCAACTACGCTGCAGGCTATTATCTCGGTCGCCCCATCATCTACAAGTTTGCCAACAGCAAATGGGGCAAGATGTGTCTTCTCAACCAGGAGAAGGTGGAACACAGCGAACGCTACTTCGACAACCACGGCAAAGTGGCTACCATCACCGGCCGACTCATCCCCGGCATACGCCACCTCATTTCCATTCCGGCAGGATTGGCAAAGATGAACTACTGGAATTTCCTGCTCTACACCACCCTTGGAGCTGGTGCATGGAACTGTATTCTGGCAGCGTTGGGATGGTATCTGCACAGCATCGTGCCTGAGGAACAGCTCCACGACGAAATCCTGAAGTACGGCGAATACCTCAAATGGGGCATCATAGGACTGGTGCTCATTGTCGCCTGCTATTTTGCAGTGCGCCATTTCATCAAGAAGAAGAAACAATGACGCATCCGCACAGGCTGCAAACCGACAGACGAATGCAGCCGTTTTGACAGCAACCAAACGCAAACACTGCGCCCGGAAGAAGCAAAGACTTTGAAGACAAAGCCGCCAGCATCTTCCGGGCGCATTGTTTTTTGTCGTCGGCAGCAATATGATCCCAAATCGGTCATCAGACCAAAACGAGCGTGCCATAAGAGAATTTCCCCGTATCAGAATTCCGTCTGCCCAAGAGTAAGGATGCTTATGAGCACATTGCACTTCTTCTGCATCTCCTCGGCACAACTCAGAAGCGACGCGCCCGTAGTCACGATATCGTCAATCAGCAGCACATGCTTGCCGTCCAGGAGTTCGGGACGCTCACAACAAAAGGCATGCGACACGTTTTCAATACGCTCCGCTGCGTTCTTGTCAGTCTGTGTATTTGTCTCCTTTATGCGTCGCACGGCATTGCATACAACGGGGATGCCCTTCACCTGTGCTATTCCCCGCGCTATCTCATGGCACTGGTTGTAGCCACGCCTACGTTCACGCTGCCGTGAAAGCGGCAACGGTATCAGCATGTCAATACCTTCGAAGAATCCGTACTTGTCAAACTCCAGTGCGGCAAGCCGCCCCATCTGCACGCCGATATCTGGGCGGTCGTGATACTTCAGCTGATAGAACAGACGCGAAACCGGCGAATGCGGCTGGTAATGAACGAACGCCGCACCGCGCTCCACACGCACCCTTCCCCAGAACAGGCGCACCATACGGTTGTCATAGGCGTCCTTGCACTGATGCGTCCGTGGTAGCATCATGTTGCAGGTGGTACATATAACGTTCTCGCACAACGCCAGACGGTTGCCGCATATCTCACACTGCCGTGGCAGAAAGAAATCGACAAGACTATCCAAAAGTTTCACTACTATGCCCATACGCCATTCGTTCAAGATGCCAGCCGGCGTGCGTTGCCGCTGCTGCACATACTGCGATAAAAGCAGCAAAGGGAAAGCCGCACACCGTGCAAGACTTTCCCTTTGCCACGAAAAAACATTCCTACTCCTCCGAGAACTGGCGTATGCGCTGCTCTTCTGACAGTCTGCAGATGAGAAGCGTGCCGTCCTTCTCTGCGACGATGCAGTTGTCAAGTCCCTGCACCACCACCTTCTTCTCTTGTGTCGTATGTATTATGCAGTTGTGCGAGTCGTATGTCAGTATGTTCTGCCCTATCTTGGCGTTACCGTAAAGGTCGTGCTTCACCTGCGCAAGCAGCGAACCCCATGTGCCAAGGTCGCTCCATCCGAAACTGGCGGGACAGACGAATATCTCTTCGGCCTTCTCCATGATGGCATAATCCACGGAAATGCTCTCACACTCAGGATAACGCTTGTCAATAAGTGCCTGTTCCTGATCTGTGCCATACACGCTCAGCATACTTTCAAACACCTTGCTTATGGCAGGTGAATACACTCTGAAGGCATTGACAATGGTGCTGACACTCCAGATGAATATGCCGGCGTTCCAGAAGTAGTTCTTCTGGCTTATGTATTCCTGTGCTGTTGCAAGGTCGGGTTTCTCACGGAACGAGTCGATTCGGAAGATCTCCTTGTTGCGTGGCGAACTCGAACTGAGGTCGGCCTGGATATATCCGTAACCCGTCTCCGGCCGTGTCGGAGCCATTCCGAGTGTGACAATGGCGTCGGTCTCGGCTGTAAACTTCATGCACGAAGCCACCACACGGCGGAATTCTGCCGTGTCGGCAACGATATGGTCGCTCGGTGTCACCACGATGTTGGCCTTCGGGTCGATGGCCTTGATGCGCCAGCTGACATATGCTATACACGGTGCGGTGTTGCGCCGGCACGGTTCCAGCAAGATGTGGTCGGGACGAATATCGGGCAACTGCTCCCTTACGAGTGTTTCATACTTTCTGTTGGTAACCACCCAGACATTCTCCAACGGACACAAGCCCTCAAAGCGGTCGTAAGCAAGCTGTAACAATGTCCTGCCTACACCGAGAATGTCAATGAATTGCTTTGGGCGTTCGTCAGTGCTCATGGGCCAGAACCTGCTGCCTATGCCACCTGCCATTATCACCAAATGATTGTTTGTATGGACCATGTATGTGTATTTTTCTATTTCTTTTGTCTTTTATTTAAGTTTATCATGTCTCCGACATGTTTTCAGCAAAACAGACAAGCAACGAGGATATTTCTCTTTTCAAAAGATGCGGATTACAAACATTTTTTTGCAAGACATATATTCCCTCTTCCCACTTATTTGCTTACCATTTACAAAGATATACATTTTTTCACAACAAACCCAAATTTATTGCAGGAATAATTAAAAACATAAAAAAAGGACAGGCTTTAAACCTGTCCTTTTGTAGTGGATAGGGGAATCGAACCCCTATGCCAAGATTGAGAATCTTGTATCCTAACCGTTAGATGAATCCACCATCGGTGCTCTCAGAAACAATGCGGAAGCTGGGGGATTCGAACCCCCGGTACGGTTACCCGTACGGCAGTTTAGCAAACTGCTGGTTTCAGCCACTCACCCAAACTTCCATACTGGCAGTTGGTATTGTCTTACCGAAGCACCATTTCTGAATTGCGAGTGCAAAGGTAAATGTTTTTTCTCTTTCCACCAAACTTTTCAACGAATATTTTTTCATTTGTCTGCAAAAAAGTTTCCTGCCGATAAGTGAAAAATTCCAAACCGGCTATGTGTCAGCGCAATACGCCGACTGCACAACAACCACGCCCTACCCCGATTAAAAAGAAGTCTTGTTTACAGACAAAAGAAGCCTTGTTTTGACAGCAAAGAAGCCTTGTTCGCAGAGCAAACAAGGCTTCTTTGAAAACGGAGCAAAACTACGATGATTTCTATCGCTAAAATCCTCCCATTCCATCCGATTCACACGAATCAGCTGCCGAGTCGCTTGTAATATCTCTGCTCCCCAGGAATCTTAAGCTGCGGATGGAAGATTCGCACGAGATCGCGCAGCAGCCAGTCGGGACGGAACGATATTTCATCAAAGTAGGATGTCACATCACTGCCACATTCATATATGTCACCACGTTTGAAAGCAGCCATAATCCTGTAACCCTCATACTCGGCAAGGAGTTCGGCAGCACTCAACGGGCGGTTGCCGGGATAGACAAACAGCCACACATCGGCATCGGCAGCCTTGGAAATGACGGCCTCCGGCGCGAGCGACAACGAACCGCTATGTCCGTCGGAGGCGAAGACATAACGCCCGTTGGCATCAGCAATGAGCCGCCCCATGGAACTTCCGCCACCAGGACAGTACCACACGCCGCCATAATTGCGCTCCGTTATCACCTTCACCTTGCGACGGGAGGCCTTCGCCAAAGCCGAGAGGCGGCTGTACTCATGCTCCACCACGGCAAAAAGCGAGTCGGCCTCACGTTCCTTTCCGGCAAGCATGCCATAGAACTTCATCCATTCGGCACGCCCCAAAGCCGATGTTTCCATATAGTCGGTACATTCTATTATGGGTATGCCAAGCTGCTCCACACTCCCATAACTGCCGTTTTCAAACGGCGACACGAAGAGAGCCTGCGGCCGCAGAGCCACAATGCGCTCAACGGAAGGCGACATTCCGCTGCCACAATCAGCCACAACGCCCTCCTTAAGTTTCTGCTTCACATACGGCACATGCACATAACCGGCGTCGCAGACACCACGGATGCCCTTCTCTGCACCCAACCACACCATGAGCTGGCATAGCGGCGACGAGAAGACGACACTGCGCTCCACCGGCGTATATACCACCGTTCCCTCCGAGGGTGATGCCACCCGTGCCGAATCGGCACGCGGCACAAGGATGTATCTGTGCAACAGCTGTCCCTGCTTCCACGGATTCCGCAAAGTCACCTCGGCGAATCCGTCATGGCGGACAATGGTGATGTTTCTGGCGTAGGACAACGAAACCGTGTCGCCCGCCACGCCAGTGGCGTTCTGTCTGCCGCCGCACGACGACATGGCGGCTATGCAAACGAACAAAAGAATGAATCTGAAAAATCTCATTACATTATTATATTATTGTACTCCAAGTCATACAAGTTCAGAAGTCATAAATCCTCCCGACACACTCCATTTACGGAATGCTCTGCAAAATTAGCAATTAATGATGAAAAAGTTTTGTCAATGACTTTTTTTTATGTAAGTTTGCAAAGTCTTTCGCCAGACGCAAGCGCCCATTGCTTGCCGTATCGCGGGAGCAAACCTTAAACAATAAAAAAAACAAAAACAACATTCTAACCTAAAAACAAAAAAATGGGAACAGAAAAAAGATTCACCCTTGGTGGAGATTTCAGAATTAAAAAGGCGGCACTCTTTGCTTTCGCCCTGTTGGTGACGCTTGTGATATGGAACTTGCCCATATCGTGCTTCGGTATCGAAGGTCTTAACGTAATCCAGCAACGCATCATCGCCGTATTCGCATTCGCGACAATATTGTGGGTGACGGAAGCCATTTCGCCTTGGGCGACATCAGTATCACTCATCGGTCTGCTGCTGTTTTCCACCTCCGACAACGCATTCACATTCTTCAGGTCAGGCATGGACAAGAGCGAACTGCTCGACCACAGCGCACTCATGGCAACCTTTGCCGACCCCATCATCATTCTGTTCCTTGGCGGTTTCATCCTTGCCATAGCAGCGACAAAGTCAGGACTTGACGTGCTTCTGGCACGCACCCTGCTCAAGCCTTTCGGCAAGAAGAGCGAAAACGTGCTCCTCGGCTTCATCCTTATCACCGGATTCTTCTCGATGTTCGTGAGCAACACCGCCACAGCAGCCATGATGCTCACCTTCCTCACACCGGTGTTCAAGGCCCTCCCACCCGAAGGCAAAGGCCGTATAGCACTCACACTGTCAATCCCCGTGGCTGCCAACATCGGCGGTATGGGTACGCCTATCGGAACACCTCCGAACGCCATCGCCCTGAAATACCTCAACTCGCCGACAGGACTGAACCTCGGCCTCGGCTTCGGCGACTGGATGATGTTCATGCTTCCGCTAACCATCGTGCTGCTTCTCATCGGATGGTTCCTGCTCAAGAAGTTCTTCCCGTTCAAGAAGAAGACCATCGACCTCAACATTGAAGGCGAAGTGGAACACAACTGGCGCACCGTTGTCGTTGCAGTGACATTCGTCGTAACCGTACTTCTGTGGATTTGCGACCGTTGGACTGGCGTGGGTGCCAACACCGTAGCCATGCTCCCGATTGTAGTGTTCGCATTTACTGGTGTCATCAAGGCACGCGACCTGCAGGAAATCAACTGGAGCGTGATATGGATGGTGGCAGGAGGTTTCGCCCTCGGACTTGCACTCAACGAGTCGGGACTTGCTGAAAACGTAATCAAGAGCATTCCGTTCGGCAACTGGTCGCCGGTAGCCATCCTGCTTGCATCGGGCGTTATCTGCTACATACTGTCGAACTTCATTTCAAACACCGCCACAGCAGCATTGCTCGTACCTATCCTCGCCGTTGTCTGCAAGGGTATGGGCGGCGCACTCGACAGCATCGGCGGCACACCGACAGTGCTCATCGGCATCGCCATCGCAGCATCAGTGGCAATGAGTTTGCCTATCAGTACTCCTCCGAACGCCATCGCCCACTCTACGGGTCTGGTGAAACAGAACGAAATGATGAAGATCGGTCTCATCATGGGTATCATTGGTCTGGTGCTCGGCTACGCCGTTCTGTTCACCATTGGCGAGATGGGACTGCTCAAGCCATAAACATCTGACAACATAAAAAAACAGGCATCAAGCCTGAAAAAAAGGGAGACATCCGGCAAAGCACACAGAAGCATGCCGGATGTCTCTTCTTTTTATCTACGCTTATCCATAGAGTTAATTGAAGTTATGCACATCGAGCAGAAAAACACAACTCACATAATGTCGGTTAAAAAAACTCGTTTTGGGACAGTATCAATAACCCTATTTCATTTTTTTTTTCTAATTTTGCAGTATGGACAAGAAATTACACATACTTATTATATTATTACTGTCATTAGTTACATCACAGCCAATCTTAGCACAGAACGCATTCACACAATGCGAGGACACCTGCACACACATACACGGCATTGACATGAGCCACTATCAAGGCGAAGTGTTCTGGGAAGCGGTGGGCGAAAACACAAAGATGGCGTATGTCTATCTGAAAGCGACCGAAGGCGGAGACAGAATAGACCACATGTACGAACAGAACATAAAACTTGCACACAGACACGGACTCAAAGTGGGTTCATACCACTTCTTCCGTCCGAAAACGGAACTGGCGAAGCAGCTGAAAAACTTCATGACACAATGCCGGCCCGGACAGCAGGACCTTATCCCGATGATTGACATTGAGACAAAAGGCGGACTTTCAACGGAAGCCTTCTGCGACTCGCTGTTCAAATTCCTCGACATGGTGGAGGATGCCTACAAGCAGAAGCCGCTGCTATACACCGGCACCAACTTCTACAACCGATACCTGTGCGGCAAACTCGGCGACTACAAGCTCATGATAGCCCAATACACGACTCAAGAACCTATCCTCAACGACGACAAGGACTTCCTAATATGGCAATATACCGGTAAAGGACACATAAACGGCGTGAACGGATATGTGGACAAAAGCCGATTTATGGGCAACCACGGTCTGAGGGAGATAAGATACAGGCACCATTAAAAATAACACATACGAAAGCAAAAAAAAAAAAAATATTATGGCAATAATCAAATGTCCGGAGTGCGGTCATGAAATAAGCGACAAGGCTCCATTCTGCCCTTCATGCGGCGTGGCAATCGCCGGCAGAACCATCACATGCCCTGAATGCGGGCAGACTTACTTTTCAGAATTAAAGGAATGCCCCAAATGCCACCATCTGACACAACTGCATCCACAGGCAGAGACAACGGCGACACCCGACAACCCAAACGAAAACAAGGCGCACGCCAAACGCAACAACAAGACCATACTGATAATATCGCTCGCCATTGTCGCCGTAATAGGCGCATTGTGCTGGTGGATGATGAAGAGTTCGGAAAGCGACAAGGAAAACGCCGCCTACGAGTATGCCATGACAAGCGACAACGCACAGGTGCTGCAAGACTATCTTGCCAACTATACCGATGCCCCGGAAGAACACCGCGACTCCATAGAAGCGCACCTGGCAATACTGCAACAGGCCGACCAGGAATGGACAAACGCCGTAATCAGCGGCTCAAAGGCGGCATTGCAGCAATACATCGACACACACCCCGACTCACCGTTCAAGGCAATTGCACTGCACAAGATAGACTCAATAGACTGGGCTTCGGCATGTGAGGCAAACACTGTGGAAGCAATGGAGAGCTATCTCGACATGCACCAGGACGGCGACTATGTGGAAGAGGCAAGCAACAAACTGAAGGTCCTGAACACGATGACCGTGCAGCCGGAAGAGAAGATAATGCTGAGCAGCCTTTTCTCGAGCTTCTTCCACAGCATAAACACAAAGGACGAAGATGCACTCACAAGCACAGTGAACCCGTTGCTGACCTCGTTCCTGGGCAAGACCGACGCCACACGCAGCGATGTGGTGACATTCATGCACAAGCTGTACAAGAGCGATGTCACATCAATGATGTGGAAACCGTCAGGCAACTACTCCATAGACAAGAAAGAGATAGGCGACCAGCAGTACGAGTATTCCGTAACATTCACCGCTACACAAAGCGTCCAGCATGCTGACAGCAAGACAACGACATCCAATTTCCGAATCAGTGCAAAGGTGAATCCCGACGGAAGGATTACAGAGCTGAACATGGTAAAAGTGGCTGACTAAAAAAACATAACAACAAGCATGGGTAAATCCGCATTTTCAAGAACAAAAAGCATCGTAGCGATGTTTCTTCTTGTGCCATTGGCAACAATGGCACAGATGAAATGGAACTCGGCTTACCAGTCGTACATCGACCAATACAAGGACCTTGCAATAGAACAAATGCTGCGCTACAACATCCCGGCAAGCATCACTCTCGCACAAGGTCTGCTTGAAAGCGGTGCCGGACGCAGCGACCTCACCCGAAACGGCAACAACCACTTCGGAATAAAATGCCACGGATGGACAGGAAGGAAGGTGTATCATGATGACGATGAAGCCAACGAATGCTTCCGGGCATACAACAACGCCAAGGACAGCTACGAGGATCACAGCCGCTTCCTGACAAAACAGTCGCGATACGCCCGGCTGTTCACGATGCCAAGAACCGACTACAGGGGCTGGGCACGAGGACTGAAAGCATGCGGATATGCCACAAACCCACAATACGCAAACAAACTGATACAGATAATCGAGCTGTACAGTCTGCATAAATACGACAGAGCGACAAGATATGACAAATTCATGGCAAACCACTCCTCCACGGACAAACGTGCGCCTGACGGCACCCTGCACACGATAAAGGCATACAACAAGAACTATTACCTCATTGCGAATGCCGGCGACACATTCAAATCGCTGAGCAAAGAAGTGGGGATTTCAAGCCGGAAACTGGCAAAATACAACGAACGGAACAAGAAAGATGTTCTGGCGCAAGGAGACATTATATACCTGAAAAAGAAGAGGAACAAGGCTGAAAAGAAATACAAGCGCATTCCTCACACGGTAAGAAGCGGCGAAAGCATGTACTCAATAGCGCAGTTGTACGGAGTAAGACTCAAAAGCCTCTACGACAAAAACGGTCTGACACCGGATTACGAAATAAAGGTGGGAGACAAGATAAAGGTTTATTGATGGCCTTTATTTTTTAGGATTCTCATATTTGCCGTTCTTCTTTATCGGCTCAAAATGAATGTTGATGTAAGCATTGCTGCCGAAGCGTTCACGCAAGCTGTGCTCTATCGCCGTAGCATGAGCATGTGCTTCGTAAAGCGACATGGAACCATCCATACGGACATGCATTTCGATGGAGACGGCATTGCCGATACGGCGTGTGCGAAGGTTGTGCAACTCCGAAACGCCTTGTTCCATACCCACGATGTCCTTGATGTCCTTCTCAATGTTTTCAGGCAGACTCGCATCAGTGAGTTCCTTCATGTTCTGCACAATAAGAGAGTATGCCGCCTTGATGATAAACACGCTCACGACAATGGCTGCCAGGGGGTCGAGCACCGCCCAACGGGGACCTAACAATATGGCACCGCCAATACCGAACATCGTCCCGACAGATGACAGAGCATCGCTCCTGTGATGCCATGCGTTGGCGACAACAGCTTCCGACTGCAACCTACGCCCTACATTCACCGTGAAACGATAAGCCCACTCCTTGAGGACTATGCTCCCAACGGCAGCAACAAGAGCTATATAACCCGGCTGTTCAAGTGGTTCACCACTTGCTGCACGAAATATCTTGACAAGACCGGAATAGAATATCAACACTCCAACACCAAACAAAGCTATGGCAATGATGGAAGATGCAAGCGTTTCATACTTTCCATGACCGTAGTCATGGTCTTTATCAACCGGTTTGTTGCCCAACTTCACAAATATCATCACCACAAAATCGGTGGCAAAATCAGTGACGGAATGAATGGCATCGGCAAGCATGGCTGCTGAATGGCCCAATATGCCGGCTGCCAGCTTCATGACAATAAGCAAGGCATTGATAGCACTGCCTTTTATTGTAACCCTGTAAACTTCTTTTACTCTATCCATATTCAATTCGGCTGAATGCACAGCCATGACTAATTATCGTTATGAAAATAAACAAATGGTGCAAGTCATTCATATTGAATTGACATGCACCATCTGTTATTTCAGTGTATTCAAGAATGGCATTCAGGATGAAAGTGTCTTGACAAAATTAATTGTTGATACTTCCTCCCACAATGTCCAAAAGTTCACTCGTAATAGCTTGCTGACGGCTCTTGTTATATTGCAGATTGAGTTCGCGCAATATTTCATCGGCATTGTCAGTCGCCGTTTGCATAGCAACCATGCGTGCGGCATGCTCACTTGCAATACTGTCAAGCAATGCCGTATAGAGCATAAGATGCAAATACTTGGGAATAAGATGAGACAGAACCGATTTCATGTCGGGTTCGACAATGAAGTTGTCGTTGAGCGGGCGCACATTCTCATTCTTTTTGGATGACTCCTGCCCTTTCCGGCGCAGATATTCCTGTGCCTCCTTCGATGTTGCGATAGATGTCAGATCGCGCTCATGGTCGCGATTCAGTTCTTCCGTAATATCAATGGGCAGGAAAGTCTTTCTGGTGAGAATCTGCGAACCAGCACTCTTGAAATGATGGTAGATTATCTCTACACGGTCAATGTCACCATCGGCAAACTGCTTGCCTAACTCATGGGCTATATCAATGCACTCTTTCACATTAGGCTTGTCCGCAAGTCCCGTGAAATCGCCAGCCACACGCAATCCCATCTTAACCGCCTTCTCTGCAACCTTACGTCCAATCGGATAGACAATGATGTTGTCTTTGCCCAATTCAGAATACTCCTCGACAACATGCTGCAACAGCTTTATGACATTGGAATTGAAGCCACCACACAGGCTGCTGTTTGATGAATACACCACCAAGGCCACACGCTTTACCGGACGCTCCACATTGAATATGGTGTGGGCATCGGTTTCAGAAGCGAGGAAAGTCTTGAGGATGTGCTCAAGCATAGTCTCGTAAGGCAACATATTCTCAATCATCACCTGCGCATGATGCAGCTTTGATGATGCTACCATCTTCATTGCACTCGTAATCTTACGGGTGCTGTTGACAGAAGTGATTCTATTCTTTATTTCTTTGAGCGACGGCATAAGCTTTTAATTTTTGTACTGACCGGCAATATCAGCCATTGTCTGTTCGATAACGGCAGTCAATGTCTCGTCAATCTTTCCACTTCCAAGAGCCTCTATGACATCACTGTGCACAGAACGCATCTTCTCAAGGAACGTATCCTGACACTCACGCACCTTTTCTACCGGCACATCGTGCATAAGACCATGTGTTCCACAATAGATGATAGCGACCTGCTCGCCTACAAGCATAGGGCTGTATTGGGGCTGAATGAGGAGCTGGTTGTTCTTACGACCACGGTCAATTGTCATCGCCGTCACGGCATCCATGTCACTTGAGAACTTCGAGAAAGCCTCAAGCTCACGATACTGGGCCATGTCAATCTTCAATGTTCCGGCAACCTTCTTCATACTCTTGATCTGGGCGGAGCCTCCCACACGAGATACCGAGATACCGACATTGACAGCCGGACGGAAGCCCTGGTTGAAGAGATCGCTCTCAAGGTAAATCTGTCCGTCGGTAATGGAAATCACATTGGTAGGGATATAAGCGGAAACGTCGCCAGCCTGTGTCTCAATGATAGGAAGAGCGGTGAGCGAACCACCACCTTTCACATGTCCTTTCATACATTCAGGAAGGTCGTTCATCTTCTCTGCCACTTCCTGCTGGTCGTTGATACGGGCAGCACGCTCAAGCAGACGGCTGTGCAGATAGAACACATCGCCCGGATAAGCCTCACGTCCTGACGGACGACGGAGAATCAATGACACCTCACGATAGGCAACAGCCTGTTTTGAAAGGTCATCATAAACGACGAGAGCGGAATATCCACGGTCGCGGAAATACTCACCGATGGCAGCTCCTGCAAATGGTGCATAATACTGCATTGCAGCAGGGTCGGCAGCAGTTGCCGCCACAACAATAGTGTAAGGCATTGCGCCATGCTGCTTCAGGTTTTCAACAAGAGCCGCAACAGTAGAGGCTTTCTGTCCGATTGCCACATAAATGCAATATACAGGCTTGCCTGCTTCGTAGAAACTCTTCTGATTGATGATGGTATCAACAGCAATGGCCGTCTTACCAGTCTGACGGTCGCCGATGATAAGCTCGCGCTGTCCGCGACCGATAGGTATCATTGAATCGACTGATTTCAGTCCTGTCTGCAAAGGCTCCTTTACGGGTTGGCGATAGATTACGCCCGGTGCCTTTCTGTCAAGCGGCATTTCAAAAGCCCCGGCAAGGTCGATATCGCCCTTTCCGTCAATAGCCTGTCCAAGAGGATTGATGACGCGTCCAAGCATATTGTCGTTTACAAGAATAGACGCAATACGCTTTGTGCGCTTTACAATCATGCCTTCCTTAATACCATCTGTCGAACCAAGAAGCACACAACCAACGTTGTCCTCCTCAAGGTTCATCACGATTGCCATAGTGCCGTTCTCGAATTCGAGAAGTTCGTTGGCTTCGGCGTTACGCAAACCGTAGATTCGCGCTACACCATCGCTCACTTCGAGCACACTGCCCACCTCGTCGAACTGCTGGCCGTTCTTTATGCCTTGCAGCTGTTCGAGAAGCACCTGTGACACTTCGCTTGGTTTAATTTTATCTGACATATAAAGTTTTGTTTAAATTAAATGAGATTGGACAAGACGGCATTGAGCTGTGATTTGACACTTGCATCCATTCTATAGGTGTCGTATTCAAGCACGAAACCACCTATAATGTCAGGTTCTATTTCTGTCTTGAACTCAACCGTGCCGTTTGTCTTGCTTTCCACCAACTGCTTCAACCTTTCTTCCGTAGCGGAATTCAAGGTCGTTGCCGTTGTCAGTTTGGCACTAATAAGATTATTATGCTTTCTGTACAGAGAAACAAACGAATTGGCAATGAATTGCATTATGCTCTCACGCCCCTCTTTAAGGACAAGGGCAATGAACGTATTGGTAAGTTCGCATGTCGTTCCGGCGGCTGCCGCTACAAGCAGACTCTCCTTCTGTTGCTTTGAGAGCATGGGATTATCTATGGTGGTCCGCAGCTGTGGCAGCTTGACATAACTTTCCGCAATGGCAATCATGTCAGCATAAACCTTTTCAGACTGCTTCGCCTCAATGCTGGCCTTAAGCAAGGCTCGCGCATATCTGACCGATACTAATCCTAAATCCATAATCAATTCAATTTATTTGAAGAGGCTGTAACCTCATCAAGCATTCCATTAATATAATCCATCTGTGCGTCGTCTGCGCTGAGTTTCTTGCGAAGTATCTTGCCGGAAACCTCAACACTCAATATGGCTACTTGCTTACGAATCTCATTGATGGCCACCTGCTTCTGATTCTCTATCTCGGCTTTTGCCTCGGCAAGAATGCGTGCGCCCTCTTCATGAGCCTTTTCTTGGGCTTTCTCCACAATCGCATCACGAGTTGCAGCGGCTTCTTTCAGAATAGAAGCCTGCTTCTCCCGTGCTTCCTGAATCAGCGACTCGCTCTCCTGCTTGATGTTCTCGAGTTGCAAAGCAGCCTGTTGTGCCTTCTGCAAATTCTCGTTTATGTACTGGTTGCGCTGGTCCACCATATTCAATATGGCTGGAAGACCATAGCGAGCCAATACGAAGAACACCACCAAAAATGCCAAAAGCATCCAGAAGAGCAGTCCCGGATTAGGAGTCAATATTGATGGTAATGTATCAAAACTCATTTGCTGTAATTTACGACTACCTGTTCCTACTTGATAAGGAATGCACAGACAGCAATAGCGAACAATGCACAACCCTCAATGAAAGCCGAAGTAAGAATCATGTTTGTCATAATCTTACCAGAAGCCTCAGGCTGACGGGCAATAGCATCCATTGCACTGCCACCGATTTTACCAATACCAAGACCTGCGCCAATAGTTGCAATACCTGCTCCGAGGCTGCAGCCCAGCTGTGCCAGACCCTCAGCAGCCAAAAGTGATGAAATAATCATAGTTTCCTTAAGTTTTTTATTTGTTATTGTTATTAATTAATTTGCATTTTGTAACTCCCAACCCGGACACCGGCATTTCACCCTATCCGGACTGCAAGTGAAATCAGGCTTCAGCCTCTTCTTCCTTCTGTGCCAGACCGATGAACACGGAACTGAGCAATGTGAAGACATACGCCTGTACGAACGCCACAAGCACCTCAAGAAGGTTCATGAAGAGCAGCATTATCGCACTCATCAAGTTCAGTCCGATACCCATGCTTGTTCCCATCGACCATCCGAGGAATATCACACAGGTGAAGCTCAGTATAATCGCATGACCTGCCATCATGTTGGCAAAGAGACGAATCATAAGCGCAAACGGCTTGGTGAACACTCCGAACAGCTCTATCAGCGGCATCAAAGGCACAGGAGCCTTCAGCAAGAGCGGCACATGAGGCCAGAAGATGTCTTTCCAATACTCCTTATTGCCAAACAGGTTGATGGCAATCATCGTACACAACGCCAAAAAGAACGTTACGTTGATGTTTCCCGTCACATTGGCGCCACCGGGGAAGATTGGCAGCAATCCAAGGAGGTTCGTCGTAAAGATGAAGAAGAACACCGTAATAAGATAAGGAGCGAACTTCCTGTAGTTCTTCTCTCCTATCGATGCCTTGACCACATCGTCATGGATTGTCATAACCAGCATCTCCATAACACCGACAAATCCACCAGGAGCCTTGTCTGTCTCGGTCTTGCCTTTATACCAGCGTGCACAATAGAGGAATACGGCAATCAGCACGAACACTACAATCCATATCTGAGCCACTGCTTTCGTAATGCTCAAGTCCAATGGGCGGACAGTCGAGCCATCGGGCATCTTCTCATAGATGCTGCCATGATGAGCCGCATCAAAATAGTAGTTCTCTGGCAGACTGTGTTCTGTACAGAATGTCCATTCACCGGTATTCGAACTTCTGAGGATTATCGGCAAAGGTATGCTCCAATGCTTGTCGCCGTATGAAGCAATGTGCCACTCGTAGGAATCCGACAAGTGTTCGAGGACAATCTCGGAGATGTTCAGTTCCTCACCTTTCGGCTTTGCTTCACCAGCAAATGCGAACACTGGCATCAATGCCAATATCAAGAGAAGCAATAATGACCTTATTTGTTTCATTATCATTTGTTTATTTTCATTGTCACACTAAGTGCGAGATTTTGATATACGCGAGAAGAACACCGAATGATGCACGATGAGCCAGAAATAGAACACGATGAACACCATCAAATAATTCATAATCGCATCGCGACCCTCTGCCATGTAGCAGCCGGCCAATGTCATCAAGGCAAGCAGCATGCGGAAACCCGACACGGCTGACAGGAACGTGGCAAGCGTATCAACGCTCCCTTTCCGCGCAACCTTACGCCAGACGAACACATCGGCCAACTCGACCACAAGGGCAAAGACTGCACTCACGACAAGAGGCGAAATGAGTCCATCAACATGCGCAAACAGCGACAGCGACAGAACCGACAGCGACAATAGAGCCACAGCTACGACAGAGCACGCAATAAAGCGCCGGCTTTCTTTTGCTATCTCATTCTTTTCCAACATGCCAACAAGATTTATTAAAGTTCTACACAAACATTGATATTGTTCTTCTGAACTTCAACAAAGCCACCCGTTGTCTCTACTTCGTGTGTACCTTCAGAGTCGTGAAATACAATAGTTCCCCGTTCAAGGGTAGATATGATAGGTGCGTGATTCGTGAGAATTTCAAACGCACCACTTGTGCCGGGAACGACAACGCGCTCCACCTGGCCGTCAAACACTATCTTTTCCGGAGAAACTATTTTCAGATACAAACCCATAGTCAAAGCGTTTTATCGTTTATCCCTTTGCGGCTTCAAGCAGTTTCTTACCCTTGGCAATGGCGTCTTCTATCGTGCCGACATTCAGGAACGCCTGTTCCGGCAGGTTGTCCACCTCGCCGTCGAGAATCATGTTGAATCCCTTGATGGTGTCCTCTATTGAAACCATGACGCCGGGGATGCCTGTAAACTGTTCGGCTACGGCAAACGGCTGCGAAAGGAATCGCTGCACACGACGGGCACGGTTCACTGTAAGCTTGTCCTCATCGGACAGTTCGTCCATACCGAGGATTGCAATAATGTCTTGAAGTTCCTTGTAACGCTGAAGAATCTGCTTCACACGCTGTGCACACTCATAATGCTCCTTGCCTACGATAAGCGGGTCGAGGATACGCGATGTGGAACCTAGCGGATCGACAGCCGGATAGATACCAAGCTCCGTAATCTTACGCGAAAGCTCGGTAGTCGCGTCAAGGTGGGTAAATGTTGTTGCAGGTGCAGGGTCGGTCAAGTCGTCGGCAGGCACATAAACGGCCTGAACGGATGTGATAGAACCTCTCTTTGTTGATGTGATACGCTCCTGCATCTGTCCCATTTCACTTGCCAGTGTAGGCTGATAACCCACGGCAGAAGGCATACGTCCGAGCAAAGCCGAAACTTCCGAACCTGCCTGTGTGAAGCGGAAGATGTTGTCGATGAAGAACATGATATCGGCAGCCTCGCCGTCCTTGCCTCCGTGGTCGCGGAACTCTTCGGCAACGGTAAGGCCGGAGAGAGCCACTGAAGCACGTGCTCCTGGCGGTTCGTTCATCTGTCCATATACAAGTGTGGCCTGACTCTTCTTCAGTTCCTCCGGATCGACAAGCGAAAGATCCCACTTGCCTTCCTCCATCGCCTTTCTGAACTTCTCGCCATAGCGTATAACGCCCGACTCAAGCATATCGCGGATGAGGTCGTTGCCTTCACGCGTACGCTCTCCCACTCCGGCAAACACCGAGTAACCGTTGTGTCCCTTTGCGATGTTGTTGATAAGTTCCATGATAAGCACGGTCTTGCCTACACCGGCACCGCCGAACAGACCGATCTTTCCACCTTTCATATAAGGTTCCAGAAGGTCGATTACCTTGATACCCGTTGCGAGCATCTCCTTGTGTGTGGAGAGGTCTTCAAACTTCGGTGCTTCACGGTGAATGGGATAAGCGCCCTTCATGTCGAGCTGGCTCATGCCGTCGATAGGCTGGCCTATCACATTCATCATTCTACCCTTGATTTGCTCGCCTGCCGGCATAAGGATTGCATTTCCCGTAGGAACGACTTCCAATCCTCGCTGCAATCCATCGGTATTGTCCATTGCGACGCATCGCACGGTGTCTTCTCCGATGTGCTGCTGCACTTCAATGATGAGCTCCTGTCCGTTCGGACGTTTCAACTTCAGAGCCTCGTGTATTTTGGGCAATACTTCCTCTGCCTTCTGTCCTGCCGTGTCGAAATAGACATCGATTACCGGACCGATAATCTGCGAGATGTGCCCATTGATTTGTGCCATATAACTTTACGTTTATATATTATTTTTTCTGGGTGCAAATATAACAACATTCTTCTTATACAGAAAGGTTTTTATACTTTGTTGCACCAAAATAAACAGTTTTAATCCATTTTTAATTATTATTCAAGTTTCGCACTTCTGCAATACCGCCACCCGTTACCGCATTTGCGGGCAAACCGGGCAGTCCGAAGGATGTGCGACACCTGAATTCCTATATGCTCAACTCGTCGAGCACAGTGATGAGCTTTCTGTCGAAAGGTTTGTCGCTTCTGATTGCTTCGCTCAATGGTATATATACTATTTCATTGTTGCGCACGCCAATCATCACGTTGCGCTGTCCCTGCATGATGGCCTCTATCGCCCCCACACCTGTACGCGACGCGAGGATACGGTCGTGGGCGCTTGGGCGTCCGCCGCGCTGCAAATGGCCGAGGATTGACACGCGCACATCAAACTGCGGGAACTCCTTGCGCACGCGTTCCGCATAGAACATGGCGCCGCACTTCGGGCTTTCCGACACAATCACGATACAACTCTTCTTCGACTTGCGTATGCCGCGCTCCATAAAGCGTGCCAACTGGTCGACATCCGTACTGTCCTCAGGTATGATTGCCGCTTCCGCACCGCTCGCTATCGCTGAGTTCTGCGCGAGGAATCCGGCATCGCGTCCCATCACTTCTATGAAGAAGATGCGTTCGTGGCTCTGCGCCGTGTCGCGTATGCGGTCCACACATTCAACGATAGTGTTGAGCGTCGTGTCGTAGCCTATGGTGGAATCGGTGCCGTAGAGGTCATTGTCGATTGTTCCCGGCAGACCGATGCAGCAGATATCGTATTTCTTGGCAAACTCCATTGCACCCGTGAGCGAACCGTTTCCGCCTATAACGACAAGTGCATCAATGCCGTTTTCCTGCAGACTCTGGTAGGCTTTCTCCTTGCCTTCGTCGGTCATGAATTCCTTTGAGCGTGCTGTCTTCAGTATTGTTCCGCCCGACATGATTATACCACTTACATTCTCTGTGGTAAAGTCTTCTATCTCACCGTTGATGAGACCGTCATATCCGCGGTAAATACCTTTGATATTAAAACCATTACAGATACCGGCACGCGTCACGGCACGTATGGCGGCATTCATTCCGGGCGCATCACCACCCGAAGTTAAGATTCCGATTGTCTTTATTCTTGCCATTGTATTTTAATGTTTTTTTTGACTGTTCTCTTTCCTTTTCAATTTTCCGCCTCACACTGGCTCATAACATTGCGCACACCGCAAGACCGAGCACAGAGCCGGCAAGCGCCTTCCAGCCCACATTGCGGAAGTACCATCCGAAGCGTATGCGCTCCATCTTCATCAGTGCCAGACCGCTCATCGAACCCGTACAAAGGACATTGCCGCCGACAGCCGACGCGAAAGCCACCACATTCCAGTAGTCGCCGTTGCACACGGTGTCCACCGTCGCCTGTCCGTCTATGCCTGACGCCAGTGGTCCGAATGCTGTGTCGTGCAGCGAAATCATCGTCATCGCCGTGGCGAAGTTGTCGAGCACGCAGCTCAACGCCTCCGTAAACACGCCTATAAAGAATAGGTTGTGTACCTGTTCTGACATGAATTCCGAAGCCTGACGCATGAAACCCGTCTCGCTTACCACTCCCACTGCAAGCATTATTCCAAGCACAAAGAGTATCATCTGTATCACGCCGTACTGCAATGCGCGTGGTATGCGGCGCTGTATCATCTCGTCGGTGTTCATGAGTTTGCGGTTCACCACCTCATTTACTATCCATAGCACCGCCAGCACGCACAACGCTCCGAGGAACGGACTGAGCTTCGTTATGTTATGGAATGTCGGAATGAACCACAGGCCTCCTATTCCGACAAAGAGCATGAGCAGACGCTGCCACACGTTAAGGTTGGTGTCGTCGCCACGATACGGCAGTGTCACCCACTCCGTCTCTATACGGTCGGGAAGGCTGCGGCTGAGCCACACCACCGGAACCGCCCATGCGAGCAGACAAGGTATGGCAAGCGTGGCAGAGTAATGCGAAGCCGTTATGGCTCCCATGTTCCACAGTACAAGCCCCACGGGACTTCCTATCACCGTGAGGGCACCGCCGCAATTGGCAGAGATGACTATGGCGCACCCGAATATCATGCGCTGCCTGTGGTTCACCACAATGCCGTGCATTATGGTGAGCATCATCACCGTTGTAGTAAGGTTGTCGAGGTTTGCCGAGATAATGAATGTCACCACCGATATTGCCGCAAGCATGCGCTTGCTGCTGCGCGTCCGCATTAGCTGTGTGAGGAAGTCGAAGCAACCGTTGTTCTGAAGTATCTCGACAATCGTCATCGTCGCAAGCAGAAACAGCACCACTTCCGATGCCTTGCCCACATACTTCAACAGCACATTCTGCGCAATGAACTGCTTCACGGCACTGCCCGAATGCTCCGCTCCGCCAAGGAAAATCCTGTAGTCGGAGGCATGCTGGCTCATCACGAAATCCGTGCCATAGCTTATATAAAGTATCCAGCCAAGTGTTCCAACAAAGATTGCAACGGCAGCTTTGTTTACATTGGTGTATTTTTCAGTAGCTATGAGAAAAAAGCCAATTAGAAGTATGGTAACAATTACAAGTGTCATAATCCGAGAGGATTTTAAGTTGCTGCAAAGTTACGAAAATATATTAATTGTACAATAAATCCACCGCTTTTTTCAAAAAGTTTTATCAGCATTGTAATCTGGGGAGGAAGGAAAAGAAGTTAGATAATTAAGGAGTTAAAGGAGTTAAAGGAGTTAAAGGAGTTAAAGCCATTACCTTTGCTAACGATAGGAGGTCGAGCGTCTCGCTCGACCTCCTATTGCTTTTATCTCTTCTTCGGCATCACATTAAACTTATACATTGCGTGGAACATCACGTAGCGCGGCACGGTGTTGTAATAGGTCTCCACCCGTCCCTGTGCATTCACATAGCGATCCACCTTGCGGAGCTGGTGCAGAATGTCGAAGGCATCCACAGCAAAGG
>OLGE01000187.1_pt1 | contig 75729 bp, 61 predicted proteins | sample 1605151 | NCBI WGS metagenome assembly OLGE01 (sample SAMEA3888912, study PRJEB22519) | human gut metagenome | biome: human gut; feature: human-associated habitat; material: faeces | place: Denmark | collected 2010
CAATGAAGAAGAAATCCAGAAGATCAAAGCATTGGAGAAGGAACGCGACACCTATGCTGCCAGGCTCAGGAAAGAGCGTGAGGCGCGGATTGCGGAACAGAAGCGCAGGCAGGCGGAAGCGGCACGCCTCAGGCAACAGGAGGAACTCCGGAAAAAACAGCTTGCCGAAGAAAACAGAAAAAAGCAGACAACGCTCAAATCTTATCAGGAACGGCTCGAAAAATATAAAAATGAACTCCGGTCCGTTATCGTGGAGGCGGTCCTGACTCAGAATTTCGACTCCTGGGCAGAAAAACTCGTCTCCCCGGAAGGACTGAATGAAGCAGCGGATTACAAAGCCGCCACGACCGCCTTCCTGAACTGGTACCAAGCTATGAAAATCTTCGCGGAGGAAATGAAATCCGCGCACGGCCTGATCTACGATTCCCGCCGGGATTACGTCGGATTTCCCCTGATGAGCCCCATCACCGGAAAGAAAATGAAAGTGGGCCGCATCAAAAAAGATTACATTCTTCTCTACATGGAAGGCATGATGAGCGAGAACCTGCCGTTCAACCGTTTCCATTCTACGGAACTTCTTTCATTGGAACGATATGCATCGAAAAAGAAAAAGCGGAAATTCTCCGTTCCGGCGTTCTTTGCATCGTTCGGCAGATGGAAGGATGCAAAACAAACTGCATCAAACGGATTTGAAAAAACGGAAATAGAGTTTATGATAAATATATATTTTTCCAATGCGGTCAAAGACGCGGCGCGGAAATGGCACAACGGCTCAAAGGAAGAAGCGAGACGGCTTCTTGCCGCGTATGGAACAATGCCGGAGTTCGCGAAATTCAAGGAGGAACTTCAGCAGAATATAAAGAACAGTGCCGGGAAATCATCCCCGGCGGAGCAAAAACAGAAAACAACAAAAGGCACAAAGAAAGGTTTCGCAAGTTTCACGACTTGCGAAACCTTTCTTTTTACATTAAGCAAACGGAACTGCTATTCCACATCTTTCATTGAGAGTGAAATTCTGTTGCGTTTGCGATCCACATCCACCACCTTCACCATAACATGCTGATGCAGTCGCACCACCTTTGTGGCATCTGCAACAAACCGGTTTGCCAGTTGTGAGATATGCACCAAGCCGTCCTGATGCACACCGACATCAACAAAAGCCCCGAAACCTGTTATGTTTGTCACAATTCCTGGCAATACCATCCCAACGACCAAGTCGTCAACGGTACTGACACGAGAATCGAATTCAAATGTATCAAGCTGTTCACGCGGGTCGCGTCCCGGCTGCTTCAATTCAGAAACGATGTCCCGCAACGTTGGCAGACCCACCGCTTCCGACATGTAATCATTAAGATTTATGGAATCCAACACCTCTGTATTGGAAATCAAATCACTCACCTTACAATGCCTGTCGGCAGCCATCTGCTTCACAATTCCATAACTTTCCGGATGCACCGCACTATTGTCCAACGGGTTTTCCGCATTCGGAATACGCAGGAAACCGGCACATTGCTGATAGGCAACGGGACCTATACGCGCCACTTTCTTCAACTCCGCCCTCGACTTGAACGCTCCGTTTTTCTTACGGTAATCAACAATATTCTGAGCCGAAGTCACGTTAAGTCCGCTCACATACATGAGCAGTTGCTTGCTCGCCGTATTCAGATTCACTCCTACCGTATTCACGCATGAAGACACCACCATATCAAGACTCTGCTTCAGCTGCTGCTGGTCCACATCATGCTGATATTGCCCTACGCCAATACTTTGCGGATTGATTTTCACAAGTTCGGCAAGCGGATCCATAAGCCGGCGCCCTATCGAGACCGCCCCTCTGACCGTAACATCCTCCAAGGGAAACTCTTCGCGAGCCACATCGGAGGCCGAATAGACAGAAGCGCCGTCTTCACTCACGACATAGACCGGCACCTCCCGTCCGAAATCAAGACTCTTCAGAAAAGCCCCAGTCTCTCTGCTTGCAGTACCATTGCCTACGGCTATTGCCTCAACGTGCCATCTTTCCACGGCATTGCACACCTCTGCACCGGCGTGTTTCCAATCGTTCTTCGGCGCATTAGGGAATATCACTGCTTTATACAACAAGTCGCCCTGCTCGCTCAGACACACGAGTTTGCAGCCTGTACGAAATCCAGGATCGATACCCATCACTCTTTTCTGTCCCAAGGGCGAAGCCAAAAGCAACTGACGGAGGTTCTCCGAGAACACATTTATCGCTTCATTGTCAGCCGAAAGCTTGGCTGCCTGCATAAACTCAGTCTCTATCGACGGTCTCACGAGCCGCTTGTAAGAGTCAGCGACAGCCTCAGCCACATACCTACCGCACTCACCCCTGCCCTTTACATAAAACTGACGGATTTTTCCGACACACACCTCGTCATCAACAGCTACCGACAAGCGCAGGAATCCCTCCTTCGCTCCGCGGCACATGGCGAGCATACGGTGAGAGGAACAACGACGCAACGGCTCCGAGAAATCGAAATAGTCGGAGTATTTCAAGGCTTCGTCAGTGCCGGCTTTTGACTTGACTACCTTCGAAACAATCAGCGACTCACGCCGGAACACGCCTCTCACGCTTTTCCTCACGCGTTCGTCTTCGCTCACCACTTCGGCAATGATACACTTCGCTCCCTCAACTGCCTGCTCAGTACTGGACACCTCGCCTCTGACGAAACGGCGTGCAGAAGCCAGCGGATTGCTATCACGCTGCAACAATATCAACTGTGCCAACGGTTCAAGCCCCTGCTCACGCGCCACATCGGCCTTTGTCCGTCTGCGTGGCTTATAAGGCATGTAGATATCTTCGAGTTCCTGCAGGTTCCAACAAGACTCTATACGCGAACGAAGTTCATCGGTAAGTTTGCCAAGCGCATCTATAGTGCTTATGACCGTGGTCTTGCGTTTTGCTATTTCCGTCAATCTGTCGCGCCACATACTTATATCGCCGACAGACACTTCATCAAGGTTTCCCGTACGTTCCTTACGATAGCGACTTATAAAAGGCACGGTACAGTTCTGCTCCAGCAGTTCAAGCGTGTTGTCCACACTGCGCTCTTGCAGACCGAGTTCCGCGGCAATTATCTTTGTAAAAACATTCATTGGTATATAAAATTTCTTCTTTCCCTAATAATTACTTCGTATGTCTGCGACACGCTTTCAGCGAAAGAGACGAGACACGACAACAAAGCGAACCGAAAGCCTGCCATACCTCCCATCCCAGACATTAGCAACTTCAAAATTACAAAATAATATCGGAAAAAACAAAGATATTCCACCCGATTCAAAAGAAGCCTTATTTGCTCTTCAAATGAGGCTTCTTTGCATTGAAAACAAGGCTTGTTTGGAGGACAAACAAGCCTTGTTTTGAAAACCACCAAATTAATGTGAATCATTAAAGGCTCTGTGGCAAGATAAAAATCAAGTCAAACGCTTGTGGATTAATCAAGAAAAGAGTAACTTTGCAGCGTCAAAAAGCATGACGGCAATATGAATTGTCAAAGACCAGGCAATTATAGCTGCATTTGTGCTTGGCTTTAAAAGAACAGGGGCTGTGCCAGTTCGATCGGGATACTCATCAATTTAAAATCGAAAACCGAGAAGACTTCTCTTGTCAATGGCGGGCCATATAAACTCCTTCTGGAACTAAGTTGTAAAACCGGTGGATTACAAAGGCGGAGAGCTCTCAAATCTTATTTACTCGGAGTTTCATCACATCACTGGGCAGCCCTTTCTTTTCTATTTCCGATTGTTCAAACGGCTACACACATTATTTCATTTATTATAAATTCATCTCGAATATGTTCTCTGGAATTATAGAAGAAATGGCAACTGTCGTTGCAATAAAAAGCGATAAGGAAAACATAGATTTCACTCTGAAATGCTCCTTCACCACAGAGCTTAAAATCGACCAAAGTGTTTCACACAATGGCGTATGCCTCACCGTTGTGGACATTTCGGGCGATACATACACGGTTACTGCGATGCAGGAAACACTCTTGCGCTCAAACTTAGGACTCCTCAAAGTCGGCGACAAAGTGAACGTTGAACGCTCCATGATAATGAACGGAAGACTCGATGGGCATATCGTCCAAGGCCATGTCGATGGAACCGCAAAATGTACGGATATGCGTGATGCCGACGGCTCAACATATTACACCTTTGAATATGAATTCAACCGCGACATGGCAAAACGTGGCTACTTCACCGTCGATAAAGGTTCGGTAACGGTAAACGGCGTTTCATTGACGGTATGCTCTCCCACCGATAACTCATTCTCGGTAGCAATCATACCATATACCCACGACAACACGAACTTCTGCGACATCAAAATAGGAACAGTCGTAAACATAGAGTTCGACATATTAGGCAAATACATTGCACGACTCTCGCAGCTTGCGGGTTGATGCACCAAGGGAAACGACAGGAAACGGGGGTGAACCTCATGCCGATTGCATGAAGCTCACCCCCGTTTCTTTATTTATTCCACTTATTCGTAAACCTCCTCTATGCCACTGTCCAAGTCTTCCCCGACAGAATAGCAAGGGTCGAAATCGGCAGGAAGTTCAAATGTCGCACTCTGGTCGTAAGGCAGATTCGGGTCAGCAAACACCTTCTTCATATAGTAAGCCCATATAGGCAGAGCCATTGTTGCGCCCTGTCCCATACGCATCGAATCAAAATGCACATCACGGTCTTCACCACCTACCCAGCAACCGCTGACAAGCTGCGGAGTGAATCCGATGAACCATGCATCGGAATTACGGTTCGTAGTACCCGTCTTTCCGCCAATTTCACCATTGAAATTATATTTGAAGCGCAAGCGTCCCGCAGTACCGTTATCGACAACCCCTTTCAGAAGGATAAGCATTTTATCGGCACTTTCGGCATTGATCACTTCATTCATCCGCGGTTGGAAACTCGTAATCACATTTCCGTCGTTGTCCTCTATCCTCGTGACAAACATGGGGGCCGTACGAATGCCATGATTGGCAAAAGTGGAATATGCGCTCACCATCTCTGCAACCGAGACTTCACACGGACCCAAGCATAACGACATTGAAGGATGAATATCGGGATTGTTAATGCCGAAATCATGGAGCAGGCTCACGAACTGCTGCGGATTAAGCTTGCTCATCAGATAAGCTGAAATCCAGTTGTTGGACTGAGCGAGTCCCCATTTCAACGTCACCATCTCGCCGTAACGCTTCCTGCTCGCATTGCGTGGAGTCCAAGGACGACCGGCAACCATGTAGGTCTGCTGAACATTCAGAACCTCATCGCACGGCGAAAAGCCGTTCTCCATAGCGAGCGAATAGAGGAAAGGTTTGATGGTTGAACCGACCTGGCGTCTGCCGTTCATCACCATATCATACATGAAATGCGAATAATCGAGCCCGCCAACGTATGCTTTCACTGCACCGGTCTTAGGATCCATGCTCATAAAACCAGCCCTCAAGAACGATTTCACATAACGGATGCTGTCCAAGGGAGTCATTATCGTATCTAAATCGCCATGATATGTAAATACGGACATATCGGTAGGAGTATGGAACGAACGCTTTATTTCTGCATCACTTGCGCCCGAAGCCTTCAAACTACGATAGCGTTCGCTCTGCAAGACGGCACGTTCCATAATCTGATCCACCTGTTTTTTCGTCAGTTCGGAGGTGAAAGGAGCATTGGGCTGATTACGCTTCTCCTTGAAAAACTCCGGTTGCAGAAACCGGGCAACATGCGCATAGACCGACTCTTCAGCGTAACGCTGCATACGGGAATCAATGGTTGTATAGACTCTCAGACCATCGCTGTTCAAGTTATATGGCTTGCCGTCCTTCTTGAAGTTCTTGTTGCACCATCCATACAAAGGATCTGACACCCAAGCAATTGAGTCAAGCACATACTGCCGCTTGTTCCACGACGGATAATCGGAAAGGCGTGGCTTTTCGGCAGACATATAAACACGCAGGAACTCACGCAGATAAGGAGCCGAACCATCCTTATGGTCAGTCCGATGGAAGTTGAGTGCCAGAGGTTTTGCTATATTTTCCTCGTACTCAGATTCTGACAGGTAGCCGGCCTTAAGCATCTGACCAAGAACCACATTCCTGCGTTCGCGGCACCTGTCGGAATAGCGTACGGGATTGAAAAGCGACGGGTTTTTACACAGGCCTATAAGCATTGCTGCTTCATCTGTTGTCAAGTCCTTCGGTTCTTTGTTGAAATAAGTGTTCGCAGCAGTCTTTATTCCAACGGCATTATGCAGGAAGTCGAAATAATTCAAGTAAAGGGCGATTATCTCTTCTTTCGTATAATTACGTTCAAGCTTGATAGCTATAACCCATTCTATAGGCTTCTGCAACATACGTTCAAGCGTACTTTTCGCCGTCGATGAGTACAACTGTTTCGCAAGCTGCTGGGTAATTGTGGAGCCGCCGCCGGCACTTGTCTGTCCCAGCAGCCCACGCTTCACAAGCGCACGACCAAGAGCAATGAAGTCAATACCTGAATGACTGTAAAAACGCACATCTTCTGTAGCGACAAGAGCTTCCACCAAGTGAGGCGAAAGACTTGAGAACGGAATGCAGACTCTGTTTTCACGATTGAAGTTCCATGTTCCTAACACCTTGCCGTCAGCCGAATATATCTGTGTTGCAAAGCGGTTGATAGGATTTTGCAAATCCTCAACCGGGGGCATATAACCTATCCAGCCATTCCAAATGGCCACAAATGCAAATGTTCCCGCAAGCATTGAGGAAAACAACACTCCCCATAAGAACCGAACTAATAGTTTTCTCATTTAAAGTACTTAATATTAATGTATTTCACAATGTTATATCCCCATCGTAATTTGCTTTGTCAAACAAAGACGACAGGCAACGGATTTGTTGATTAACAACTGTGCTAATGCAAAGGTAGCGCAAATAGAACGAAACACAAAAAAAAAGAAGCTGAATTTGCAAAACGCCCATATTACCGAAGAGAATTATCTTTTCAATTAATATTTATTACATGATTACATTTGGCATTTGAAAAATAATGCGTACCTTAGCACACGAAATTGGAAACAATCAATTCTAAAAGACAATGAAACACGACTTTGTAACAATCGCCAATCTGTCGAAAGAAAAAATCATGTATCTTTTACAGATGGCGCAAGAGTTTGAGAAACATCCCAATAGAGAGTTGCTGAAAGGAAAGGTAGTGGCTACCCTTTTCTTTGAACCTTCCACAAGAACACGTTTAAGTTTTGAAACTGCCGCAAACAGACTGGGCGCGCGTGTAATCGGATTCTCTGATGCAAAAGCATCAAGCGTTACAAAAGGTGAGACGTTAAAAGATACCATCCTCATGGTATCAAACTATGCTGATGTCATAGTAATGAGACATTACGTAGAAGGCGCCGCACAATATGCCAGCGAAGTAGCCCCCGTCCCAATAGTAAATGCCGGCGACGGAGCGCACATGCACCCTTCACAGTGTCTGCTTGACCTGTATTCCATCTACAAGACACAAGGAACTCTTGAGAACCTGAATATATATCTTGTCGGCGACTTGAAGTACGGACGCACTGTACACTCGCTGATTACAGCCATGCGCCACTTTAATCCCACATTCCACTTCATAGCACCGAAAGAGCTCGCAATGCCAAACGAATACAAACTGTATTGTGCCAACAACGGCATAAAGTATCAAGAGCATACGGAATTCAATGAAGATGTGATTTCAAATGCAGACATCCTGTATATGACAAGAGTCCAAAAGGAACGTTTTTCCGACCTTATGGAATATGAGCGCGTGAAGAATGTTTACATATTAAAGAAGTCAATGCTCAAGGCGGCAAAGCCAAACATGAAGATTCTACATCCGCTTCCAAGGGTAAACGAGATCGCATACGATGTCGATGACGACCCGCATGCTTACTACATACAGCAGGCCGGCAACGGACTCTTTGCAAGAGAAGCCATATTCTGCGATGTTTTAGGAATAACATTGGAAGATGTAATGAACGACAAGACAATCATTGGATAAATCGTCAGTCATAAAACTTTAAGACAAATAATATGAATAAGACAGAAAGACAGGTTGCCGCCATAAAAAACGGAACCGTTATCGACCATATTCCGGCAGAAAAAACATATCAAGTAGCCAATCTTCTTGAATTGAAGACCCTGACAAATCCGGTAACCATCGGATACAATTACCCGTCAAAGAAGATTGGTAAAAAAGGCATTATCAAGGTTTCCGACAAGTACTTCACTAACGAAGAGATTTCAAGGCTGTCGGTTGTTGCGCCCAATGTTGTACTCAACATAATCAAAGACTATGAGGTTGTCGAGAAAAAGACTGTCGAAACACCTGATGAACTGAGGGGTATCGTTAGATGCAACAACCCGAAATGCATAACAAACAACGAACCTATGCAAACAGTCTTCAATGTCGTTGATAAAAATCTGGGCATTCTGAAATGCCATTATTGCGACAAGGAGCAACACATAGACAAAGTGGAATTAGTGTAATCATCAATACTATTAACAATGAAAAAAGATCAAGTAATTTTCGATTTAATTGAAAAAGAACACCAGCGTCAGTTGAAAGGCATTGAACTCATCGCCTCTGAGAACTTCGTAAGCAACGAAGTCATGGAGGCAATGGGGTCGTATTTAACAAATAAATATGCAGAGGGCTATCCCGGCAAACGCTATTATGGCGGATGCGGCGTAGTTGATGAAGTGGAAACTCTTGCCATTGAGCGTATAAAGAAGCTGTTCGGTGCTGAGTACGCAAATGTCCAGCCCCACTCAGGTGCGCAGGCAAACGCAGCCGTTCTCCTCACCGTATTAAAACCGGGTGATACATTCATGGGACTCAACCTCGCACAGGGAGGTCACCTCTCTCATGGTTCCGCAGTGAACACATCAGGTATTCTCTATAACGCCATCGGTTACAATCTGAACAAGGACACATGCCGAGTGGATTATGACGAAATGGAACAGCTCGCTATCGAGCACAAACCGAAACTCATCATTGGCGGAGGTTCGGCATACAGTCGTGAATGGGACTACAAGCGCATGCGTGAAATCGCAGACAAAGTAGGAGCCTTGTTAATGGTGGACATGGCACATCCGGCAGGACTCATAGCAGCAGGACTTCTTGACAACCCAGTGAAATACGCCCACATCGTAACATCTACAACCCATAAGACACTTCGCGGTCCTCGCGGAGGTATCATCCTTATGGGCAAAGACTTTGAAAATCCATGGGGACTCAAGACTCCGAATGGCGTGACAAAGATGATGAGCCAACTGCTTAACTCAGCTGTTTTCCCCGGAATACAGGGCGGTCCGCTTGAGCATGTCATCGCAGCCAAGGCTGTTGCATTTGAAGAAGCTCTGCAACCAGAGTTCAAGGAGTGGGCAAAGCAGGTGCAAAAGAACGCCAAAGTATTGGCAGAAGAACTCTCAAAGCGCGGCTTCTCCATCGTAAGCGGCGGCACTGACAACCACTCGATGCTTGTTGATTTGCGCACAAAGTATCCTGACCTGACCGGTAAAGTTGCCGAAAACGCACTCGTTGCTGCCGATATCACCGTGAACAAGAACATGGTTCCATTCGACACACGCAGCGCATTCCAGACTTCAGGAATACGCCTCGGCACACCCGCCATCACGACACGCGGTGCCAAGGAAGACCTGATGGTTCTCATTGCAGGATTCATCGAAGAAGTGCTCAATGCGCCGGAGAACGAAGAAGTCATTGCGAATGTACGCAAACGCGTAAACGAAATAATGAAGGACTACCCACTCTTCGCTTATTGACGAAACGAAGACAACAACCAATCATAACAAAATAATTGTTGTCATTCCATAAAAAGCAGAACGTGTCAGAACGAAACAATCCATTATTCAACAAATGGCTTCGTCGCTGACACGTTCTTCATACCGGATACATCCAGTACTTTTTAACCCAAATCGGTCATTAGATTTCCACTCAGCTTCGTCTTTGTGTCGAGCAGATTGCAACATTCGTGTTGAAGCCATAGCGGGCTATGGCGAAACGCGGACGGCGGCAAGATAACGAAACAAAGGCGGAGAAGAGTGAAAAAGAAAGATAAATTCTCTTATAACACACCTATTTCGGTCTAATGACCGATTGGGGTTTAGATTTCAAGACAAAACAAACAAAACAAAACAAAACAAACACTGAATTCATGCTGCAATACATATTTACTTTTCTCATTCTAATGCTTGCAATTCTTTGGGCAATCAAAAGAATTGCAAAGAGTTTCAATGGAAGTTCAAACCGATGCAACGGATGTGAAGGATGTGTGTTCGCAGAAAAAGCAGGCAAACGGAAATGCTCAAAAGCAGAAAAACCGCACTGTCGCGATAAAAAGTGCGACAAAAGTTTTGTCAGTTAAAAACATTTTCGTACCTTTGCACTCGCAAATAAGGAATGGTACCTTGGCCGATCGGTTAGGTAACGGTCTGCAAAACCGTGTAGAGCAGTTCGACTCTGCTAGGTACCTCATAAAAGGAGGGAGATAAATTCTTCCTTCTTTTTTTGTTTTATACCCAACAATACAAAAATAATATTGGGTAAACGAAATCGCATATTGCAAATTCGTTTACCCATAACAAAAATAGTTTTCAAAAATCAGATGCTGAATTTTACTTGTTCAACTTCAAAGTCAGCTTCTCAAGCATATCCTTTGTCATTGCGTCAAGGTCATAGTCTGGCTTCCATCCCCACTCCGTGCGAGCGCAAGTGTCGTCCATTATGTCAGGCCAGCTTTCTGCTATTCGCTGCTTCAACGGATCAACATCATAGCACATTTCAAATTCCGGCTTGTATTTCTTGATCGCTCCAAACACTGTCTCAGGCGCAAAGCTGAGCGAAGCAATGTTGAAAGCGTTTCTGTGAACAAGCTTTGTCGGGTCTGCTTCCATCAACTGTATGGCAGCCTTAAGCGCATCCGGCATATAAATCATGTCCATAAGTGTTCCCTCCTTAATCGGGCAAACGAACTTCTCACCACGCACTGCCGAATAATAGATATCCACAGCATAGTCTGTCGTACCACCACCCGGAGGTGTCACATAGGAGATTACGCCTGGGAAACGCACCGCGCGAGTATCCACGCCATACTTATTGTGGAAATAATCGCTCAGCAATTCTGTAGTAACCTTGGAAACGCCATAAATTGTGCGTGGGCGCTGTACAGTATCCTGCGGAGTCATCCAATGCGGAGTGGACTCTCCGAAAGAACCGATTGAACTTGGAGTAAAAACAGCACAGTTGTGCTCTTTTGCCACTTCAAGTATGTTCCACAAACCGTCAATACCTATCTTCCATGCGAGACGGGGCTTTGACTCGGCAACAACCGACAGCAAAGCGGCAAGGTTGTATATGGTGTCAATGTTGTATTGCTTGACAACATCGGCAATCATCTGCGGATTTGTGACATCAGCTTCAGCCGAAGGACCACTCTCCAACAATTCGCCTTTAGGCTCGGCACCCTTTATGTAGCCAGCCACAACATGGTCGTTACCATAAATTCTTCGTAATTCTCTTGTAAGTTCAGAACCGATCTGGCCCGTGGAACCAATAACTAAGATATTGTTCATGATTTTTCATTTAAGCGTTTTACGGGTGCAAAGTAACAATTTTTTCTGACACAGCATTACATTTTTTGTGAAATTTTACTTTTATTTCCGATTTTAAAAAAAATAACACAAAACTATCTTTTATATGAAAAATAATAAGTTATTTTGCAGCCACTGAACTTAAAAAATCTGATTAACATGTACGGAAAAGTAAAAGAACATTTATGTACAGCACTTGAAAACCTGAAAAGTGCAGGTCTTTACAAAGAAGAACGAATCATAGAAAGCCCGCAGGGATCGGCAATCCAGGTAAAAGGCAAGGAAGTTCTCAACTTCTGCGCAAACAACTATCTGGGTCTTTCCAATCATCCGCGCCTCATCGAGGGAGCGAAGAAGATGATGGACCGCCGTGGTTTTGGTATGTCTTCGGTTCGCTTTATCTGCGGAACGCAGGACATTCACAAAGAACTTGAAGAGGCCATCACTGAATACTTCCATACAGAAGACACCATCCTTTATGCCGCATGCTTCGATGCTAACGGTGGACTTTTCGGTTCTTTCCTCACAGACGAAGACGCCATCATCTCTGATGCACTCAACCACGCTTCCATCATCGACGGTGTACGCCTTTGCAAAGCAAAGCGCTACCGCTATGCAAATGCCAACATGGAAGAGCTGGAGAAGTGTCTGCATGAAGCACAGGCACAGCGTTTCAGAATCATCTGCACCGACGGCGTGTTCTCAATGGACGGAAACGTAGCTCCCATTGACAAGATTTGCGACCTCGCAGAAAAGTATGACGCACTGGTAATGGTAGATGAGTCGCACTCTGCCGGCGTTGTTGGCGAGACCGGACACGGCGTAAGCGAACTTTGCGGAACCTACGGAAGAGTGGACATCTACACAGGAACACTCGGAAAAGCATTCGGAGGCGCATTGGGAGGCTTCACTACCGGCCGTAAGGAGATAATCGACATGCTCCGCCAGAGCAGCCGTCCATACCTCTTCTCCAACTCTCTTGCTCCGTCAATCATCGGCGCAAGCCTTGAAGTATTCAAGATGCTGAAAGAGGACAATAGTCTGCACGACAAGCTGGTTGAGAACGTAAACTACTTCCGCGACAAGATGATGGCCGCCGGCTTCGACATCAAGCCAACACAAAGCGCCATCTGCGCAGTAATGCTTTACGATGCACCTCTCTCACAGCGTTATGCCAACCGTCTGCTTGAAGAGGGCATTTATGTCACCGGCTTCTACTATCCCGTTGTGCCGAAGGGCGAGGCTCGCATCCGCGTACAGCTCTCTGCCGCTCACACACATGAGCAGCTTGACAAGGCAATCGCTGCTTTCATCAAGGTAGGCAAGGAACTTGGAGTCATCAAATAAAGACGACCTACACCCCACCACAACATAAACGGCAACCGCATTGACCTGAAAAATCATCACGATTTGACGGACAATGCGGTTGCCTTTTTCATGTCTGGCAGCAAATGCGGCATGTATGTTTTTTAGCTTGGCAAACGCCTCATTTTCAGTGGGATAAATATTGCCTTTCAAAGAAGGCTTCTTTGTCTCACAAACAAGGCTTCTTTATAATGCAAACAAGGCTTCTTTTGAATACAAAGAAGCCTTGTTTGAAAACCAAGTAGATTATCTTGATATTTGGGTCAGCATAGGAATGGTGTAACAGAAGTTTTAACACCGTACCGCCTCGCTATTTCTGTGGATTGTATGTTCTTGCCACAAACTCGAGCAATTCAGGGACTCTCCCCTTCCAGTTTTCCTCCTGTATGGCTTTACACAAAGCGGGGTCGTCAAAGATGTATTTCTCCACCAGTTTCTTTACTACCGTTTTGCTGCTACCCATCACATTGTTCTACCAACCGAAGGATTGGTATATGCCCGACACCGCAGGCTTGATACATGTCATTCCTGGCCAGATGTTCTTTCCCACCATTGCCAGTCCGTCCTTTGTCATGACATATCTGCCACAATGGGTAAAAAAACTTATGTACTTGCCTTTTCCTGTTACGAAACTCCAGGATACGAATTTCTTGGTACCGTTTGCTTTAGTGTCGAAACAGCTCCACAATACATCGCGCGACTCTTCCGGATATTTGGGATGCCAAAGTTCCAAATGTTCCACATCCAAGGCTTTGACGGTTCTCTTATTGCCCGACTCGTCAATGCCCTTGAAATCCTTGTCACCTGCATACGGAATGGTGATACTTTGGAAAGTTTCCTTATGCCCATCAAGGAAAAACACTATTCCGGAGACATTCCGCGTATTCCCAAAAACGCCAGCATAAATGGTCATTGCAACCATCACAACAGCCAATAGGACAATCAATCGTTTCATGTGAGGGTGGTTTTATTGTACCCGTTATTTTGACTGCTCGTAAAAATATCTCTTGTACAGGCCCATGAAACCAGCGCAGTGACGAGCTTCGTCCTTTGCCATTTCGTGCACTGTATCGTGAGTTGCATCCATTCCGGCAGCCTTGGCATTCTTTGCAATGCGGAACTTGTCCTCACATGCACCACGTTCTGCTGCAATGCGAGCCTCAAGATTGCTCTTTGTGTCCTTAAGAACATCACCGAGCAGTTCAGCGAACTTGCTTGCGTGTTCAGCCTCTTCAAAGGCATAACGCTTGAATGCTTCCGCGATTTCGGGATAACCTTCCCTGTCAGCCTGACGGCTCATGGCAAGATACATTCCCACTTCACCACACTCACCATTAAAATGAGTTTCAAGGTCCTTTATCATTTCAGCATTGGCGTCTTCCTTGCGTGCAGCGCCAAGTGTATGTACAGTTGCAAATGCAGGACCGTCCATCGGGTCGTCCATTTCCTTGAACTTGCTCTTCGGAGCCTTACATACCGGACAAACTTCAGGTGCCTCTACACCTTCATGAATATAACCACAAACAGTGCAAATAAATTTCTTTTTCATAATAGTTATTGTTTTAAATCAGTTATTATATAAATCAAATCATTAACGTAGCTTACCAATATTGTTGTATATCAACAACTTAGCCCATCTGTCCGCCGGTTGCCTCTTTTTGGCATTCCGCACATATTCCTTTGAAATAGAACTGCACGTCATCCACAATGTTTCCCGCGATATTACGCTGGACGATCGGGAACTCGACTTCATCGAAAACATCAATTATACGATTGCATGACTTGCAATAGAAGTGGGCATGCCTGGCCACGTTTCCGTCATAACAAACGCGATGCTCATCGATTGTTATCATCTGGGCAGCATTCTTCTCAGAAAACATCCTAAGCGTATTATATACTGTGGTACGGCTCAAGGTGGGCACTCTCGGCACAAGGCCCTTATACACATCTTCTACCGTAGGATGAGTGTAATGCGTCAGCAAATATTGCATAATTACCAGTCGTTGCATAGAAGGTTTGATACCATTCTCTACAAGCCTCTCATAAGCTTCTTTGTTGTTGTTCATACGCTTTTATTTTTTTTAATTCCGAATTTCGATTGCAAATATAACAATAAAAACATTCAATACAAAACAAATTTGTATTTTTTTCAAACTTATTGGACTTTTATTGCCAGAAATCAATATTTTTTCACTTTTAAAAGGCAAAATTCAAAATAAAAACGCAACATCAGAAAGGACAGCGATGCCCCAAAAACAAGTAAATTCCAACAGACAGACAAAGCAGGAATAACGGAATGCCAGGATGTTTTCATTCGTTCCAATGAGCTATTTGGGTTAAAATAAGTCTGCACACAAAAATAATAAAATATACATTTTGCATGTTTAAGGAAAATTACTAACTTTGCAATCAAAACAACGACAACATTATTTTGATAGAAAAGCATATCATATTGGAAGACATCGACCCTGTAACTTTCTACGGGGTTGCGAATTCCCATCTGCAAATCATAAAGTCGCTATACCCCAAATTACGCATCGTCGCACGCGACAACATCATCAGGGTCTTGGGCGATGAAGAGGAAATGGCTGCATTTGAGGAACACATTGAAAAAATGCGCTGCCATGTGATAAGATACAATTCCATCAGCGACGAAGACATTCTCGACATCGTCAAAGGCAAGCAACCCAAAGCCGACTCCGTCAAAGGCGTAATCGTATATAACATCTCAGGCAAACCCATAAAGTGCAGAAGCAAGAACCAGCAGAAGCTCGTTGATGCCTTTGAAAAAGACGACATGATATTCGCCATAGGTCCCGCCGGTACAGGCAAGACGTATCTTAGCATTGCACTTGCAGTAAGGGCTTTGAAAGACAAGATAATAAGGAAAATCATCCTCAGTCGCCCCGCAGTCGAAGCCGGTGAGAAACTAGGATTTCTGCCAGGCGACATGAAAGACAAAATCGACCCCTATCTGCAACCGCTTTACGATGCACTCGAAGACATGATTCCTGCGGCAAAACTGCAGGACATGATAGAAAAGAACGTCATACAGATAGCCCCTCTCGCCTTCATGCGCGGCCGTACGCTCAACGACGCAGTAGTGATTCTGGATGAAGCCCAGAACACCACACCGGCCCAAATAAGAATGTTTCTCACGAGAATGGGATGGAACACAAAGATGATTATCACCGGCGACATGACACAGATAGACCTTCCCCGTGGACAAAAAAGCGGACTGATAGAGTCCATGGAAATCCTCAAACACGTTGAAGGCATCAGCTTCGTACCGTTAGACCAAAAAGACATCGTCAGACACAAACTTGTCACAAGAATCGTGAATGCTTACGAGAGCCACGACAAGCAGCGTGACAACGAGCGGAAAACGGCTGACAAACAGACAAATTGAGATTCATAAATATATAAAATATAGAGAAATTATGAAAGCACTTACACAGACTGATTTTCATTTTGAAGGACAGAAAAGCGTGTACCACGGCAAGGTGCGTGATGTTTACGACATCAACGACGACCTCATTGTAATGGTTGCAACGGACAGAATCTCTGCATTTGACGTCATCCTTCCTAAGGGCATCCCGTTCAAAGGACAGGTACTGAATCAGATTGCAGCAAAGTTCCTTGACGCAACAACCGACATCTGCCCCAACTGGAAACTGGCAACACCCGACCCGATGGTCACCGTAGGACTGAAATGCGAGGGATTCCGCGTGGAAATGATTATCCGCTCCATCCTTACAGGTTCTGCATGGCGTGCCTATAAAGAGGGATGCCGCGAACTGTGCGGAGTCAAGCTGCCGGACGGAATGAAAGAAAACCAGCGTTTCCCGGAGCCCATCATCACTCCGACGACAAAAGCCGACGAGGGACACGACCTCAACATCTCGAAAGAAGAAATCATAGCACAAGGCATCGTAAGTGCCGAAGACTATGCCGTCATGGAAGACTACACACGCAAGATATTCAAGCGCGGACAGGAAATGGCAGCACAGCGCGGACTGATTCTGGTGGACACCAAATATGAGTTCGGCAAACGCGACGGCAAGGTATATCTTATCGACGAGATTCACACTCCTGATTCGAGCCGTTACTTCTATGCCGACGGTTACGAAGAGAAGTTTGAAAAAGGACTTCCACAGAAGCAGCTTTCAAAGGAATTTGTACGCCAGTGGCTCATTGAGCACAACTTCATGAACGAACCCGGACAGCAGATGCCCGAAATCACAGACGAGTATGCGGAAAGCGTAAGCGAGCGTTACATCGAGCTTTACGAACACATTACCGGCGAAACGTTTGACCGCAATGTTGAAGCAGGCGACATAAACGCACGCATAGAGAAAAATGTAAGCGACTATCTTGCATCACGCAAATAGCCGGCACACAAGTATTTGCGCGTTTGACATAGGCAACCATGTCAAATGCGCAAACTTCATTTCATAAAAATGTCTATTTCCATACAATAACAACCAACTATTTTCATTATACAGATACAATGGTTTACGGACAAGAAAAAATAAAGCCCTACAGCGACAATGAGGGCAAGGGAGCGCAGGTCGAGCTTATGTTCGACAACATTGCGCACTCATACGACAAACTAAACCACCGGCTGTCATGGAACATAGACAAGATATGGAGAAGGAATGCACTGAAAAAGCTGTCTGCCTTCAAGCCCGAAACGGTTCTTGACATAGCAACCGGCACCGGCGACTTTGCCATATTGGAAGCCCGGATGCTTCACCCCCAAAAAATAGTCGGGGTCGATATAAGCGAAGGGATGATGTCCGTCGGACAAAAGAAGGCAGAGGCTTTGCATCTTGACAAGACCATCTCATTCAAAAAAGACGATTGTCTTCACCTGTCGTTCGACGCCAATACGTTCGACGCCGTAACCGCTGCGTTCGGCATAAGGAACTTTGCCGATTTGGACAAGGGACTGAAAGAAATGCACAGAGTCCTGAAACCCGGCGGACACCTATGCATAATAGAGCTGACATCGCCGGTACATTTCCCGATGAAGCAGTTGTTCAAGATATATTCGCACACGGTCCTGCCTATATACGGACGGCTCATTTCGGGAGACAACGCTGCCTACTCGTACCTCACCGCTACAATCGAAGCATTCCCACAAGGAGAGCAAATGGTGGAGATACTGAAGAAAGCAGGGTTCGCAAAAGCAGAATTCAAGAGAATGACATTAGGAATATGCACCATGTATTTCGCTACAAAATAACATAACAAGAAAGAAAATGGACAAGTATGGATTAATAGGCTATCCCTTGGGACATTCATTCTCTGTGACATACTTCAACGAGAAGTTCGAGAATGAGAACATTGATGCATGCTACATCAATTACGAGATTCCCACGATAGAAGAGTTGCCTGAAATCTTGGCATCAAATCCTGAGCTGAGAGGACTGAATGTCACCATCCCTTACAAGCAGAAGGTGATAAACTATTTGGACGACCTCAGTCCGGAAGCAAGAGCCATTGGTGCGGTCAATGTCATCAGAGTGACTCACAAAGGCAACAAATTCTTCCTGAAAGGATTCAACAGCGATGTCATAGGCTTCACCAGAAGCATAGAGCCAATGCTGGAGAAATGTCACAAGAAAGCACTTATCCTTGGAACAGGAGGCGCATCGAAAGCCGTCAATTTCGGATTGAAGTCGCTCGGACTTGACACCATTTTCGTGAGCAGGACAAGGAAACCGGGCTGCATAACCTACGAGGATGTCACTCCGGAAATGGTGAAAGAATATAATGTAATAGTCAATTGCACCCCTCTTGGCATGTACCCCAATGTAGATTCATGCCCCAACCTGCCATACGAGGCAATGGACAGCCACACGATTCTATACGACCTCCTGTACAACCCCGACGAGACTCTCTTCATGAAACGTGGAGCCGAGTTCGGAGCCAACACCAAGAACGGTCTGGAAATGCTACTTCTACAAGCCTTTGCAAGTTGGGAATTCTGGAACGGAAAGGAGCGCGAATAAATCATTTTACTTCAAGAAAATTCAAAACAATCAAGATATGGACAACTCTAACAGATACATGTTGCGCGGTGTAAGCGCTGCAAAGGAAGACGTACATAACGCCATCAAAAACATTGACAAAGGTATTTTCCCGCAGGCTTTCTGCAAAATCATACCCGACATTCTTGGTGGCGACCCGGAATATTGCAACATAATGCACGCCGACGGAGCCGGCACAAAGTCGTCGTTGGCATACCTGTATTGGAAGGAAACGGGAGACCTCAGCGTATGGAAGGGCATCGCACAGGATGCTCTCGTCATGAACACCGATGATTTGCTGTGTGTCGGCGCCGTGGACAACATCCTTGTGTCAAGCACTATCGGACGCAACAAGATGCTCATTCCCGGAGAAGTGATTTCGGCCATCATCAATGGCACCGACGAATTGCTCGCAACTCTGCGCGACATGGGTATCGGCATTTATGCTACCGGAGGCGAAACAGCCGATGTCGGCGACCTTGTACGAACAATAATCGTCGATTCCACTGTCACATGTCGTATGCGCCGCAAGGATGTCATAAACAATGCCAACATCCGTCCGGGCGACGTTATTGTCGGACTGGCCTCATTCGGACAAGCCACTTATGAGAAGTCATACAACGGAGGCATGGGAAGCAACGGTCTTACAAGTGCCCGCCACGATGTGTTCGCAAAGTATCTGGCAGAGAAGTACCCGGAAAGCTACGACCACGCAGTCCCGGAAGAACTGGTTTACAGCGGCACATGCCGTCTGGACGACAAGGTGGAAGGCGTAGATGTGAATGCCGGACAACTCGTTCTCTCCCCTACCCGCACCTACGCTCCGGTCATCAAGAAACTGCTTGACAAACTGCGTCCGGAAATTCACGGAATGGTGCACTGCACGGGTGGAGCACAGACGAAAGTGCTTCACTTTGTCAGCGACAACTGTCGTGTCGTGAAAGACAACATGTTCCCGATACCGCCACTCTTCAAGACGATACAGGAACAAAGCCATACAGACTGGAAAGAGATGTACAAGGTGTTCAACATGGGACACCGTATGGAGATATACATCCGCCCGGAACTGGCAGAAAAGGTTATTGCCATAAGCAAGAGTTTCAACATTGACGCACAGATTGTCGGACACATTGAGGAAGGAAAGAAATCCCTCACCATCAATTCCGAGTATGGAGTGTTTGAATATTAATTTTTTACATCTATTATTTCGTTAAGCCCAATGGCAGATCAAAGCAATATATTAGAAAAGCTTGAAGGACTTGAAAGCCGTTACGAAGAGGTCTCCACGCTCATAACTGACCCCAATGTGATAGCCGACCAGCAACGCTTCGTAAAACTCACAAAAGAATATAAGGATTTAAGCGACATAATGAAAGCACGCGACAGATACATCGCATGCATAAACTCAATAAAAGAGGCCAAGGACATATTGGCAAACGAAAGCGACATCGACCTGAAGAACATGGCTCGTGAGGAGCTTACAATAAACGAAGAGCTTCAACCCCAAATTGAGGAGGAGATAAAAATAGCACTCATCCCCAAAGACCCTGAGGACGCAAAGAATGTCCAAATGGAAATCAGAGCTGGCGCAGGAGGCGACGAAGCGGCTCTGTTTGCAGGAGACTTGTTCAACATGTACAAGAAGTATTGCGACACAAAGGGTTGGACTTTATCTGTGACGAGTGTCAGCGAAGGTGCTGTCGGAGGCTTTAAGGAAATAGACTTTGCCGTTAGCGGCGACAATGTTTACGGCACATTAAAATACGAATCCGGCGTACACCGTGTACAAAGAGTACCGGCAACAGAGACGCAAGGACGCATGCATACAAGTGCTGCAACAGTTGCCGTACTGCCCGAAGCCGACAAGTTTGAAGTGAACATCAACGAAGGTCTCATAAAATGGGACACTTTCCGCTCTTCAGGAGCCGGTGGTCAGAACGTGAACAAAGTGGAATCCGGTGTCCGTCTGCGCTATCCTTGGAAAAATCCGGTGACCGGAGAAACGGAAGAAATACTCATCGAATGTACAGAAACCCGCGACCAGCCTAAGAACAAGGAGCGTGCCTTGTCACGATTGCGCACATTTATATACGACCGTGAACACCAGAAATACATCGATGACATTGCAAGTCGCCGCAAGACTTTGGTATCAACAGGAGACAGAAGTGCAAAGATTCGCACATACAACTACCCACAGGGACGCGTCACCGACCACCGCATAGGATTCACGACACACGACCTTCAGGGTTTCATGGCTGGCAACATACAGGACATGATCGACGCACTTACAGTGGCAGAGAATGCAGAAAGAATGAAAGAAACCGAATTATAAAAGATATGAACAGACAAGAATTATTCAACCAAATAAAGACAAAAAGAAGTTTTCTTTGTGTTGGTCTCGATACAGACACCAAGAAGATACCGCAATTCCTGATTGAAAAGGAGGATCCGATATATGCTTTCAACAAGGCAATAATCGATGCGACAGCACCCTACTGCATTGCATACAAGCCGAATCTCGCCTTTTATGAGGCATTTGGAATAAAGGGAATGATTGCTTTTGAGAAGACAATCAAGTATTTGAACGACAACTACCCAAACCATTTCATAATTGCAGACGCAAAGCGTGGAGACATAGGCAACACAAGTGCAATGTATGCCCGCACATTCTTTGAGGAATACAAACTTGACGCCCTCACCGTAGCCCCCTATATGGGCGAGGACAGTGTCACACCGTTCATGAACTACAAAGACAAATGGGTAATACTCCTTGCATTGACAAGCAATAAGGGCAGCCATGATTTCCAACTCTGCCAGGACGAGAACGGAACCCGCCTTTTTGAGAAAGTACTGACAGTTTCACAGCAATGGGGCAACAAGGACAACATGATGTATGTCGTTGGGGCCACACAAGGAAAAATGTTTGAAGACATCCGCAAGATTGTTCCGGAGCATTTTCTGCTTGTCCCAGGTGTCGGAGCACAGGGAGGTTCGCTTGAAGAAGTATGCAAATATGGCATGAACAACGAGTGCGGATTGTTGGTAAACAGCTCTCGTGGCATCATCTATGCAAGTCAGAACGCCGACTTTGCAGAGGTGGCGGCAGAAAAAGCGAAAGAGCTGCAAATACAGATGGATGCCGAGCTGATAAAGCACGGTATTTGACCTCAAGCAAAGAAAAAGGGCATTTGGAATGACTTTTATCCTTGTTTCTGAATTATATTTCTTATATTTGCATAATTAAAACAAAACCAATTGCAAGAAATGGAATTTAAAGCCGAACAGATTGCCGCCTTTATCGGTGGAAAGGTAGAAGGAAATCCTGATGCCACAGTTCATACTTTCGCTAAAATAGAAGAAGGCACGAAGGGAGCCATCTCTTTCCTGTCCAACCCGAAATACACTCATTTCATTTACAACACCGACTCGTCAATAGTCATTGTCAATGAAGATGTGGAGTTTGAACAACCCGTATCAACAACACTCATAAGGGTTAAGAATGCCTACGAAAGCATTGCCAAACTACTGCAACTCTATGAAGCAAGCAAACCCAAGAAGAAAGGCATTGATGACAAAGCAAGCATTGCAAAGTCATCAAACATAGGCAACGACTGCTATATTGGGGCTTTTGCGTGCATCGGAGAAAACACTGTTGTAGGAAACAACTGTGAGATTTATCCACATGCAGTGATTGGCGACAATTGCAAAATTGGCGACAATTGCAAGATTTACCCCAACACAACAGTCTATGAGGGTTGCAAAATAGGAAACAATGTCACAATACATGCCGGTTCCGTCATTGGAGCCGACGGTTTCGGATTTGCTCCGAATACTGAAGGCTACGACAAAATACCGCAAATCGGTATCGTCACCATTGAGGACAACGTAGAAATAGGAGCCAACACCTGCGTGGACCGTTCCACAATGGGAAGTACCATAATACGAAAGGGCGTGAAACTCGACAACTTAGTGCAGGTAGCCCACAATGTGGAGATTGGTGAAAACACGGTAATGTCAGCCCAAGTGGGCATCGCCGGCAGTACAAAAGTCGGAAAATGGTGTATGTTTGGTGGACAGGTGGGACTTGCCGGCCACATCACTATCGGCGACAAGACTTTCCTTGGAGCCCAGTCTGGCGTACCGGGAAGCCTGAAAGGTGGTGAATCGCTTATCGGTACACCACCAATGAACCCAAGAAAATACTTCAAGTCACAAGCAATATTCAGACGGTTACCTGAAATGTACAAAGAAATTGAAGACTTGAAAAAAGAAATCGAACGTTTGAAAAATAAATAAAACATGTCCAAACAAAAGTCATTAAAAGGCAGTTTCTCTTTATGCGGAAAAGGATTGCACACGGGTTTAAGCCTTACTGTCACATTCAATCCGGCTCCAGAGAACACTGGTTACAAGATACAACGCATTGACCTTGATGGTATGCCAACCATTCAGGCCATTGCCGAAAACGTGACAGACACTCAACGCGGAACCGTTTTAGCAAAAGGTGAAGTCAGAGTATCAACCGTAGAACATGGTTTGGCGGCTCTGTATGCCATGGGAATAGACAACTGTCTCATACAAGTAAACGGACCTGAATTCCCGATTCTTGACGGCAGCGCAGCAATGTATGTCAAAAAAATCAACGAAGTAGGCATCGAAGAGCAGAATGCGCCCAAGGACTGGTACATTATCCGCCACAAAATAGAAGTGAAGGACGACACCACCGGTTCATGTATCACGATTCTTCCGGATGAAGAATTCAGTCTGACAGCAATGTGCTCCTTCAATTCCAAGTTCATCAACAGCCAGTTTGCGACCCTTGACAAAATGGATGATTTTGCCGAAGAGATTGCCGAAGCACGCACATTCGTATTTGTCAGAGACATAGAGCCACTGCTGAATGCAAATCTAATCAAAGGCGGCGACCTTGACAATGCCATTGTCATCTACGAGAAAGAGACTTCCCAAGAGCGTCTCGACCAACTCGCCGACATGCTTAACGTAGAACATCGCAATGCTACAGAGCTTGGGTATATCCAGCACAAGCCTCTTGTCTGGGAAAACGAATGCACACGCCACAAACTGCTTGACATCATCGGCGACATGGCTCTTATCGGAAAACCCATCAAAGGTCGCATAATAGCCACCCGTCCGGGCCATACAATCAACAACAAGTTCGCGAGACTGATGCGCAAGGAGATTCGCAAGCACGAAATCCAGGCACCTATCTACGACCCGAATGAAACTCCACTCATGGACAACATACGCATACGCGAACTTCTTCCTCACCGTTATCCGATGCAGCTCGTCGATAAAGTGATTGCACTTGGAGCCACAAGCATCGTAGGTGTAAAGAATGTGACAAGCAACGAACCCTTTTTCGTAGGACATTTCCCGCAAGAACCGGTTATGCCGGGAGTATTACAGATTGAGGCAATGGCTCAGTGTGGAGGTCTGTTGGTACTCAACACCCTTGAAGAACCAGAGTGTTGGTCCACATACTTTATGAAAATTGACGATGTGAAATTCCGTCAAAAAGTAGTTCCGGGCGACACTCTTATATTCAAAGTAGATTTGTTGGCACCTGTACGACACGGCATATCATCAATGAAAGGCTATGTTTTCGTTGGTGACCACATCGTGTCGGAAGCGACTTTCACCGCACAAATTGTAAAGAACAAATAACAAGAACGATACAATGAATCAAATAAGTCCATCAGCATACATACATCCTGAAGCAAAACTTGGAGACAACAACATAATCGGTCCCTTCTGTTGCATTGACAAGAATGTTGAACTTGGAGACAACAATGTTCTGCTTAACAGCGTGACCATCCATTACGGTGCACGCATCGGAAGCAGAAACGAGTTCTTCCCAGGAGCAAGTATATCCACTAAACCACAGGATTTGAAGTTCCGTGGAGAAGATACTCTTTGCGTAATTGGCGATGACAACAGCATCAGAGAAAACGTTACAATTTCCCGCGGTACTGCCTCCAAGGGTAAGACACTGGTAGGAAGCCACAACCTTCTGATGGAAAGCATGCATGTAGGACATGACTGCGTGTTGGGAAACGGACTTATTATAGGAAATTCAACCAAGTTTGCCGGTGAAGTGGTAATTGACGACAATGCCATAATCAGTGCTTCCGTGCTTTGCCATCAGTTCTGCCACATCGGAGGTTATGTCATGATACAGGGAGGTTCGAGATTTTCACAGGACATTCCACCATTCGTCATTGCAGGCAAAGAACCCACCAAGTATTGCGGACTTAACCTTGTCGGATTCCGCAGACGCGGTTTCTCCAACGATCTGATTCACCTCATTCACGATGCATACCGTCTGCTTTACTCAAAGGGACTTATCGCAGAAGGCATTCAGGAAATAAAGAAAAACCTGCAGATAACAAAAGAGATTCAATACATAATCGATTTTGTTGAGTCATCAAAGCGCGGTATAATTCGATAAATTCGTAATCATACCAATTATAGAACGAACCTGACTGTCTTTCATGAAGACCCTCATTGTCATATTAGGCCCGACGGGAATCGGTAAAACAGAATTGAGTTTGCAAGTTGCCGAACATCTTGCAACCCCAATAATAAATGCCGATTCCCGTCAGATTTTTTCAGAAATACCAATTGGTACCGCCGCCCCTACAAGAGAACAACAATCAAGGGTGAAGCATTATTTCGTCGGCAACCATCACATCGACGACTACTATAGCGCCTCTATGTTTGAAGAGGATGTAATGAAAACACTTGAACACATATTCAAAGAATCTGATACTGCTCTGATGAGTGGCGGCAGCATGATGTATATCGATGCGGTTTGCAACGGCATCGACGACATACCCACCATTGACGAGCAAACAAGAGCCACAATGAAACGCCGCTTGGAAACGGAGGGGCTCGCCGCTCTCCTTGAAGAACTCAAGGTCCTTGACTATGAGCATTGGAAGATTGTCGACCACAACAACCCCCGACGGGTTGTCCATGCATTGGAAATATGCAAGATGACGGGCAAGACATACACATCGTTCAGACAAAACATCACCAAGAAAAGACCCTTCAACATTATGAAAATAGGTTTGACTCTCGACCGTGCCACCCTCTACGACCGCATAAACAGGCGTGTTGAGGAAATGATAGAGCATGGCTTGGAAGCCGAAGCACGAAGTGTTTATGACAAACGCGAGCTCAACGCGCTGAACACTGTGGGGTACAAAGAGATGTTTGAATTTTTTGACGGAACGACAACACTCGAAGAAGCGATATTCAAAATACAAAGCAATACCCGCCGCTATTGCAGGAAACAACAGACATGGTTCAAGCGCGACCCATCGATAAAATGGTTCAATCCATGCGAAATTAAAGAAATCATAAAACATATCGATTCTTGCCTGAAAAATTAAAATCATTTTGTACATTTGTATAAGAATACGGTTTTTCACTTAAAGTGAAAGAAAAGCATTTCATTACACCCATAAAAGTCACAAATGACAAAAGTTTATTCATGTAAATACCAAAATTAAATAATAGTATGATGAACAAGGTTAAAAACTATCTCATTTGGTGCTATAAAAAGCTTTGTGCTTTTTTGAAATGGTACAAGAAACTGTACCAAGGAAGAAAATGGTACACCAAAACAGCAATAGGATTTTTATCGTGCATCGTAGCGTTTCTCGCCTATCTCGGAATGGTGGATATGAACTTCCTGTGGCTGTTTGGAAAATCGCCCGGATTCTACACCATCATGAATCCTGAGACTAACGAAGCATCGGAAATATACAGTGCAGACGGAGTTCTTATAGGCAAATTCTTCAACGAAAACCGCACACCTGTAAAATACGAGGATGTAAATCCCGTATTCTGGGAAGCCCTAATTGCTACGGAAGACGAACGCTTCTACAAACACCACGGAATTGATTTCCCCGGACTTGTCGGAGCCGCCAAGGACGCATTGCTGCGACATGACGCCCGCGGTGCATCCACCATCACCCAGCAGCTTGCCAAGAACATGTTCCGCGTCCGTACCAATTACAGTACCGGACTGTTGGGTTACATCCCAGGAGTGCGCATGCTCATAATGAAGAGCAAGGAGTGGGTGATTGCGACAAAGCTTGAAATCACGCATGACAAGAAGGACATTCTCACAATGTATGCCAACACGGTGGATTTTGGTTCAAACGCTTTCGGCATAAAGACCGCATGCAAAACCTACTTCAACTCCACGCCCAAGGACATAACGACAGAACAGGCGGCAGTCCTTGTGGGCATGCTCAAGGCAACAACATACTACAATCCAATTTCAAATCCCCAAAACAGTTTGAAAAGAAGGAATGTAGTGCTCAAAAAGATGCTTTCCCACGGACACCTGACAACCAACGAGTACGACTCTATCTGTAAGATTCCCATCAAGCTCAACTACAGCGTTGAAAGCAACTACGACGGTAAAGCCCTGTACTTCCGCAATGCTGTGGCAGACGAACTGAAGAAATGGTGTGATGATAACAATTACGACCTCTACACATCCGGATTGAAAATCTACACAACACTCGATTCGCGTCTTCAGAAATACGCAGAGGATGCTGCCATCAAACAGATGCGCCAGATTCAGCGAAACTTCAACAACCACTGGGGAAACCAGAACCCGTGGCAGGACGAGAACCACAAGGAAATTCCAAACTTCATAGAAGGAATCGTACAGAAGCAGCCTGTTTACAAGGATCTGTTGTCACGTTTCCCGAACAATCCCGATTCAATAGAGTACTATCTGAACAAGCCCCACAAGGTAAAACTCTTTGACTATGAGAATGGAGTAATAGAAAAGGAGATATCGACCATGGACTCCATACGCTATATGGTGCGCTTCATGCACTGCGCGTTCATTGCCATGGAACCACAGACCGGTGCCGTAAAAGCATGGGTCGGCGACATAGACTTCAAGTCATGGAAATATGACAAGGTGACGGCAATGCGTCAGCCGGGTTCCACCTTCAAGCTTTTCGTATATACTGAGGCCATGAATCAAGGACTTACTCCTTGCGACAAGCGTCGTGACGAGTATTTCAGCATGCAGGTCTATGACAAAGCGCAGCAAAAGGAAGTGACATGGACACCATCGAATGCAAACGGTTCGTTCTCCGGCGACTCCATTCCTCTCAAAGGAGCATTCGCAAGGAGCATAAATTCCATTGCTGTCCGTCTCGGACAGGAAATGGGAATCCAAAGAATTATTGAGACAGCTCACAAGATGGGAATAGAAAGTCCGCTTAACGACACACCTTCATTGGCGTTAGGTTCAAGCGATGTCAATCTGCGCGAACTGGCAAATGCTTATTGCACAGTTGCCAACGACGGCAAGTACAACAAGTATGTGCTCGTGACAAGGATTGTGGACAGGAACGGCAAAGAAGTGTACAACAACCGCTCAAACGAGGAACAGGTCATCCCATACAAGAGCGCATTCCTCACACAACAGCTTCTGCTTGGAGGTCTGAGAGAACCCGGAGGAACATCGCAAAGCCTCAACGGCTATGTAGGAGAGTTCCGCGACTGCGACTGGGGCGGCAAGACCGGTACATCGAACAACCATTCCGATGCATGGTTTATGGGAGTAAGTCCCAATCTGGTGGTTGGAGCATGGGTCGGAGGCGAATACCGATGCATACACTTCAGAACCGGCGCGCTTGGTCAAGGCAGCCGTACGGCACTCCCCATCTGCGGATACTTCCTCAATGCCGTGCTTAAAGATCCTGCGTTCAGCAAGTATCATGCAAAGTTCGGAAAACCGAAAGATGCCGACATAACATCGGCAATGTATAGCTGTCAAAGCTATTTTTCAAAATCAAAACGCGACACTACAGCTATTGACAGCGTAAATGTGGATGAAGAAATAATACTTGACGAGAACGGAGCACCCATAAGCATTCCAGTACAGGATGCAAGCTCTTCAAGCAAGAGCAACGCTAACGAGCCGGAAAGCCAGCCTTCACACAAGCAGAAAGAGAAGGCTATGACTCTTGACGACTTCTGACAATAAGCAAAAAGCCCTGAAATCCCGATTTGGAATTTCAGGGCTTTTTGCCTGTCTGCCAATCTGCTTCAACATCAGTTTAATATCCCCAACAAGATAAAGCCGTATCACCCATTTTCAAAAGAAGCCTTGTTTGAAAGTCAAAGAAGGCTTCTTTGCATTGTAAAGAAGCCTTCCTTGGATGACAAACAAGGCTTGTTTGAAACTGCAGGAAGAACCAAGCAGAAACACGCCATACGGAGCGGCTATGAAATATCGTTTTCAACGAGATATTCCATAACATTCCGTTCCGATTCTGTAATGTCATTATTGTCAAACAATGCCTTATCCTCCTCAAAATCAGTGGCTATGCTATATGTCGGAGTCTTTTGTCTCATAGTGTCCAGATATTTTCTGAAATGCTTTAATGCAGCATCTACCCGCATAAGGAACCAGTTGGCATAACCGGCACAAAGGACATCAGAGCCGGATGGTTCTGCCGTGTTCAGCAACCTGTCATACAGTATTACGGCATCATCAGCCCGCCCGCTCATAAGATAGCCCCATGCAAGTGAACGCATCACATCGATATTGTCAGGGTGTTCGTAATTAAGTCTAAACAACACCTGCATACCCATTTTCTGCTTTCCATTGTTCAACTGTGAAACGGCAAGTCCAAGATTGTCGCGCAAACTGTCGGGAGAAGCATCAACCAACAGACGGTAATACTCTTCCGATTTTGCATAATCGTGCAGCGCAAAACTGGCTTTTGCCAAACCTTTCAGCGTGACAGTGTCAGCAGGGGCGTCAGCAAGCACACTCTCCAACAACTCCATTGCCTTTCCGTAATCACCCATCTGCAAATAAGCCAATGCCGCTATGCGTTTTTCTTCGGACGCGGAATGCGATTCAGAACCCGTCTGCCACAACCTTTTGATGTGTGAATAAAGTTTCTGCCTGTACAGGAATTTCATCAGACCGAGCCGTTCTTCCGACAGTCTTGCATCCTGAAAGAGTTCATCTGCAAAGAAGAATGAAGCAAGGGCATCATCCGTAAAGCTGAAAGGATTGTCGAAATCGCTACGATTCTGATAGATGTTGAAGAAGCGGTAAAGATCCTGCAGATATGTTCTCCGCACATAGGCGGCACTCTCACGCTGTCCCGTCGGGACGGTAGCACCCAATGCTTCGCCGTTGCCCACCATGTTCCTCACATTGGCAGGCAGCCTGTCGAACACCGATGCCATGGCAAACGCAAACGAATACTTGTCGGAATCGCAGAAAGGTCCGTTTTGCAATAGAGTGTCCAAGAAGTTGGAACCGCTGAGCTTATCAGCAAGAGCGCGCAGTTCGGGATGCTCAGAATTGAACGGACAGAACCAATTGCTCAACTGATAGAAGAATCTGAAACGCTTCATTTGCGAGAATCCGCCATAATATATGTCAATGCCGGTCTTCTGCATATCCATCATTTGCGACATCGTCTTTTCAAGTTTCTCAATCTCGGCATCAGAGTCTTCCGTACCAAGTATGTCGCGCATCATATCATCATCCCGTTCAATGAATCCGGAACCGGAAGCACGCAGATTGCTGTTCTTAACCAATGTCGGAATAATCTCTTTCTGGATACGTTCCTTGTCAGATTCGGCATTGGCGCAATAGAACAATTGCATCTGAAGTTGCAGCAGTTCTTCACGCTTCATTTTGTCGTCGAGCACACGGTTTATGCCCTCCTCCACTTCCGGGAACAACGGGATTCCGCTCTTCGGAGCACACAACACCCAACCTACAAAGGCTCTCTGCCGCACCCGTTCATAAACTGCGTTTTCATATATAGACAGCAACGTGACCCACTTCTCCACATCGAAAACATTCATCAGCGAGAGCATTATCGATGAGATGATTGTCAGGATGTCATTCTGGTCAATCGTGGGAGACAACAGAAGTTTCCGCATAAACGCTGATGTCCCTTCACTCCATTGCCCTGAAACAAGTATGGAGTTGAACAGCGTTTCAACGTATCGTTGATGGTCTGAATAAATGTTTTGCAGAGAGTCAGGTTGCGAACTGTCCAACAATGAATTCAATGCCACATCCTGAACAAAGGTCTCCAGAGTCTTGCGGATTTCCACATGACACATTTCCACATCAAAGGAAAATCGTTTCGCAGCCATAAACGAAGGACGTTTCTTTATCAAAGACTCCATCCTCACATTGCCGTACAGACGGAAGACACGACGGAGCAAACCGTCATAGACCGTCTCCAGTTGCGGATCCTTATAGCCCCGCTGCATGTAACCACACATAAGGCGGAAATCAGACTCTATGATTTCCACTTCGTTCGACAATGTATTCAATTCGTGTTGAGTAATATATTTCTTCAAAGCCGACAATGAATTGCCGATATCACGCTTTACAAGAATCAATTCCCTTATACTCATTTCCATATCAAGAGCCTGTAACTGTTACTTCTGATTAGCATTGATTATTTCTGAAGGCTGTGGTTTTGCCACATATTCGTAACGCTGCTGCGGAATTGCCTTGACAATTTTAGAGTCAAGACGATAGTACTTTTGCATTATTTCCTCATAATGCGGAACGCCATAAACATTCAATGAGTCGCAAGCTTTGTTGTAAGCTTTCACCAATGCTTCAATCTGCCGCTTGCGGTATTTGTCTTTGGCGGCATCCTCGCGAATTGCAATCACGCCAAACCTGCCCTTCATCTTACGGCTGTCTGCAATGACCGGCGACCCGAACAAGCGTGCAGCCGTAGCATAAGGTTCCGTGAGCCATGCCGCATCCATCTCGTTGTTCTGCAGCATCGAGCACCGTATGTTCACATCGTTCACCTGTATGCGGAAGACAACAGAAGAAGTCTTTACGCCATCAAGCACCCGGTCCGTCAGATAATCAGTCGCAGAGAAACGCGACATGGCTACCATTTTGTCACCGAGTTGGTTCGTTTTCTTTATTCGGGTCTTCCTGTTTGTAAGCAGTTGCCAGTAAGCATTGGTGAAAGTCAGATACGACAGTGCGGTCCCTTTGCCTTTAAGACGCTCCGTTCTTACCACATCCGAAACCATAGCCTCAACGCTTTTCCCCTCGAACGCAGTGTCACAGTCCATCTGAGCGGTGAACAACCGCAACCTGACATCAACATCCAACGAGTCAAACCAACCTTTTTCTTTGGCCAAGTACAAAGGCATACAGTCAAGAGTAGGAAGTACCGCTACTTTAAATGCTAAAGAATCTTCTTTCTGTCTTTCCTTTTTCTCTGCCAACGACAATCGCTTCCTTTCCTCAACAGATTGCCCACAAGAAAGAAAAAGGACAAGTAAAAATATGTAGAATATGCTTTTTTTCATTCAGCAAAAGTAGTAATAAATTTTGTAACAACGAAAATTATTAGTATTTTTGTAGGAAATTGGAATCATGGCAAAAGACAAGACAGCATACGTTTGCAGTAATTGCGGATACGACTCAACCAAATGGATTGGGAAATGCCCGAGTTGTGGTCAGTGGAACACGTTCAAGGAGATACGGATTTCAGGCTGTACTTCGGGTTTTTCAAGCAGAAGCCACTCCGCAGGCACTCCTTTGAACAACAAGATCAGCCGCCCTATCAAGCTTAAAGACATCCCTGCCATTGACGACCCACGCATCGACATGCACGACAGCGAACTGAACAGAGTCCTTGGTGGAGGACTGGTCGTAGGCAGCATGGTTCTGCTTGGCGGTGAACCTGGCATAGGCAAGAGTACACTCACATTGCAGACAGTACTCAATCTCAACGACAAAAGCATCCTATATGTAAGCGGTGAGGAGAGTGCCCACCAATTGAAAATGCGTGCCGAACGGCTTTGTGAGAACACGGGTAAAACGCTTCAGGACAATATCACCATTCTGTGCGAGACTTCACTGAACAGGATTTTCGAGTATGCAAATGAAATAAACCCGGAAATCGTGGTCATTGACTCCATTCAGACAATAGCAATGGAGGAAGTGGAAAGCAGTCCCGGAAGTATAACGCAGGTGCGTGAGTGCGCCGCTTCCCTACTCCATTTTGCAAAGACAAGCGGCATACCCGTCATACTCATCGGGCACATCAACAAAGAAGGGACATTGGCCGGGCCAAAGATATTGGAACATATCGTTGATACGGTAATCCAGTTTGAAGGCGACCAGCACTACATGTACCGAATCTTACGCTCTATCAAGAACCGGTTCGGAAGCACTTCCGAACTCGGAATATACGAAATGCGGCAAAACGGACTGCGCCAAGTGAACAATCCCTCAGAGTTGCTCATGTCGCAAGACCATGGAGGGCTTTCAGGAATAGCCATCAGTTCCACAATAGAAGGAGTGCGTCCTTTCCTTGTTGAGACACAGGCTCTGGTGTCATCTGCGGCATACGGCACGCCACAACGTTCGGCAACCGGATTCGACCAGCGCCGCCTTAACATGCTGTTGGCCGTACTTGAGAAACGCGTCGGGTTCAAACTGATACAAAAAGATGTGTTCATCAACATCGCAGGAGGAATCCGTGTCACCGATTTGGCAATGGATTTGAGTGTCATTGCAGCCGTATTCTCAAGCAATGTGGACATACCCATTGAGGCAGGATGGTGTATGGCGGGAGAAGTAGGACTCAGTGGAGAGGTCAGATCCGTCAATCGTATAGAACAAAGACTGGCAGAAGCCGAGAAACTGGGATTCACAGACATAATCATCCCACAATACAATATCCAGGGAATCGTACAGGAAAAATTTAACATAAAGCTTCATCCGGTACGCAAAGTGGAAGAAGCCTTACGACTATTGTTTGGATAACATAATAAAAAAACATCTTCAAATGAAAGATTCACTAATCATTGTGAGCGGTGGAATGGATAGCATAACACTGCTCTACGACAAGAAAGACGAAATAGCCTTAGGTGTTTCGTTTGATTACGGCAGCAACCATAATGCCCGCGAAATACCATACGCTGCGGAACATTGCAGGCGTTTAGGGATAAAGCACATCACAATCAACCTCGACTTCATTCATGAATACTTCAAAAGCAGCCTGCTTGAAGGAGCGGAAGCGATACCGGAAGGACATTATGCCGACGACAACATGAAATCGACAGTCGTGCCCTTCAGAAACGGAATTATGCTTTCGATAGCCATCGGCATAGCAGAAAGCAACGGATTACAGAAGGTTCTGATAGCCAATCATGGCGGCGACCACGCCATTTATCCCGACTGCCGCCCTGCATTCATCGATGCAATCGACAAGGCAGCGACCGAAGGTACATACAACAACTGCAAAGTTGTGGCACCCTACACGAACATATCAAAGACGGACATTGCCAGAATCGGCAAAGCACTCGGAATAGACTATTCGGAAACTTGGAGCTGCTACAAAGGCGAAGAAGTACACTGTGGCAAATGCGGCACTTGCGTTGAGCGCAGAGAAGCCCTTGCCGAAGCAGGGATAGAAGACAAAACCCAATACAAAGTCTGACATAAAAGAAAAGGAAACACCTGCTGCGGTTAAATACTTTAAAATAATAACGCAGTAACACCCAAATATCATTTTTTATTAGTAATTTTGCGTTCAAAAGAAATAATTCTAACAAATTAAATATTAGTAAAATGAAAATCGAAGATTTCAACTTTGCCGGTAAAAAGGCCATCGTACGTGTTGATTTTAATGTACCATTGGATGAGAATGGAAATGTAACTGACGACACTCGCATCCGCGGCGCTCTCCCCACCTTGAAGAAGGTTCTCGCCGATGGTGGTGCTCTTATCATGATGAGCCACATGGGCAAGCCCAAAGGCAAAGTAAACATGAAGTTGTCTTTGAGTCAAATTGTACCTAACGTATCAAAAGCACTTGGCGTTGATGTAAAATTCGCAAAAGACTGTGGCAATGCATCTGAAGAGGCTGCCGCATTGAAGCCAGGCGAGGCTCTTCTTCTTGAAAACCTCCGCTTCTATCCAGAGGAGGAAGGAAAGCCAGTAGGCGTAGAAAAGGGCACACCTGAGTTTGATGCTGCAAAGAAAGAAATGAAAGGCCGTCAGCAGGAATTTGCAAAGAAGCTCGCTTCTTACGCTGACTGCTATGTAATGGATGCCTTCGGAACAGCTCACCGCAAGCATGCTTCAACAGCCGTTATCGACGAATATTTCGACAAAGACCACAAGATGCTCGGCTACCTCATGGAGAAAGAGGTGAATGCTGTTGATGCTGTGCTTGGCAACATCAAGCATCCTTTCACTGCAATCATGGGTGGTTCTAAGGTTTCCACAAAGATCGGAATCATCGAAAACCTCCTCACAAAGGTTGATAACCTCATCCTCTGCGGTGGTATGACATATACATTCGCTAAGGCTCAGGGCGGAAAAATCGGTCTCTCAATCTGTGAGGACGACAAGCTTGACATTGCTCTCGATGTTATCAAGAAGGCAAAGGAGAACGGCGTAAACCTCGTTCTCGGTACCGACTCAGTTTGCGGCGATGCTTTCAAGAACGACTGCAACACTCAGATTTGCCCGTCAAACGACATTCCCGACGGTTGGGAAGGTATGGATGCAGGTCCTAAGACACGCGAACTCTTCGCTAATGCAATCAAGGGCGCAAAGACTATCCTCTGGAACGGTCCTGCCGGTGTATTCGAGTTCGACAACTTCGCTGGCGGCTCAAAGGCAATCGCTGAGGCAATCGCTGAGGCAACAAAGGAAGGAGCATTCTCACTTATCGGTGGTGGCGACTCTGTAGCTTGCATCAACAAGTTCGGTCTTGCAGACCAGGTTTCTTATATCTCAACCGGTGGCGGTGCTTTGCTCGAAGCAATTGAAGGCAAAGTTCTTCCTGGAGTAGCTGCAATCGAAGCATAAGACAAAACTACATAAAGGTTAATAACGGAATAGGAGGAAGACCCCAAACGGGTTTTCCTCCTATTTTTATTTTGTATTCTCTGTTGCACTTCTATATGCCTCACCTTTCAGAAGTATATATAAAGTTAAATGCCGGACTCTTCACAGAGTTCGGCATTCCATCTCAATAGGTATTAGCCTTTTAAAGGTAAAAAGATTGTATTCAGGATAACTGTTACAAAGGTAATGCTTTTTTGTGGTGTTTGCAAATCTTTTACCACTCATAAAGCATCTTTTGTCAATTATTTTTTCACTTTTCCAAAATATTATGCAACAAATGGTCCGTATGCGAAAAAACGGCTGTGAAAACAGGATGAAAACCTGCTTGAAAAGATTCTGATATAGTGGCTGATAAAAAGAAAAAGGATGCGGCTGTGAAATTAAAAACCAACCCGCATCCTTATTGTATCGAAAGAGCCGTCCTTTTACAATACCCTCTTTGAAAGATTTGACATCTGGACGGCACACAAACCTGCCGTTTCAGTACGAAGCCTGCTCCGACCGAGCGAAACTGACTTATAGCCTTGCGCCACGGCATACTTAACCTCATCAATGGAGAAATCGCCTTCCGGCCCTACAAGTATCGTCACAGAATCCTCCGGATTCATTTTCTGCAGTTCGCCATAGAAGTCTGCCCTCTCCACTTCATCATAACAATGAGCTATAAACCGATGCCCGGAAGTGTGAGTGTCTATGTATTTTCTGAAATCAGTCATTTCACAGACTGCCGGTTTGCCCGCCTTATGGCTTTGTTTCATTGCCGAAACCACAATCTTTTCAACCCTGTCCGTGCGGATGGTCTTACGTTCGGAGAACTTACAGTTAAGGAAACAAATCTCGTCGAATCCTATCTCCGTAGCTTTCTCTGCCATCCACTCAATGCGCTCCATCATCTTTGTCGGGGCTATGGCAAGACATATACGCCCCTGCCATTCCTTCTGATAATCCAGATTGCTGATGATGTTATACATACAATGCTTGCCCGACGACATGGTCACCTCTGCTTCAAAAAGTCCGCCTTCTCCATCAACCAAGAACAAACGGTCGCCACACTGCAAACGCAGAACCCGAACGGCATGCTTTGCCTCTTCCTCAGGCAGTTCTCCTGCATGAGCCGCATCTGGCACATAAAAATATCTTGCTTCTTTCATCTTTCAAATTTCATTAGTTTCAGATGCTTTCGCTCTCCTCACTATCGTTTTTCCTTTTGCTTTGTCACCAAGAATTTTATTACACAGGCAACAATGTGGGCACATAAAGCACCTGCAACGAACAGCCAGAACGCTTCAAACCAGCCACCGGCGAAGGTTGATGCCACGAAACCCACGGCAACGACTAAAACAACCGACCACCCCTCAAAGGTGTTTTTGGAGTAGTCCGGCGAATATTTTGATAAGAACTGGAACATCTTTTTATCCCTACTTCCTGTCTGTCTTGAAGATACAGGCAAACAACAAAGCCACCACCAAGGCATAACCTGCAAATATGAACCAGCACATCTGCCAGTTGCCGACAGTGTAAGACTGGTTTCCTACGGTTTCGCTATAAGTGAAATAATTTATTATCTTCTGTGCAGCCACCGTTCCTATCGTCGCGCCGATACCGTTGGTCATCAAGAAGAACACGCCTTGCGCACTCGAACGAATGTTATGGTCGGTGTTCTGCTCCACGAAAAGCGAACCGCTTATATTGAAGAAATCGAACGCCACACCATAGACAATCATCGACAGAATGAACATCCATACGCCGCTTCCCGGATTGCCGGTACCAAAGAGTCCGAAGCGCAACACCCATGCCAACATTGCTATAAGCATGACATTCTTGATGCCATAGCGTTTCATGAAGAACGGTATCAGAAGGATACAGAACGTTTCGCTTATCTGCGACAACGAAATAAGAATGTTTGCATGCTGTACGCCAAACGTGTCGGCAAACTCTTTCAGCACTGCGAAGCTGCTGATATAAGGGTTTGCAAAACTGTTTGTGATTTGCAGACTCACACCAAGAAGCATGGAAAAGACAAAGAATCTCGCCATTTTCTTCTGCTTGAACAGTGCGAATGCCTTCAGACCGAATGCCTCTGAAAGCGACTTTGCATCGCCATTGCCTGATACGGGACACGAGGGCAGTGTGAACGAATAGGCAAACAGCACAAAGCCCAGCACGCCGGAGGTGACAAACTGCATCTGGTTGGTCTGGAATCCCATAATATCCACAAACCACATCGTGAGGATGAAGCCGATAGTGCCAAAGACTCTTATCGGCGGGAAATCCTTCACCACATCCAGACCCGCTTGCGAAAGCCCGTTGTAAGCCACCGAATTTGCAAGGGAAAGAGTCGGCATATAGAAAGCCACGGACATGGTGTAAAGCATAAACACCGTTGCAAAAGACGCACTCTGGCCTGCAACAGAGCCATACCATGACACAGCCATCATGAACAATCCTGCAAGCAGATGGCAAATACCCAGCAGCTTCTGAGCCTGCACCCATCGGTCGGCAACGATGCCCATTATTGCCGGCATGAATATGGAGACCACTCCCTGCATGGAATAGAAGTATCCTATTTCTGTCCCCATACCTATATTGCCCAAATAACGTCCCATCGAAGTAAGATAGGCTCCCCATACTGCGAACTCCAGGAAGTTCATTAATGCCAAACGGATTTTCAGATTCATTTTATCAGTGGTTATTGATTTGTAAAATACATTCAAAAAAACAATTGATTATGACAACGAAGGAAACCGGAAAGTATGTCCGGCATCAGCTCGCAAGAACTCCTTATGTCACACTGCAAAGTTACCAAGAAAATAAGAATAAAAGAAAATTATTCCGGATTTTCATCATGCAAAAACCAACAATTCATAGCCCATTTCAAAAGAAGCCTTGTTTGGACTGTAAAGAAGGCTTCTTTACGATGCAAACAAGACTTCTTTGAAGCGCAAACAAGCCTTGTTTGAAATAACGTTTCATCATACATGAAAACCGGATTAAGGGGCAAAAGAAAAGTCAAGGGTCTTGTCTAGTTCCAACAAAACCCTTGACTTATTGATTATCTGATATTTATCAGTATCGGTTCAATCATTTATTACAGTTTGCTGCGCATGCTTCCTCACAATATTAAGGAAATATTCATGGATGCGTGTGTCGCTGTCAAGCTCCGGATGGAAAGAGGTTACAAGCTGGTTGCCCTCTTGGGCAGCAACGATATGTCCTCCCACTTCTGCAAGAATCCTTGTGTTGCCGTAAACCTCCTTTATGTATGGAGCACGGATGAATGTCATTGGGACATCATCGCCGACACATTCAACTTTCGCTTCAGTAAAGAAGCTTCCCAATTGTCTGCCATAAGCATTCCGGCACACGCTTATATCCATAGTCGAAAGACCGCTCGGTTGCTGTCCTTCCACTTGTTTCGCAAGCAGAATGAGGCCGGCACACGTTCCATAGACCGGGAGTCCCGCCTCAATGTCGCTTCTCACAAGATCCAGCAAACCCAAGTCTTTAAGGAGTTTCGACTGTGTAGTGCTCTCGCCTCCGGGGATAATCAGTCCGTCTTTATGCTGCAACCAATCTTTCTGTTGCCTTACTTCAAAACTTTCAATACCAAGTTTTGCAAGCATCTGCCGGTGCTCAAGAAACGCACCTTGTAGTGCCAACACTGCAATTCTCATAATGACTTATTTTCCTCTTTCGGCCATTAATATCTCAATCTCGCTCTCATTGATACCGACCATAGCTTCGCCAAGGTCTTCAGAGAGTTCGGCGAGTTTCTTCGCATCATTGAAATTCGTGACAGCCTGCACGATTGCAGCGGCACGCTTCTGCGGATTGCCACTCTTGAAGATACCGGAACCAACGAACACGCCCTCTGCGCCCAACTGCATCATAAGTGCAGCATCGGCAGGAGTAGCAATACCACCGGCTGCGAAATTCACTACCGGCAGCTTTCCGTTTTCATGTACATACTGCACCAGCTCGTAGGGTACCTGAAGCTGTTTTGCTGCCTCATAGAGTTCATCGTCAGCCATTGACGCGATGCGGCGCATTTCGCTTTGCATCATACGCATGTGGCGCACAGCCTGAACCACGTCACCCGTTCCGGGTTCACCCTTTGTCCTAATCATTGTGGCACCTTCGGCGATACGGCGGAGAGCCTCGCCCAGATTTCTTGCGCCACATACAAAAGCAACATCAAACTTTGTCTTATCAATGTGATATACATCATCGGCAGGAGAAAGGACTTCGCTCTCGTCGATATAGTCGATTTTTATCGCCTGAAGAATCTGTGCCTCAGCGAAATGGCCGATACGGCATTTTGCCATAACAGGAATGGACACTGCCTCCTGTATGCCCTTTATCATCTTCGGGTCGCTCATTCTTGACACACCGCCGGCTGCTCTGATGTCAGCAGGAATACGCTCAAGAGCCATCACCGCACATGCTCCTGCCTCCTGGGCAATGCGAGCCTGTTCGGGAGTTGTTACGTCCATAATGACTCCGCCTTTAAGCATTTGAGCCAGATTTCTGTTTAATGTTTGTCTGTTTTCGTTCATAATAGTAAGATTTTGTTATTGTTGTTTTCTATATTCTGTCGGTGTTACACCTGTAGTTTTTCTGAAAAACTTAGAGAAATGCGCCTGAGAACCGAATCCATACAGGTAGGCAACCTCCTGCACTGTCTTGTCCGACATGGAGAGTTGGCGTCCCGCCTCACGGCATATATGCTCGTCGATAATGGCCTTCGGCGTTTTCCCGGCAATCCGTTTCGTCACCTGTGCCAGATAACGCGAACTTACATTGAGCTTGTCGGCGTAATGGCGCACCTCCACGTTTATGGAGTTCTCCTTCGACACTTCATCAACAAAGCTGTTGAAGAGTTCGCTGCTTCTGCCAATCAAGCCTATATGCGCCACGGACAACTGGTTGATGTGGTTGTAAGCCATAGCGATGGCGTCCGCCATACCGAACGATCTGCCAAGGAATGTAGCTATTGCCGAAGTCAGCATGCCTCCCATTCCGTGCGAATCACAACAACTTTGCTGCGTTTCCAAGGAGGAGAAATATCTGACATCGTTGTCCTCTTTCTTCATGAAGACATCCGTATGCGCCTTCGTCTTGGCATTGGTGTCTTGAACCAGCACATTGCGACATCCCATTGACAACAGGTTCTGGGCAAGCGACATGGCGTCTGTCTCCGCATCATCCGCCTTTCCAAGCAGATACTCCGCATCCTTTTTCCTCACAGACAAAAGAGTGCAGATAGGTATAAGCCGTTGCTTGATTTCCGCCACCACGTCCGATTGCATCAAGACATCGCCACGGGTTGAAACGATAACGGGGTCATAGATTATCTCGCGAGGCCTGTATTTCAACAAAGCATCCACCAGTGCTCTCACAACATCCACTCTTCTCAACATCCCTATCTTTACTATTTCAGGTTGGACATCGTTCACAATGGCCTCTATCTGCCCACGAACAGTCTCGGCAGGCAGGTCGTGAAACTTCTGAATGCCTAATGTGTTCTGCATAGTCACAGATGTTATTGCGGAAACAGCATAGCCGCCCAGAGCTGAAATCATCTTGATGTCGGCTTGGACTCCTGCTCCACCGGTTCCATCCGAACCCGTGACAGTCAGTATAGGTCTGTCAGAAACTGCATTTCTCATATCTGAAAATGGCATCATACGCAACTTTTCTGCATTGAAAAATGCTATAGAGCATTGCCCATACGCATTAGCCAGTGCAAAGAAAACAAAAAAATGACGAAACCAAACCGTTTGTTCTCATATTGACAAACTTTATTGGTTTTTGTATAAAATCCTACTCTTTTACATCAAAGAGAGAGTTCCCCATTGCATCCGCTTTGCTGATTGTTGTTCAAAAAAGCGGACGCAAACAAAGAGAACTACTAAAAAAATATTTTATGTAAAATTTTTATTCGCGATAAACGACAGAACCACTGGCCTGATGGGTTGCCAGAACCAACACTTCGGCTATTTGAACATGCTCCGGAGCACTGGCTGCATAGTCGCACAATACACTCCTTCGCCTGCATAAGCGGCATCGCCAGCCACACTTCCTATGTTTATCACATGCCCATGATTGACCTTTACCATTTTGGGAACAATATAACGCGTGATGTTAAGCAACCCTTTGATATTCGTGTCTATCATCTCATCCCAGTCGGTGAAGTCACCCTCATATTCCGGTTCCAAACCACGGGCAAGTCCGGCATTGTTGATTAGCACATCAATATTCTGCCACTCGTCAGGCAGGCTGTCAAGAATCTTCTTCGCCTGCGCCCTGTCGCACACATCAAAACATAATGGAAGGACAGAAACGCCGTCTTTCTCCAACTCCGTTTTGAGCGAATCAAGTCGCTCTTCCCTACGTCCGGTTATAATGACACTATAACCTTCATGAGCAAACTTACGCGCACAAGCTTCTCCGATTCCACTTGTCGCACCTGTCACCATTGCTATTTTCATAATTGTTTCTCCGTTTTTTTTATTATATAAACGGTGCAAACTTACAAAAAATAATTCGGATTAGTGTTTTACAACTGATATATTTGAGTTGGTAACTATTCAGCGATAGGGCATGACAAGTTTTCAAACCTCAAATAAGGCTTGAATAGCATTGAACGGAGTCTTGTTGTGTTTCTTAGCAGTTTCAACGATTGAATGTAATTCAAGAAATGCATCTGCCCCAAAATCAGAACGGAATGTGCAGGAGTTCTTCAACTTGATTTTCAACTTACGTATTCCACGCTCACTTCCATTATTGTCAGATGGTATCATTGGGTCTTCAAGGAAATTGAAGATGTAGTCACGGCATTTTCTCAGACCCTTTTTGAGTGTTTCAAACTTCTTACCAAAATTGCAGATATTCAGTTTGAGCAGGTTGTCTAAGCGTTCCATCCACGATGCCTTGGGTATTATCGCAGATGGGTTCGAGTTTCTCTCATGTATGGCTTCACGGAACAAACTTGCTATCTTGTCGGACCAATCCTGCTTGTCGTTCAATTCTGACAAATACTGCAACTCTCGCAGCAGGTGTGCCATACAAACTTGATGGTTGAGGAATTGAAGTGCAAAGTATGCGCTATGGCGGTCTGTCACGGCAATCATTCGTTCCAAACTGTCGCCAAAGTTGTCCGCCAACACTTTTGAACTTCTGCCATCAGCCCGAAAGAGCAAGGTGTAATAAACGGTCTGCGCTATCCATGCCCAGTCAAGACGCTTGTTGCAATAACATCCGCTCTCGTCGAAACCGACGACACTTGACGACATGATATATTCCTTGATTTTCTCAATGGCAGGCTGTGCATTTCTTTTGGCTTCCCTCACCCAATTTACAAGCGAGCCTTCACTCGGAGCAAGCCCGAACACCTCACGCAAGAAACTTGCTATACGTCCGTATGGAAGAAACTGCACGACGCTGAGATACACAACAAGCGATTTCACGCTTGCATCATAAATAACATCATTAGACTTGCGTCTTGGTGCAGTGCGTACACGCTCACCACACCTCTTGCAAATCATCACATAATGACGTATCTCCTTGATTACTGGTTTAAGTTCCGGAATTGATACAACTTGCGTTACATAGTCAAGCACACGCTCTGCGTCTGCGAGCGTGTCACCGCAATTAGTGCAATAGTTAGGCGTGTCATCAATTATCTCGTCTGGCGAAGGAGAACAGGATAGTTTGTGACCGTCATGACTTTCCTGTCCGCCTGGCTTCTTTTCACTTGGTTTGCGGAGACTTTTTGTCCTTCTGACTATCTCGTCTTTCATAGTCTCCTTGCTCGGCGGAGTGCTGCTGTTGCCGGAATTCTTCTTAGGATTCTCGTATTTAGACAGACGCTCTTTAAGCCTTGCATTTTCTTCGTCCTTCTTGCGTATTTGACGATTTAGAGTTCCTATGTTACGGTTAAGTTTGGCTATCTCAGCATATTGCTGATCGATGGTTTCACGCATCAACCGCATCTCTGTCGTCATGTCTTGCAGCACTTTTGATATGTCCGTAACTTGCTCTTTCATAGGTATAAAGGTACGAAAAATATCTCACATACGCAAGAAATATAGACACTTTATTTTGTCTTTTTATAGGTCTTTTTGCTGTATATTTCAATCGTGGATTAAGGGTGCAGTGCTATCGCTGAACAGTTACTTGCAAATAAACCTGTGTTAAAAATATCCGTCAAGCCGTCAAAAAGTCAGCGGAAAAGGGACATTGATGAATATCTGACTCATTTTTGCACAAATTCAAGGGTACTCAAGTTATGCAAGACGGAAGCTCCAAAGACTCATCACCGCTGCGATTGCCAGAAGACAAGGAAATTGTTGCCGGAAGCACAGTCCATACGGCATGAAAAACAGCATAACCCATTAAGACCCAACGAAATACCTTTTACTTTTTTACTCTTTTACTCTTCCACTTTTAAACAAGCCTTGTTTGCAGTGTAAACAAGCCTTGTTTGGATAGCAAAGAAGCCTTGTTTGCGACACAAACAAGGCTTCTTTTCAATGCCGTCCGACAGACGACTGGAAAACGTATGGTTTACTTATGCGTCAAGGCATCTTCTTGATGCACACCTGACGCACTTCAGCCCCATCGGCATCGGCGGTGAACATGATGAAGCCGGAGGCGTTGGCTGCGGCTCCACGGTCGGGGTTTACGAGGCGTACATCCGACATGACGTGCTCGCCGTTGATGCTTACGCTCACCTTTCCGTCGTGCACACGGATGTTGGCGGTACACCATTCGCCCTCGGTGGCAAACCTGTGCCATGCCGCATCGCCTTCTATCCGTGCGCCCTGTGTGCGGCTCAGCGTGAGCACGGGCATGGAATGCAGACAAACGACAATCTTCCCCGGCGCCTTCCAGTCGAATGCCATGTCGAAGTCGGCAAGGTCTTCGGTCATCTTCCAGAAGCCGTTCTTGCCCATACTGGTGCTGCGCGCCATGGCAAGGTTGTAGCCGCAGTCGAGGCGGCACTCGTCCAATGCGTTCAGAACACGGTCGATGGCTTCGCCGGCGCCCTCCTCGTCGTAGTGACAGGCGAGCGAGTACTTGGCTGCGTTGAGCATGTTGTAGGCGTGTTTGCCGCCGTTTGCATAGGGATTGTTGCCCAGGATGTCGGCCACCGCCACCGCCGTTGCGTCGCCCATAGTGCGTGAGTCGTAGTATTTGCGTATGTATGCGAGTGCCTGTACGAGTCGTGTCGTACCGAGGTCTATTATTATCTTGCGTCTGATGTCGTCGCATGGGTTCAGTGCATCGGCCTCACGCAGAAGCAGATAGCGCATGGCAGGATTGAGGTTGAGCTGCCCCAGAAGCGTGATGTAGCGTGCCATGACGGCATCGCGCGCCTTTCCGTCGCGGTGGCGTGCCATGTTCAGCAGGCGAGGGAGTGCGGCGGAAGTGGCGTTGGTGCTGAGAAGGCTGTCGGCGGAAGCGTCGGGATGGGTGCGCATGCGGCCGATGAGGAGGTCGAGCGAACTCGTCCAGAACGGCACTGCGGCAGCCTTGGGGGCCGCTTTCGCCACGGGTGCAGCCACAGCCTTGCCCGCACGCGCCTTGACGACGAGTGCCACGAGCGAGTCGGAAGCCGCGCCCATGCTCCCGGCACGGGCGATGTCGGCGTCGATGTCCTTCATGGAGACGAGCGCACGGAACGCCGCCGGAGCCATGTCGGCATCGCCGAGATACATGACAAGGTGCTGCACATCGTCGGCAGTGGCGCAGGTGACAAGTCCGTCGAGCAGATGGCGGCGCACGGCGGGGTCGTCGCTGCGGTCGATGGCCTTCTTCAATCCCTCGCGCATGGCATCGGCGTAGGGTGCACCCGTGGGTGTCTGCGTGAAGTCGGCAATGGCATCAATAAGCTTTATGCAAGCCTTTGCCTGTGCAGGGTCGTCGGGGTCGCCCATCCGGCTTATCATGTCGATGCTCATATCGGCGACGGAAGCCAACTGGCCCATCACTTCAGCCGAGGGCATGTAGCCCGTCATCGTTATCTGGTTCACGGATTCTTCGGCAAGCCGCAAGGCCGTGCGTCTGCTCACCTGAGCCCCGGCAGTGAGACACAGGAAGAGGGAAAAGAGTATAAATGTATTTTTTTTCATTGTCGTTCAAACAGGATATTCCGCCTTACAATGCGATTTTTCCATCACCTGAAAAGCATCTTTCTTGGAAACAGACGCAAAATTACTGAAAAAATCGCTGAAAAATGAAGCCCTGCCGGCTTTTCGTCGCAAACGGGCGGTTTTTCCCCTTTATATCAAGCACAGCTTTGCCCGTTACAACTTTTTTGCGTATCTTAGCATCGACAAATGAAAAAACAAAACCAAAATGAAAAGAAATAGCATAAAGACACTCATCTGCCTCGCGCTCATCGTCGCAGGAATGGGCAGCGCAACAGCGCAGACCCTGAAGTTCAACGCAAAGAAAACGCTGAAAATAGTGCAGTTCACCGATGTACATTGGAAGCCGGGCAAGCCGGAATCGAGCGCAGCTGCAAAGTGCATGAACGCCGTTCTCGACGCCGAGAAGCCCGACCTCGTGGTCTATACGGGCGATGTGGCGTACGACAAACCGGCTTTCGAGGCTCTCGACAGTGCCTTCGCGCCGGTGATAAGTCGCGGCATTCCGTTCGCATACACCTTCGGCAACCACGACGACGAGCAGGGACGCACACGTCAGGAGATATTCGACTATGTGCGCAAGAAGCCCCTCTGCCTCACCACTACGGCTGAGGGCGTGAGCGGAATGGCAAACTTCTGCCTGCCGGTGAAGTCGGCAGACGGCAAGCATGACGCCGCCGTGATATATGTGTTCGACAGCAATTCCTACTCATCAATAAAGGAAATAAAAGGCTACGACTGGGTACACCCCGACCAGATAGACTGGTATCGCAGCCAGAGCGCGACTTACACAAAGGCCAACGGAGGCAACCCTCTGCCCTCAATAGTATTTCAACACATCCCCGTACCGGAGTTTAACGATGCCGCACGAGACGAGGAAGCGCGCCTCATAGGCAAGCGTTTCGAGGAAGCCTGTGCTCCGAAGCTCAACACAGGAGAGTTTGCCGCCATGCGACTCAACGGCGACGTGATGGCAATGTTCGTGGGTCACGACCACATAAACAACTATTCAGTGCTCTACAAAGGCATCCTGCTCTCCTACGGACAGTACACCGGCGGCCGCACCGTATATTGCCCGCAGCGCAACGGCGCACGCGTGATAGAGCTGACCGAGGGCAGCCGCACCTTCAAGACATGGCTGCGCATGGCCGACGGCGAAGTGCTCGACCCCATAACCTGCCCCGACGACTTCACGAAAGAATAAGGAAAACAGGCCTTATGGAGCACGAAAGTTAAAATAAGTGTGCCAAAACGGGAGTTAGCGGAAGCCTGTTCCGCTAACTCCCGTTTTGGAAAAGTCTCTCAAAGCCTCATCAGATACACGTTGGTCTCGCGCCGCTCGAAGCCCAAAGAGGCATACATGCGGTTGGCGGCAACGCGCGACGGGCGAGAAGTGAGCATGAGTTTGCAACCCGACGAACGCCGCGCAAAGTCAATGGCATACTGCACTATCAGCCTGCCGAAGCCGCGTCCGCGGCACGATTCATCCACTACGACATCCTCAATCCACGCCTTACGCCCCGTGGGTGAGGTGTAGAAAGCCAGCGTAGCCATTGCGGCGATGCCGTCTTCTGCCTCCAAAAGGAACAGATGCGTGTCGCCCGACGCCGTCATCGACAGCAAATCCTGCACCGACAGCGGTCCGTGCGCTCTGCCAAACTGCTGCAACAGCCTGTTCACCGCCGCAGCAACGGCCTCGGAGCAATGCTCCATCTCATAAATTCTTACTTCCTGCATGATTGCAAAATTAGTGTTTTTAATTTTATTTCAATGCAATCGTGCATAAAAACGACATTTTTATATTGAGAAAAACAACTTTTTGCTACTTTTGCATCCACTACCGTCATCGTAAATAAAAGCACTTGCTACAATGCGGATGAGCACATGGCGGCAGAAGAAAGAAGTTTTCCAGTATAACAGAAAAATCAATGAATAAACAGACTTTAGCCATCGACACCCCGTTTCAGAAGTCCGATGCGTACGGCGCTCTGAGCATGCCCGTGTATCACACCTGTGCCTACGAGTTCGCCGACGCCACCGTTATGGCCGACGCTTTCTGCGGACGTATAGAGGAACCCGACTATTCCCGCGTGATGAACCCCACCGTGACATTCCTCGAACAGAAAGTGAAAGCCATAACAGGAGCCGAGCGTGTGACCGCACTCTCGTCGGGAATGGCGGCGATAAGCAATACCCTTCTGTCGCTTGTGGAAGCCGGCAGGAACGTGGTGACATCGCGTCACATGTTCGGCAACACCTTCTCGCTGCTCACAAACACGCTGCCACGCCTCGGAGTGAAGGCTCACCTGTGCGACCTCACCAACCTCGACGAGGTGGAAAAGGCGGTGGACGACGACACATGCTGCATATTCCTTGAGACGATAACCAACCCACAACTGGAAGTGGCCGACCTCCCTGCGCTCGCACGCATAGCCCACAGCCACGGCATACCGCTTGTGGCTGACACGACAGTGATACCCTTCACCGAGTTCTCGGCAAAGGCTCTGGGCGTGGACATAGAGGTAGTCTCCACGACAAAATACCTCTCCGGCGGCGCAACCACCATCGGAGGAATGGTGATCGACTACGGCGGCCATCCCGAATTCGCACGCCGTCTGCACGATGAGATGCTCTTCAACCTCGGTGCCTACATGACTCCGCACGTCGCCTACATGCAGAACCTCGGACTGGAAAACCTGAAAGCACGCTACACCATGCAGTCGGCCAACACCATAGAGCTTGCCGAACGCCTGAAGACACTGCCGGGAATACGCGCGGTGAACTATGTAGGACTGCCCGACAACCGCTTCCATGAGATAGCCATGCGGCAGTTCGGCGGCACGGCAGGGTGCATGTTCACCATCGACCTCGACTCCAAAGTGGCGTGCTTCCGCTTCATCAACCGTCTGAAACTCATACGCCGCGCCACCAACCTCTTCGACAACCGCACGCTTGCGATACATCCTGCGAGCACCATCTTCGGTCCGTTCAGCGACGAGCAGCGCCGCGCAATGGACGTACTCGACACTACCATAAGAATAAGCGTGGGTCTGGAAAGCGTCGACGACCTCTTCGAGGACTTCAGACAGGCTCTGGACGAGGGCTGAAACAAGACATTACAAAACAGCAAACCATGACATACGATTTCGACAAGATCATCGACCGCCACGGCACAGGAGCCCTGGCTCTCGACGTGCTGCAGGAGCGTTACGGCAAAGCCGACCTCATGCCGCTGTGGGTAGCCGACATGAACTTCGCCACACCACAGTTCATCACCGACGCCATGAAGCGTCGCCTCGACCACTCCCTCTTCGGCTATACCGTCGTACCCAAGGACTTCTGGCCGACAGTGACACGCTGGATTGACACACACCACCAATGGACGGTGCGCGAGGAATGGATGCGTTTCGTTCCGGGCATAGTGAAAGGCATAGGCTTCGTGGTGAACGTGTTCGTGAAACCCGACGAGAAGGTGATAATACAACCGCCCGTCTATCACCCCTTCCGCCTCACTCCCGCAGGCAACGGGCGCGAAGTAGTGATGAACCCGCTCATCCGTCACGACGACGGCAGCTACTCGATGGACTTCGACAACCTCGCCGAAGTGGCCGACGACAAGTGCCGTCTGCTCATACTCAGCAATCCGCACAACCCTGCCGGAATAGTGTGGGACGAGGAGACACTGCGCCGTCTGGCACACTTCTGCGCCGAACGCGGCATCATCGTCATCTCCGACGAGATACACTGCGACATGGCTCTCTTCGGCAACAGACACCATCCGTTCGCATCGGTGTCGGAGGAAGCGGCGCAATGCAGCATCACCTTCGGCGCACCATCGAAGACTTTCAACATCGCCGGCATAGTGAGTTCCTACTGCATAGTGCCCAATGAGGAACTGCGCAACCGACTGTTCAGCTGGATGGCAGCCAACGAACTCGACGAACCGCACATCTTCGCGCCCATAGCCACAATGGCGGCATTCAACGAGGGCGAGGAGTGGCGACGCCAGATGCTGCACTATATCGAGGGTAACATAATGTTTGTGGAGGAATATCTGAAAGAGAACCTACCGCAAATAAAGCCGCTGCGCCCGCAGGCGTCGTTCCTTGTGTGGCTCGACTGCCGCGGACTGCGTCTGCAACACGACGCACTCGTCAGCCTGTTCGTGGACGAAGCAGGACTCGCTCTCAACGACGGTGAGATGTTCGGAAAGGGCGGCGAGGGCTTCATGCGCATGAACATCGCCTCGCCACGCGCCGTGCTCCGCGAGGCACTCGGCAGACTTAAAGACACCGTGGAGAGGAGAAAGTAAAGGCGTCGGCAGTATGGAGGAAGAAGAAAAATATCATCCCAGTTCGGCAAAAGCAGAACGTTGATATTTTACGAATTAGTTTCAACAAGCTATAGGAGGTCGAGCGTCCCGCTCGACAACACTGATCGAGAATGCAAGTCTTGTGGATGTATTCTTTGGTCGGTGCTGTCGAGCGGGACGCTCGACCTCCTATAATTTTCAAAAGAAATCACAATAGTGATTGCTGCTATCAACCTTTTATTTTCAAAATGAATTCCCTGCTTTTCAAACAAGGCTTCTTTGCATCACAAACAAGGCTTCTTTGCACTGTAAACAAGGCTTGTTTGTGAGGCAAAGAAGCCTTGTTTACAAAACAGACATATACGGATGCAGACGCATAGATACAGTGTACTGAAAACCAACACATTACGCTAAACAAAAAGAGGGTACAAGAGAGATTTTCATGGCGAATGCTTGCCAGTTTCGTGCGAAATGAGTAAATTTGCCATTATTAACCGATTTCGTAACAGAAAAACTGATTTATGAAGAAAATAGCAACATTACTCATAGCGACACTGCTCGTCGCTGCAAGCGCAAGTGCACAGGTGCTCTACCGCATTTCCAGCAACACACTGGAGAAACCGTCGTACATCATCGGCACATTCCACCTCGCCAACGTGAGCTTCGTACACCAGATACCAGGCGTGAAGCAGGCACTCACCGACACCGAGCAGGTGTACGGAGAAGTGAAATGGGACTCCATGACAAACCTCGACTCGCTGAAAATGATGCAGAAGAAGATGATGATGCCCGAAGGACAGACACTCAAGACTGTGCTGACAAAAGAGCAATTCGCCAAACTCGACGCATTCATCACCAAGACAATGGGCGTGGGACTCTCCAACCCGATGGTGTTCGCACAGATGGGACAGCTCGCACCGGGCGCATTGGCAACACAGTTGCAGACACTCCTGTACATGTCGAACCACATAGGAGAGTTCGACCCGACAAACACCATCGACCAGTACTTCCAGACACAGGCAAAGAACAACAACGAACCCACCGAAGGCCTTGAAACAATGGAGTTCCAGGCCGGACTCCTCTACGCCATGGTGCCGCTCGAAAGACAGGTGACACAGCTGATGTGCCTGCTCGACAACACCGAATACTACGCCGGACTCCTCGACCGTATGGCGGAAGCCTACTACAGCCAGGACCTCAATGCTCTCGAAAAGACAATGGACGAGAAACTGAGCGCAACCTGCGACGCCACAGAAGAGGAGAAGGCAGCACTCATAGACAACCGCAACAGGGACTGGGCGACAAAGATGCCGGCGATAATGTCGGCACGCCCCACCATGTTTGTAGTGGGAGCCGGACACCTCACAGGCGACAAAGGCGTGCTCGCGCTGCTGCGGAACGCCGGCTACACGGTGGAGGCAGTGAAGTAGGGACTACGCTGCCGCCAGTAAGAACAACAACCGGCGAAAAGCACCCCTGCTAACATCAACCGACTATGAAAAGAAAAAGAACAATATTTATAAAGGACTGGATGACACTACATCCATTCTCCAAGTCAGGCGAAACAGACCTGTACTACACCAATCTTGCCGACAAGGTATGCGCGATAATCGAAGACTCCGAGTACGGCAAGCTGCTGCGAAACAAAGGCGACCTCATATACCTCAGCCTGTGCGTCACATCATGGTTTGAAGACGTGATTTCACAACTCGGCATCTGGAAGGCGTTCACCACAGAGTGCAAGCAACGCTACGGCACATACATACCGTTCTACGACACCGACGGCACATACATACAGGACGAGATAAACCTCGCCGACGTGAAATTCCTGCTCTGGCACCATGTGCAGCACATCTACTTCGACAACGAATTCATCTACCCCAACACCGACGGACTCGAAGAAACGGCAGAGAAGATATACGAACTCTTCGACAAGGAATACGAGACAGCGCCCGAAAACGAGAACCTCAGACGGTTGCTATGCACCGACGAGGTGACAGAGAACGACTTCTACCAGTATCGCGACCTGCTCAAATGGTTCCACTACGGATGCTACTTCAACCTCGGCAACAACAAGATACTGCGCCAGAGCATTGAAAACGCAGCACATGAAGCACACAACCAGACAGAGCTCAACCTCATAACCTACGACATACAGAACGAACTCGTGTCGGTGTCGCGCAGCAATCTGCTATCACTCACCACACCTGAATGGATGGCACGCATAGCAAGCCTGCACCCGGCACGCAAGATATGGGCAGAAGCGGAGTGCAAACCGGTCAGCTACTACACCATAGAACGCGAGGACGAAAGCTACATCTACATGAAGGACCTGCTCACCGGCGAGAAGGGAATAAAAGTGAACAAACTCTCGGTGCAGATGGAACACATCGACAAACTCATAGAGAACAAGAGCATTGCGACAGCCGTCCTCTTCCGCTACGGCAGCAGCTGGTGGCTCAACGGAATACTCTCAGCCGTCGATAACAAGAAGGACACCAAGGAAATGATAGCCAAGGAAAAGGCGAAACGCAGACACACCGACGAGAAAGCAATATACGACAGGTTCAAAGAAGCAAACGGAGGCAAGTGGTACGCATTCTTCAAGGACAGAAAAGCACTGCTGCAATTCCTCAACAACGACATGGGATTCGCCAACATGACAATGGAATCGCTGCCGGAGATAAAGGAAGTCGGCGACACGATACTCGCTTGCGCGACTCCGCACTGCGGCATGCGTATGCTCTTCGGAATGGCTCCATGCATAAAATCCGACGACAATCCGCTCTACGACGAAGCCACAGCCAAGAAATATGCACAGAACTTCCTCTTCAACGAGGAGAACATACCATACGAAGTAGCAACCCTCTTCAACGAGAAAGGAATGCTGCCCGACGCCACGGCAGAGAACGAAGCCGACCCCAAACTGCGCAACATGCTCGACGCAAACCGCCAGTTCATCATCGACTACAACCTGCACGGCAGACGCGACACCGACCTGTCGCCCGCCGGACAGTGGTAAAGACATAAGTTCCGCAAGTCTCCGACACACTTCCGACACACAGCCTTTCCGCAGGAAGCATGCCGCAGACGGGCGGAACTTCTATAACAACGAACAAGCAAAAGAACTACTACCTGCATTATGAACATTGTCTTCAACATAACCTACTCCACCAAATTCGGCGAGGAAGTCAGCCTGAACATACCCGTTGCCGACACCGACGGCGTGGTACGCACAGCCACTTTCAAGATGAATACCAACGACGGCGAACACTGGAGCTACCGACTTGACAACCTGTGCAAGCAGGACAATCCCGTAATAGAATTCTTCTTCGCCGTGAACAACGGCACACGCGAACTGCGACGCGAATGGCTCACGGTGAGACACAGGCTCGAACTGGCCACCATCGCCACGGAGAACGCCACCGTAAAGTGCCGCTGGATGGAGACACCCTGCGACTCCTACCTCTACTCTTCGGCATTCACCGACTGCATAAACCGGCGGCGTCCGGGCAAGACGCAAAGCCGGAAGCTGCCCCGCGCACTGCGACTCGTGGTGAGAGCACCGCAGCTCAAGAGCGGCGCGAAACTGCTTCTCGTGGGCGACGATAACTGCCTGGGACGCTGGAACCCTGACAAAGGCATCGCAATGACCGAACACAACACCAACGAATGGGTGGCAGATGTCGATCTGACAGCATTCAGCGGCGGAAGCACCGAGTTCAAGTTCGTCGCCAAGACCGACATGGACGAGATAATGTGGGAGACCGGCTACAACCGCCGCATAACCCTACCCGACCCTCATGCCGACGGAACCCATGTCATAGAATGCGACCAGGCCTTCTTCGAGATATGCGACATGAAGCTCGCCGGCACGCTCATACCGGTGTTTTCACTGCGCACCGAGGGCAGTTTCGGCGTGGGAGACTTCGGCGATCTGAAGCGCATGGTGGACTGGGTAGCCGAAACCGGACAGCGGGTCTTGCAGATACTGCCCATAAACGACACCACGACCACGCACACATGGGCCGACTGTTACCCTTATTCCTGCATAAGCATCTTCGCCCTTCATCCACAGTATGCCGACCTGAGGCAGCTCCCGCCAATCGACGACGAGGCGGAACGCCGCCGCATGGAAGACCTGCGCAAGGAACTGAACGCACTGCCACAGATTGACTACGAGCGTGTGAACCGCGCCAAGAACGAGTATCTGCACACGATATTCTGCCAGTGTGCCGACCGCACCATGAAGTCGGCGGCATTCAAACGCTTCTTCGCCGACAACGAACACTGGCTCGTGCCGTACGCACAATACAGCTATCTGCGCGACGCCTACGGCACCGCCGACTTCGAGAAGTGGCCCAGCCACAGGGAATGGTGCGAAGCCGAGCGCGGACAGCTCGCCAATCCGCGCACGAAAGCCTACAAGAAACTGGCCTACCACTACTACATACAGTTCGTCCTGCACCAGCAGATGCAGGCCGCACACGAGTACGCCAAGGCACGGGGAGTAATCCTCAAGGGCGACATCCCGATAGGAGTGAACCGCAACGGATGCGACGTGTGGCACGAACCAGCCTACTTCAAGATGAACGCGCAGGCCGGTGCGCCGCCCGACGCCTTTGCGCAGAACGGCCAGAACTGGGGATTCCCCACCTACAACTGGGACGCAATGCTCGCCGACGGAGGCCAGTGGTGGATAAGACGCTTTCAGCACATGGCCAATTACTTCGATGCCTACCGCATCGACCATGTGCTCGGTTTCTTCCGTATATGGTCGATTCCCAGCGAATGCGTGCATGCTCTCATGGGACAGTTCGACCCGTCGATAGCCATGACACGCGACGAAATAGAGTCGTACGGACTCACATTCGACGAGGAACGCTACACCACACCCTACATAAACGACTGGATTCTGGAGCGCATCTTCGGCGCACAGGCCGACGAGGTTAAGCAGGCGTTCCTTGAAACACGCCCCGACGGACTCTACGCCATGCGTCCCGAATATGCCACGGAGCGCATGATAGAAGCGGCTTTCGCACACCGCCGCACAAAGGCCGACACCACCCTGCGCGACAACCTGTACAAGCTCACGAGCAACGTACTCTTCGTGCGCGACGCCAACGACGCCAACAAGTTCCACCCTCGCATCACCGCACAGCTCAACTTCGCCTTCCAAACACTCAGCGAAAAGGACAAAACACGCTTCAACCGCCTCTACGACGACTACTATTACCGCCGCAACAACTACTTCTGGTACCGCGAAGCAATGAAAAAACTACCCATGCTCGCGGAAGCGACAAGGATGCTCGTGTGCGCCGAAGACCTCGGCATGGTGCCCGAATGCGTGGCATGGGTGATGGAGAAGCTGCGCATACTGAGTCTGGAACTGCAACAGATGCCCAAGGAATACGGCGTGCAGTTCGGCAACCTGGCACACAATCCCTACCGTAGCGTGTGCACAATATCCACTCACGACATGCCCACACTGCGCCAATGGTGGGACGAAGACCCAGCACGGACGCAAGACTACTACTCCACCGTGCTCTACCGCCACGGCGACGCGCCGCATCCGCTGCCGGGATGGCTCGCCCGTGAGATAATAGAACGCCACCTCGCCTGCCCGTCGATGCTGTGCATCCTCGCCCTGCAGGACTGGCTCGCCATAGACGAACGGCTGCGTCTGCCCGACGCCAACGCCGAACGAATAAACATCCCTGCCGACCCGCACCACTACTGGCGTTACCGTATGCACCTGAACATAGACGACCTGCTGGCCGACAAGGGCTACAACGACACGATAAAGGAAATGCTTGCAAATGGAGGACGAAGAGTCTGATTTTCAAGCACATACATACAGCAGCAAAAACAAGGCTTCTTTGCACTCAAAAGAAGCCTTGTTCGTATAGCAAAGAAGCCTTGTTTGCGTCGCAAACAAGGCTTCTTTTGAAAACGATGTAATATGATGTCTCACCCGACTATACGGGCAAGCCAATCATTATGAATTATGAATTCAGAATTATGAATTACCAAATGTTCTCCGTCAGTCGCGCTCTATGAGTACAACGGCGTATGCAGAGATACCCTCTTCGCGCCCCGTAAAGCCGAGCCGCTCCGTTGTCGTGGCTTTGATGGAGATGTTGTCCTCGTCGGTACCCATCACTTCGGCAAGACATTTCTTCATTGCCGGCACATGAGGATTGATTTTGGGACGCTCGGCACACACCGTGGCATCTATGTTGCCAATGCGATACCCCTTGGTGGCAATGAGTTCCACGGTCTTGCGCAGAAGTATCTTGCTATCCACATCAAGCGTTTCGGCGGCGGTGTCGGGGAAGTGATAGCCTATGTCGCGCATGTTGGCTGCGCCGAGAAGAGCGTCGCAAATGGCATGTATAAGCACATCGGCGTCGCTGTGTCCGAGCAGTCCGAGCGTGTGGTCAATCTTGATTCCTCCGAGCCAGAGGTCGCGCCCTTCAACAAGGCGATGCACATCGTAGCCCAATCCGGTTCGTATCTTCATAAAAATGCAGAGTGTTAATGTTGTATATAAAGTTTGTTGCCACCCCTCGCAGACTTATCTACGCCTGAAAAGGTCCTTGATTCCGTCCATATCGAAGCTCAAGGTGAAGCGCAGAGTCTGGTCGAGCGGATTGCTCTTCGCCGTGGCAATGACGTATGCGGCATCGAGAGAGAAGACACTCATCTTGAAGCCTGCACCCACGGTGAAGTACTTTCTGTTGCCTTTGTTCTCCGACTCGTTGTGATAACCGGCACGCACGGCGAACTGGTCGTGGTAGATGTACTCGGCACCCACACTCCACTGTATTTCCTGAAGCTCCTCCTTGAATCCGCCGGGAGCGTCGCCGAAGCTCTTGAATATGCCGCTGATTGACGACACATCGTAGTAGTCCTTCTGCACACGCTGCTGGTAGTCCTCGGTGCTCTCGCCCTCGTTCTGCTTGGGATAGGTGGGCACGAGCAGCTTGTTGGCGTCAGCCGTGATGGTGAAGCGGTTGTACTCGTCGATGGGCACCATGAGCGATGCACCGAGACGAAGGTTTGTAGGGATGAATTCGGAGTTGTTGTCGCCACCGAACGAAATCTTAGAACCGATGTTCGAGATGTTGAGTCCGAGTCCGAGCTGGCACTCGCGCGACCCGATGTTGAGGTAATTCTGGTAGTAGGCAGCCAAGTCCACGGCGAAAGCACTACCCGGCGACGTGTCCTGCGTGTAGTCGTAGGTGAGGTCGGAGTATATCCATCGCACGGCGGCAGCGATAGAGAACTTCTCGCTGAGCATGAGCGAGTAGGCCACATCCATCGACATTTCGTAGGGATTGATTGTCATGTTGTCGCCACCCGACTCACCGGTGCTGAGGAAAACCTCGCCGAGCGAGAAGTAACGCAGCGATGCCGACACGGCGGAGTAGTCGCCGATGCGGTAGTAACCGGCGAGATAGGCGAGGTCCATGTCGCTTACAAGTTGGCGGAGCCACGGCGTATAGTTGAGCGCGACACCCGCCCTTGAAATGGTGAACGGGTACTTTGCGGGGTTCCAGTATTGCGATACCACGTCGGGATCGGTGGCAGCACCGGCGTCGCCAAGACCTGCCGCACGCGCATCGGGGGCTATTGTCTGCGATGTCACCGATGCGTTCACGGGGTTGAACATGTCCTTCTTGTCCTGCGCCGCAAGTGGCAAGGCTGTTATTGCAGCCACGATGATGGCTACGATTCGTGTCATGTATTTCATTGTTATGCTTGTTTCTTTGTATGTTTCTTTCTAAGAAAAACGCTTTTCGGGCTTATTTATTGCCGACAACGATGAGTTTCTTTGCTTTCGATGTGCGTGTCGCACCCTCCGAAGTGAGTCTTACGCGGTAGAGATAGACACCTGTCTGCAACTTCTGTCCACTGTCGAGCGTCAGATTCCAGTCCACGGTGTATGCGCTTCCGGAACTTCCCCCCACCTCATCGTGACGCCAAAGAAGTCGCCCGCTCATGTCGAACACATCGATACCGACGGTGATTTCCATGCCGCTACGGTCGTGTGTGACGATGAATGTGGTGTTGTCGGTCGCCGGGTTCTGCGTGCATTCTATGTTGCACTGAGGCTTCATTCCCCTCACGACATTGAACGACAACTCGGCAATGGAGACATTGTTGAGCACATCCCATGCACGGAACTGGAGCTTATGCTTGCCTTCCGGCAGCTCAGGGATGTTGTAGTAGGTGGTGCCACTCGTATATGAACCGAAGTCGAAGGTAAAGTTGTCGTTGAGCGAATAGGTGTAGGCCTGCTTACCGTCGATGATGAGTTGCATGTCATGACCTATGCCGTTGCCCGTGGCATTGATGCCGTCCTTATCCATAATCTGCGCCACAAAGTAAGGCGTGCTGTTCACATCGCCGCCGTTCTGGAACGATGGCGAGTTGAGATAGCAGTAGATTGACGGGCCGATGGAGTCGTTTTCGGCGATGTCGCTGCCTCCCACTATGAAGCTTTCGTCGTGTCCGTTGGCGATGACGGTGTGCAAGGAGTTGATGGCATAGAGGTTGATTATGCCCGTACTGTTGGAGTAGTTTATGTCCTTCGGCACTACAAAGTTCAGCTCGAAGCGTCCGTTGCGCACGCTGTCACTACCGTTGTAGAGCGTGTTGGGACGGTCGTAATAGGTGAACGGAGTGTCAGCCGCTGTCTTATCGTTAAGGCGGCAGGTCACGAGTTCGCGGTTGTCGCGCACGGTAAGGGTAATGATACCGTTGAAATCGTCAGCACCCTCGATGTGTCCCTTCACTGTTGTGCGGCTTCCCGCTTTGAGCCTTATGTCGTCACCAGAACCTGTTGCCACGCCGTTTATCTCATCCACCACCGCCTTGGCAGTGGGCAGATGGAGCGCAAGGGCAGGGTCGCCGAGGAGCGAATACTGCAGGGTGTTGCGTGCGAGCGACTCGCTTCCGCTGGCATTCTTGGCAAGACGCTGCGCCTCGCCTATGGTGCATGGCGTGCCGTCGGCATTGTAGCTGAGCACATAGCGCATGAAGTTGCGGTTGAGAATGGTGTTCTGCGCGGCATATACGGTGCGTGTCGTGCCGTAGAAAGCCACTGACCCACCCTTCGGATTGAGCATGGAGGTCTCGCCGATAGTGGCTTCGCCGCCGTCGAACGGCATGATGTCGCACGACGCTGTCACCCAAAGTGGGAGGTTGGTATTGGTGAAATTCTCGAAATCGGTGATGCGCAGCACCATCTCATGCGACAGCTGTATCTCGCTTCCATGGCCTGCATAGTCCATGACGAGTGCTCCGGCCTGCTGCTGTTGCTTTATCATGCGTGTCGCATCGGGATAGGTATGGCCCGTCGAAGAAGTCTCGCGTGTGTAGGTATCCCACATCACTTTCTTCACGATATAGCTGGGATAGTTGGCTATCACCTGCTCCGCCACGAGGTCGGCATCATCCATGTGCTGGTTGTTGTCGCCGTCGTCGCCCATGAAGAAGATGGTGTTCTGCCACGCACCGCCGTTTTTATTCTCGGCGTAGGAGATGGTTTTGTCCACCAGAACCTTTGCCTCCTGCTCGGTGGTGACAGGGAAACGGCCCACAGCCACATCGAGTTTGTCCACCCACAGAGGCTTGGCTCCCTCGCCGTCGTCAAGCATTGCGTAGAAACCGTCGTCTATATAGCAACTGCGTTTGTCGAAGGATTCCTCGCTTTCAAAGGCGAGCAGGTAGTCGTCGGGGTTGAGATTGCGGCACTGCGGAGTGAGCATACGGTTGTCCCACACGCAGTCGCCGAAGAGAAGAAGATACTTCGGCATGTCTTTCTCGTCGGCGGCACGGTCGTAAAGCATCTTCATGTAGTGGCGGTAGGCACTTGCATCGGGCGTTCCGCTTGAGAATTCGTTGTACAGTTCGTCTGCCGGTACGATGTTCACACGCAGTCCGTCGCGCTCTTCGTGGAACGTCTTGAGTCGCTGCGCTTGCTTCAACAGTTTCTGCGAAGTGGGGATTATTATAACAAGATCGGCCTGCGGGTCGGCGTGGCGGTCCTGGTTTGTTATGCCATAGACATACTCCGGCACCGGAAGCGACTCCGAATCGAGGTCGGGCATGGGTCTGGGTTCCGGCGAGACAAGCGTGATGTAGTCGAGACGCATGGCGGCTCCGTCAAGCACCGTAAGCTTGACTGCGTTGTCCGCCCTGATGTTTCTGACTGTGAATGTGGCTGACTTGCGGCATCCGAAGATGTATTTCGAGTCGCCGAGACTTGTGCGTACGGTGCCCACGATGGAGTCGTTCACCTCCACCTGTACCACACAACTCCTGCCGGCCGATACGCAAACGACGAGTTTCTGGTCTCCGAACGTGTTCGGTGCGGCGATATTCACTGTGCGGGAAGAACCCGGTTCCACGCTGTGTGAGTCGAAAAGGTTGCGCCCTCCGTTGTACCACGAGTAGGCGTCCACCTCGTAATGGGAATGGAAGTCGTCGGGTGTGGGATAGGTATCGGCCGCCATTGCCGCTGCATCAACGGTGGATGGAGCGTCGGCAGACTCCGTGAGGAAGTAATATCCATAGTCGGAGTAAGGATTACGGGTGCGGACTGTGGATGTGTTCGACGCCCATGACACCGGACCGCGGGCGTAGAACACGCGCCGGTTGCCCGACTTGTAGGTGGAAACTTCCTTTAAGTCGTCGGTATTGATGAGGTCGTCGGCATTGAGTATTTCGTTCTTGAGGTTACCACCATAACCATACAGCTTCACTTTGTTGATGTCGGAGAAGCCGGCTTTGCGTATGAGCGACTCGGTGATTTGGTGGAATCCCGAAGTGGAGACCCTTATCTTGACCCACTTCCCGGTTGCGAGCACGGAATGGGCGGCATAGCGTTCGGCAGGAGCCACATCGGTTTTCCGTTTCGGTGCGCTGTTCTTTGCGCCGCCTTTAACGGATGCTTCCCGCTTGAGGAGGAAGCTTACGAGTAGCTGATACTTCCCCGAACGATAGACGACGGGGCAGAATGATGTGCTGATGAACGGTTTCCTGCGGTTGAAGACGATGTTCGTCTCCAGTTCGGGCATGGCTGGCGGCAGTGCGGAATGGTGTCGCCGGTAGTTGGAAACATCGGTCGCCGGCATGTCGATAAATTCAGGATAGACGATGCTGACGGTATAGACAGAATCGCGATAGTTGTCTGGCAGCGGCTCGGTGTGGCAGAAATGCGGCACGACGGAGTCGGTCTTCACCTCGGCTGCCGTCAGGTTGAAGAACCGCTGCGCCTTTGTCTGTACTGCCATGAGCACGAGAAAGGCAATTATCGCTATTTGTTTCGTTCTTTGTCTCACTTATTATTATTTGCAATTAAACGACAGGACTTTCCTGTCCTCTATGTATCCTTCGAGGTGGTCGTCGATTTTTACGGGTCCTACTCCGGCGGGAGTGCCGGTATAGAGTATGTCGCCTGTCTTCAAAGTGAAGTAGCGACTGATGTAAGCGATGAGTTCGTCCACCTTGTAGAGCATGTCGCTTGTGCAGCCTTCCTGTACTGTCTTGTCGTTGATGTCAAGCCGGAAGTGTATTGCCTGTATGTCGCGGAACTTGCTCAAATCCACCCATTCACCCAGAGCAGCCGATCCGTCGAAGCCTTTGCAGATGTCCCACGGTTTGCCTTCGGAACGCAATTTCTGCTGCATCTCGCGTGCGGTGAAGTCGATGCCCACCGTCACTGCGTCGTAGTAGCGGTGTGCGAACCGCTGCGGTATGCTCTTTCCGAGGCGGCAGATGCGCACAATGAGTTCCGTTTCATAGTCGATGCGTCCCATGAAGTCGGGTATGAAGAACGGTTTTCCGTCCTTCAACAGTGCCGAGTCGGCCTTTGTGAAAATGACAGGTTGCTCTGGTTTATATAACGCTCCATGCAGCTCTTTATTGTGTGCAAGGTAGTTCATGCCTACGGCAAATATCTTCATTTTTATTGTTTTTAAGGTTTTACGGATGTCTGATTGATTTTTTTTGCCTTTTTTCCGGCGTTGTTCGCCTGTGTTTTTGCATAAAAGCAAAAAGGAGTCATAAAGAGTTTTCACCCTTTACGACTCCATTTTTATGATTGTAATTGTTTTCTTCTTTGTTTAAGAAAAATTACTCAGCAGCAAGAGTGAAGCGCTTGTAAGCGACAATCTTCAACTCCTTGTCCTGCTTCTTCAGGTAGTCGGCAACAGTTTCCTTGTCACCGTTGCCGAACTGGAACTCCTGAGCCACGAGGCAGTTCTCCTTCAAGAACTTGCCGACACGGCCCTTTGCGATGTTGTTTATCATGTTCTCGTTCAGGCTGGCAGCCTTTTCTGCGCTGACAGTCTCCTTGATTTCGCGGAACTTCACTACGTCTTCGGCAGTGATCCATCCCTTGCCCTGGTTAGACTCGATGTGGTCTTCAGAGTCGAAGTGGTTAGGATTGAGTCCGGCCTTCTTCAAAGCTACCTCAACAGCCTTTTCGATCTGCTCTTCCTTGGTCTTCTGAACGGCAACGGTATATTCGTTGTCGATAACCTCCTGCGGCACCTGTGTCTCGTCAAGGGCGATAGGCTTCATAGCGGCCACCTGCATAGCAATCTTGTGACCTACCTCAGCGTTCTCCTTGTTGAGCTGTACCATTGTGCAGAGAGTGTGCTTGCCCATGTGGTCGTACACTTCGATGTTGTCGCCTTCGAGCACGTTGTATCCGTCGAGTTCCATCTTCTCGCCAGTGATACCAGAGCGCTGTGTTACAGCAGCCTGTACATCGCCTTCGCCGAGAGCGAGTGCCTTCACTTCGTCAAGTGTGTGAGCCTTGGCAGCGATGGCAGCGTCGAGGATGTCGCTTGTGAGCTTGATGAAGTCGGCGCCGTTAGCCACGAAGTCGGTCTCGCACTTCAATGCAATTGTTGCAGCGAAGCCGTTCACGCTCTTCACGAGCACGCATCCGTTTGAAGTCTCGCGGTCGGAACGCTTTGCAGCGATAGCCAGTCCGCGCTCACGGAGCAAGTCCTTTGCCTTATCGAAATCGCCTTCTGCCTCTGTGAGGGCCTTCTTCACGTCAGCGAGTCCGGCACCTGTCATGGCACGAAGTTTCTTGATGTCTTCAATTGAAACAGCCATAGTGTTAAAATGTGGTTAGATATTTATTAATATTGTCTGTCTGATTACTCGGCAGCGGGAGCCTGCTCTTCAGTTGCGGGAGCTTCTGCTTCTGCCTTGGGAGCGTCCTTGCGTGCCTTGCGTGTGCGCTTCTTGCCTTCAGTTGTCTCAGCCTGCTCAGCGGCAGCCTTCTCGTCAGCCTTCTCCACCTTGCGCTCTTCCAGACCTTCGGCGATGGCGCTGCAGCATGCAGAGAGGATTACATCAACTGAATCCTTTGCGTCGTCGTTGGCAGGGATGAGGTAGTCCACGTTGCGTGGGTCGGAGTTTGTATCAACGATGGCGAACACTGGGATGCCGAGGCGGTTGGCCTCTTTCACAGCGATGTTCTCCTTCATTACGTCGACAACGAACAATGCGCTCGGAAGGCGGGTCAAGTCGGCGATAGAGCCGAGGTTCTTCTCCAATTTAGCGCGCTGGCGTGTCACCTGAAGAAGCTCACGCTTAGAGAGCTTCGAGAATGTACCGTCGTTCATCAGCTTGTCGATGTTCGCCATTTTCTTCACTGCCTTGCGGATTGTGGGGAAGTTGGTGAGCATACCGCCCGGCCAACGCTCGATAACGTAAGGCATATTAACGCTTGATGCCTTCTCGGCTACAACGTCCTTAGCTTGTTTTTTAGTAGCGACGAACAGGATCTTCTTGCCTGACTTTGCAATCTGCTTCAGAGCCTCTGCAGCCTCGTCTATCTTGGCTACGGTCTTGTGCAAATCGATTATGTGAATGCCATTGCGCTCCATGAAGATGTAAGGAGCCATAGCGGGATTCCACTTGCGACGGAGGTGGCCAAAGTGGCAGCCAGCCTCGAGTAATTGGTCAAAATTTGTTCTTGACATTTGTTCTTTGTTTTTAAATTGTTTACTTTCCTTTGAGTTGTGAATGAACCAGCCCGCGAGTAACGATTTTCTGAGTTATGAATAGTGGGCTGCGAACCTGCCGGCTTCGCCGTTTCCTGACTGCCGTATGCATGGTGCGCCTCCACTGGCTCATCCTCGGTCTTGCGGGTTTGGATGCTAAACGTCGGAGAAATGCTAAGCCACACATATATAATAAGGTGTCCCAGCCGCTCTCCTGATATTAACGCTTGCTGAACTGGAAGCGACGGCGAGCCTTGGGCTGACCCGGCTTCTTACGCTCAACGGCACGGGCATCGCGTGTGAGGAAGCCCTGGTCCTTGAGTGCCTTCTTGTCTTCGGCGTTGATTTTTACAAGTGCGCGAGCGATGGCGAGACGCAGAGCCTGGCTCTGACCGGTGAAACCGCCGCCGTCGAGGTTTGCCTTGATATCGTATTTCTCTTCTACACCAAGAAGCTGCAGAGGCTGCTTAACCACGTACTGCAGAATTGCTGATGGGAAGTATTTTGTGATTTCTTCTTTGTTGATTGTGATCTTACCGGTGCCTTCTGTGAGGTAAACACGAGCTACGGCACTCTTGCGGCGACCAATTGCATTTATCATTTCCATCTTTTTCCTTTATTTATACTGGTTAATATCAATTGCCTTTGGCTGCTGTGCCTCGTGCTTGTGCTCTGTGCCCTCATAAACATAGAGGTTGTCGAGGAGCTTGCGACCGAGAGGACCCTTGGGGAGCATACCCTTTACGGCGTGACGGATGATCTTATCTACTCCGTTAGGACGCTTGCGAAGGTCCTCGGGAGTGTTGAAGCGCTGTCCGCCGGGATAGCCAGTATAACGTGTATAGACCTTGTCAGTCTCCTTCTTGCCGGTGAATACCACCTTGGCAGCGTTGATGATGATGACATTGTCTCCACAGTCCACATGGGGAGTGAAGGTTGGTTTGTACTTTCCGCGAATCAGCTTGGCTACTTTTGAGCAGAGACGGCCTACTACTTGGTCAGTGGCGTCGATAACTACCCACTCTTTCTTAGCTGTTTCCTTGTTTACGGAAATAGTCTTGTAACTTAAAGTGTTCATTGTTTAAATTAAAATTTACTACTAAAAAACATATTATTTTTTGCACAAGCGATTCACTAACCGTGCCGCTCGGCCAAAAGCGTACACTATTAACACTCTCATGCAGGGGACTCTAAGTGTATCCCCAATAATCGGACTGCAAAATTACGGTTTTTTTATTTAATATGAAATGTGGACGCATGGCACGAATGTTGATATTAGCAAAGTTTAACAAATTATAATACTTGACGAAGCTTTTCCGGGTGTAAAGAGCGTGGGAAACGCCGTACTTCAGTCTGGCGGGGAATTGGAGGAAAGAGAGAGGAAACGTGGCAGGAAGCGTATGATGAGGGATGCTTTCCGGCACGGCGAAAGCACTGGAAACGGAAAGTGATTCCGCCGCTTTGAAAACAAGGCTTCTTTGCATCAGAAACAAGGCTTCTTTGGAACGCAAACAAGGCTTCTTTTTGATGCGAAGAATCCTTGTTTGAAAATCCACCTGTATATATCTGAGAATCAATTAAATAGCAGACACTATCGTCACACCGCCGGAGTCTGCTCCCGACACTGCCTGTCAAGTCGCCGCAGCACCCACCAGTAGGCAGGGAACAGGAACACGTCGGCCATACACCACGCCACGGGGTCACCAAGACAGACGCCCGTCCACGCCAGAGCCGGCACCAGATAGAGGCTCACTCCGCTGCGGGCTATCATCTCCATAACGCCGCTAAGCATGGAGAAGTTGCTGAAACCAAGTCCCTGTATGGAGTAGCGCAACACGGTGAGCATACCCAGGGCGGGATAGAAGTAGTTGGTGATGCGCATATACTCAGCCGCCTTCGCCGTCACTTCCGCCTGTCCTCCGTCCACGAAGAGTGTCATCATGTCGTCGGCAAAGGGGTAAATCACAGCCACGGTGAAGACGAAATAGACGGCCGTAATCTTCGTTGCCGCCCACACGCCCTGCCTCACACGGTCCATACGGCGCGCGCCGAGGTTCTGACCGCAATATGTGGCCATCGCCACACCTATGTTCTCGAACACGCAAGTGAACAGATATTTTATGCGCATCGACGCCGTGAACGCCGCCACACAGGTGGTGCCGAGGGCGTTGTTGGCACTTTGCAGCATGATGATGCCTATACCCGTGATGGAGAACTGCAGCCCCATAGGCACACCGTTGTTGAGCAGAATGCTCGTGCGGCGGTTGTCGTAGCGTCGCTCGGCACCGTGCGGAATAAGTATGCGCATGCGCCGGCGGATGTACCACAGACACAGGCACACCGACAAGCCCTGCGACAACCATGTGGCTATGCCGGCTCCCTCGACTCCCATCCCCAGCCAGAGGATGAGCACGACATCAAGCAGAACATTGGCGACAGCCGACGCAATGAGAAAATAAAAGGGTTGGCGCGAATTGCCAAGAGCACGAATCTGTCCCGAAAAGAGGTTGAAACCGAACGTGAGAGGGATGGTGGCAAACTGCAGCATAAGGAAGACATAGGCATCGTGGAATATCTCGTCGGGAGTGTTCACAAGCTGCAATATGCGCCGACAGAACATCAGCGACAGCAGCGTCACAACTGCCGACATCACCACCGCCACGCGCACCGCATTGGCAACATACGTCCGCATCTTAGTGAAGTCCTTGGCACCGAAAGCCTGTGCCACAGGTATGGCGAAACCGGCACACGCCCCGTTGCAGAAACCCATGACGAGAAACATCACCGACGACGATGCACCCACCGCCGCCAGAGCCTCTACACCGACCCAGCGCCCTACTATCGCCGCATCAATGACAAGATACATCTGTTGCAGGATATATCCAAAAATGAGCGGCAACGCAAACCGTACGATACCACGCATGGGCGAACCCGCCGTCATGTCGTGCACCGCCCTACTCGAACTCTCTTCCTTTTCCATATCTTTCTCCTTCGTTATCCCAAACCAGCCAGACTCCGCGGATCCCGGTTCAGTCCGTCTCATACCATGAAAAATGCCCACCGTTAAGGACGATGGGCTGACCTGATGTTTTCACAACGGAATAATCCTTATTGTGATTTGCTTAAAATTCGTACGGCAAAAATAAGGATTATACTTCACAAAGCGCAACGTTTAGTCCGACAAAGCATTTGAATTAAGCTTTATTAACGCCGGTGCGGGCAAAAAGTCGAGTATGTACACCCTCCCACATTATTATTATTCGTAACTTTGGCACAGACGAAAGAACTATCAAACAGAAAATTCTTTTGAACTAATACTTATCTGACTTAAACATAAACACATGAATTTTAAAGCAAATCACAACACTGTCTAATAATATCGCAGGAAATGAATTGATGTCAGGTGCACCGCAAAGATATATTAAAAATGTTCTTACAAAAAAACTACACAAGTACACCTTTTCAGCAAAAACATCAAATACAAGTCTGAATATCAATACGATAGGTGCAGTGTACATTAGGTGTACTTCGGGTGTACTTTCAAAAGTACACCAAGCGGAAAGCTCGGTTTTCTACTGTTTGCTGCCACATATATTTGCTGCTGGCATGTCGCGTCGGCTGAAAGAATGGCGGAAAAGCATGGGAATTAAGTTACATATTCACTGAAAAACTGTGTAAATGTTTGACATTTCGGAATTTATTAGTATTTTTGCCATATATCCCCAGGGCTTTTGCATGAGGCGCATGCAAAAGGTCTGAAATGTAAATGCTAAACAGAACTTATTTATGAAGAATCTTAAACCTATTTCGCCTTTCCGTCGCGGTGCGATGCAGGCGACCCGCTCATCACTCCAAGCAGCGGCAGAACACGTTTTCATTCCCCCGGGCAGCGGTGTTTTTACAAAATGGATCATGGCGCTGTTGGCAATAATGCTGTGCGTGCCGGCACTGGCACAAACCACGACTCTTGCCGAGGCCGACTGCGACCTGGCCGTGAAGACTGCCGACGGCGTGCCGTATGTGTGCATCGAGAGCATAAAAGCCGAAGGCGACCTGTATGTGCCAAGCACCATACACATAGCGAGTGCCGGCGAGACATACCCCGTGTATGCCGTCAATACCGGCAACGGCAACATCGCAAGCATCACCTTTGCCGCCGACATCAGGGAGGTGTTCTTTTCATGTTCGAAAGCCAAGAAAATTGTTTTTGAAGGCGACGACACCAGAGTGGCTTTCGACTTCACTTATTCTATTCTCACCGAGGAAATAAGATTTCCCGCCAACCTCACCGAATTCGGAGGCTTTGTCTATCTGTCCGGCTCCGAAAAGCATTCCAACTGTTTCCGAAACGCCTATCACCTGAAGTCGGTGGAACTCCCACAAAAGCTCAAGACCATCAACGACGAAATGTTCAACAACTGCAATAACCTTGCGAGCATCGACATCCCTCCCACCGTGACAGAGATTGGTTATGCCGCATTCTACGGTTGCAGCGCACTGAACGACATCACTCTGCCCGCCAGTCTGACCACCATCGGAAATTCGGCATTCAGAGGATGCAAGGCATTGAAGAGTCTTGACATCCCGTCTACGGTCAGCAGCATCGGCAGTATGGCCTTCCTCGCCTGCAGCGGACTGGAAAGCATCGACCTGTCGTCGCTTACATATTTGGCCGACGAACTGCTTGAGGACTGCTACGGACTGAAGAGTGTGACCATCGGCAAGGGTCTGAAGTCTATCGGCAGCAGCACGTTTTCAGGGTGCACCCAAATAGCATCCCTGCCGCTGCCGGAGGGTCTGGAGTCAATCGGTGAGAATGCTTTCAAGGGCTGCAAGTCGCTGACAGAGGCGACGCTGCCATCGACGCTGACGACTCTGGGCAATGGCGCGTACGAAAATTGCTATAACATAAAGAATGCCACAGTGCCGAACAGCATTACCAAAATCCCTGACAAAACGTTCATGTCGTGTCACCGTCTGACGACCATAAGGCTGCCGGAAACGCTCACCACGATAGGCGCACAAGCCTTCGACGGCTGCAACACGCTGGAGTCGGTGACGCTTCCGTCCACGGTGCGCTATATTGAGAGGCGGGCATTTGCCGATTGCTCTGCGCTGAAGCATGTCACATGGCCGGAATCGTTGCAAGGCATCAGAGACAGGGCCTTCATCGGCACCGCCATGCCCTCCATAAAGCTGCCGGAATCGGTCAGCAGCATCTCCGAACTGGCTTTTGCCGAAAACATGGCCATCACCAGTTTCGCCTATCCTAAGAATGTGGAAGATGTGACAAATGCCTTCCAAGGGTGCACGAACCTGACGGAAATGGTTCTGCCGGAAAACGCCAAGACCATATACAACCAGGCTCTGGCATACACAGGCGTAAGGAAGGTGACAATACCAGAGGGCGTCACAACGATGTGGAACTATGTCTTCTCCAACTGCACCAACCTCGAAGTAGTGATGCTGCCATCAACGCTTGCCTACCTCAAGGGCAAGGAGATGTTCTACAAATGCTCCTCACTCAAAGCCATCCTGAACCATGCCGTGACGGCTCCGACGGTATCTCTGCCCGAAGACCTGTTCGAGTGGTACGCGCACAATGCCACACTCTACATCCCGATCCACTCCAGCGGCTACGACAGCAACGGGTGGGAGAAGTTCACCAAGCGCAAAGTGGCTCCGGGCATCGTCACCATGCAGTCGCCTACTTTCTCGAAAGAGAGCGGCGCTACCGACGACTTCCTGCTGACACTGACCAACCCCAATGCCACGGGGCGACTTTACTACAAGGTCGTGCCCAAGGACGCCGCCCCCGGTAAGGTGTCGTTCGCAGCCTACACCGAGCCGGTGGTGATAGACGGGAGCTGCACGGTGTGGGCGTATGTCATCGACGGCTACGATGCCAGCGAATACGTTTCCGCCGAATATGAAGTGGGAGTACCGCAAGACGGCAAGGTGCAGCTCGTCGTGTGCGGCACCTATGTGAGCGTGAAGAACGCCCACGACGTGCTGGGCGATGGCTCGACGGCATACGACATCAAGGAACAGGTGCTCACACTCGACAATGCCTCCCTCAATGCAGACGAGCATGAGTATAACACCGCCATTCAGGCCGACGGCGGACACCTGACAATACGCGTCAAAGGCAACTGCTCTCTCACTGCCAGTGCCTACGGTCTGCTCGTGGGGGCATCGCCCGGCTTTGGCGGCAAGGGAGCCGATGCCACCATCGTCGGCGACGGGAACAGCGTCCTGACAATAACTGTGACCGACGAACATGGCGACGGAATCTACTCCTATCTGGGCAATGTGACGATAGACAACTGCAAGGTGGTGGTGAAGGGCGGCTATACGGGACTCTTCATGAAGTCGGGACCCGACAACGGTACACTCACCATCAAGGGCGACAACGCCGTGCTCGACCTCACCGCCTCCAACTCTGCCATGGAGAACGTGCAGAGACTTGTGCTCGGCGAGACGCTTGGCATCACCGAACCCGACGGTGCTGTGTTTGAAAACGGTTGCATCGTGCTCGGCAACGAAAGGCAGAAGCATGCGGTGATTGCCAGAAAGAAAGGCGGCGATGTAGGCGTGGCAGGCATACGGAGCGACGACGACAAAGCCGACACAAGGATATACAGCGTGCAGGGCGTGCGCGTCACGCGTCCGTCAGTCCCCGGTGTCTATATCGTCAATGGCAGGAAATATGTAGTAAGATAAAACCACGCTGGTTTCGAGAGAGTTACCGGACTGAACCGGCTCTCAACAAGACGAATTTCCAGATTCAATAATACGGCTTAAAAAACAAGGCTTCTTTGCACTCCGAAGAAGCCTTGTTTGCGTTGTAAAGAAGTCTTGTTTGGAGAGTAAAGAAGCCTTGTTTTGAAAACGGCGGGATTTCGTCTTGAATATTATTGCCGTATGGTACAGTTTTTTATTGCTGTCCGGTAAAAAACTTTTAGCTACGGGTTCCGCGAAGCGGGACCTCTATGCGAAACCCACTGCAAGCCGCAAAGCGGCGCAGCTGTGGGTGGGCAAGGATGTAAGGGGCGGTTCCCCGAAGGGGGACTTATGCCATTGGCGGTCAGCAGGATGTATAAGTCCCGTTTCGCGGAACATTATCCTCTCATACGGTTACGCCCACGGCTGCACCGTTCAGCCCTCTAAAAGAGCACAAATCTGTAAGTGCTTCGGCGCGTTCCTGCGTCAGCCTGCAGCAGAAATACGCCCTGCCCAATGCCTTGCAGAGACATGACGGCATGGGTTCCGTCGGCTGATGACGCCTGTCTGAGCAGTCGGCCGCCTGCGCTGTAAAGCCTCAGACATCGCAAACCGCTGCCCGACACCGTCAGACGGTCGCCCTCACGACCGACACGGAAAGAGGTGTCGGCAGCGTCGGCAGCTTCCATCCCGGTAATAACGCCTTGGTAAAGGGTGAGGACATCGCCCTCACGCGTCAGGAAGAAAGCAGTGTCATCACGGCTTTTCAGCTCCACTTCACCGTCGTCAGTGCGTCCCATCACCGTTATCCTGTAAGTGTGTCCGTCAGCCCACGGCAGAGTGCTTTTGCGCAACCAATAGCTGTAAAGCGGCACATCGAAGGACGATGAGATGCTGACATTATCTTCAATGCCATTCACTTGCGCCTTTTCCAGCGTCTCCGCGTCCTCGTAGAACATCGTCACGGGACCGTCGTAACTGCGGCCTTCCGATGTGCGCAGCGAGACACCGATTTTGAAAAGGGACATTTGCGTCATGTCGATGCTGCCCGACTCCACTTTCTCATGCGAATCATCAGCAAGAAAAACCTCCACTTTTGCCATGAGAGGCTTTTCCTGTGCCTTTGTCACCTCTATGTAAGCGGCGTCTCTGTCGTGAATGTTGTTTATGGGGCAAAGCTGGGTTTCAGCCTCATCGGCAGACGCCACGAGCCTCACCTCATAGCGTGCCGGAGCGAGAGTGGCAGGCAGCGAAAGCACAACGGGTATTTCAACTTCGGCAAAACCCTCTATTTCCGTCAGTTCATCAACGCGCGTGTCAAGCACAACCGCCCCGTTTCCGTCGAGCAGCTGCACACGCAGATAGCAGTCGCGCGGCACTCCGTTGAGGTTCTTCACGGTGAAGAAGGCGTGAATCTTAGCCCCCTGCTCGGCTGCACCGTCAATCCTTGGCTGCGCCATCAGCTGGAAATGGGGTTCCTCGGAGCACATTTCTGAGATGCGACCGGTACCGCCGGCAAGCTCCACTTCAATGACGGGAGCTTTCTTCATGCGGACGAAGTCGTCCCATGTGCCATCGTCCTTAACAGTTGCACACACTGGGACGAGGCGGTAATAGCCGTCGGCGAGGCCGTCAAGACTCAGCCTTATGTGCTGCGCCTGATTTATAAGATAGTCGGTTCCCATGAAACCCTCTTGGTCGCCGCCGTAGATGCGCTGCGTGAAACCACCGTCGGCATGGTCGTCAGAGTAAGCCACCAACTTTAAATTGCCCTCCACATCATACACTGCCACACCAATATCTCCCTTGAAAGGCTTGCCTCTGTTCACGAAAGAGTTCATCGCTACGGTCAGCATCTGCGCAGGGTCGAAGCTCTTGCCGGTAGCGTTTTCCATCGTGAGAGAGCCGCCTTCGTTGAACATCAGTTGCGGGGACGACTCCAGAAGTCCGCGCTCTATGTCGGGATAAACCCCATTGTTCGGGTGGGCGAGAATGGCGGTAATGGCACGGTTGAAGGCAAGTGGCTTGCCTTGAAACTCGTTTCCCGTCTGCGACACACTGAGGTTTGTGAGCGAATAGTAGGCATCGCCTTGCCCCTCCCAACCGAAATTCATGTGAAACAGACCGTTTTCATCAAATCCATCGGCCACCCATGCGTGCCCGGAAGCCGAACCGGCAGGGCGACCTTCCAAATAGACGGGGCATCCGTTGAGCAGCTCCTGACGCAATATCTCGGCAAAGCGAGCCGGTCCTTCGACAGCTTTTGTGATGTATGCGGCCGTATAATCGAAGTTCTTTTGCAATGCCTGATAAGCAAACACGCCCTGCGTTCCGCTTGCATCAGGGGTGTACTGCATGAAGGAAGCGGTGCCGACATCGTCCATAAGCAAGGCGACGGCATCTTCCTCTTCGGCAGTTGCCTGCACAGGGTAGCGATAGTCGGGCAGCATGTTTGCCCAATCGTAGTGCGACAGACTGAAGTCTGCACTTTTCGTCGTGTTGTAGTAGGTCACGGTATATTCGTTACTGCCTTGGCCCTGTGCCGGCCATTGGTAGTAATACATCAGCTGCGCCACCGCCGTAGCCACGCATCCGCTGTAAGGATAGCCGGTCCTGGCATTGAAAGGATGCGACTGCCCCCACTTGCTTTTCAGCAACGGCGACACGGTTTTTGCGAACAGGGCGGCACGGCTGCCGCCCCGGACTGCCACATTTCCTTCTCTCAGCACTTCAAACGTTTGGCGATAGCCCTCCAGAAGCAGCTTCACGCAAGGGTTGGCGTTCAGCGTATCGAGCGTTTCTTCGGTGCCATAAGCAAGCACTTCGCCCATTCCATCGTCGCCGGCGACGACGACAAAGCCACGCCCTCCTGCGTCATTGAATATATAATAAGGAGAGTTTATGGAGGCGTTGATGACTTTATTTCGCACTTTCGCATCATTGCCACGAGGCAGTGACACATACTTTTTAGCTATTTCAGTTGCTCTCTTTGGGTCGATTCCTTTACCATAAGCCGTCTGCGGCATGACAACGAAGAGCCCTACGACGAGCAACAGCATAGCAGTGGCATGGCGGCAATGAGTTTTTTGTTTCATTCTTTCTAATTTATAAATGTGTAATCAAAATGTTGGGACTAAAAAAAGCGAACCAATCCGAGCCTGAAGCTTAAGCCTTTTCTCTTAGAAAATCGACTCCTCTGTTTCGGAGGTGAACAGTTCCAAGGCTTTCATTCCCATGATGGAGTTGCCCTTTGCGTTGAGCCGCGGACTCCATGTAGCTATCGAATAGCGCGAAGGATAAATCGCAACGATGCCGCCACCCACACCGCTCTTGCCCGGAAGACCTACAAGGAAGGCGAAGTCGCCGGCCTCATCGTAGAACCCGCAAGTCTGCATGATGGCGTTTATGCGCTTCACTCGCGATATGGTGAGATTGACTCCGGCATGCGAGAAAGGCCTGTTGCTCTTGGCAAAAGCCATGAATGCGTGCGACAAGTCCTCACAGCTCATCTCCAACGAGCATATAGTGCAATAGAAGCGCAGCACATCATTCACATCATTATGCAAGTTGCCATGATGCTTCAGCAGATAGGCAATGGAGGCATTAAGATAGCAACTGTCCAGTTCCGACTGCATCACCTCCTCAGAATAGTTGATGTCCTGATTCCCGGCTATTGTGCGAACAAATTCAAGGAAGAACTCCGTCGGATTCTCAAGGTGCGAAAGCAGCACGTCGGCAGTGACCAATGCGCCGGCATTGATAAACGGATTGCGGGGTTTGCCGTGCTCATACTCCAACTGAACAAGCGAGTTGAAAGCCGAGCCCGAAGGCTCCTTGCCTATACGGGTCCACAGGTCTTTGCCCAGCAGACTCAATGCTATGGCAAGCGAGAACACCTTGGCGATGCTCTGTATGGAGAACTTCACATCCGAATCGCCGAGGCAATAGGACCTGCCGTCAAGCGTATTGAGGCAGATTCCGAACTGGTCGGGATTGACATTTGCCAATGCCGGAATGTAGTCGGCCTGCTTGCCGTCCTTGGCATATATCTCTATCTCACGTCTTATTTTCTCTAATAAAGGTTGATAATCCATTGTATTCTTTGTTTTAGTAGTTTTTTTAATATACGAGGCAAGACACCAGATTACTGTAGTGGCTGCGATGATGCGACCTGCGAAGCATCGGATGCGATGTTGTCGTTGAAAGCGATGAGCCCAATGTTCATTTACATCTTTGAACATCTGGGGGCAAAACAGAAAACAGTTATTTTGGAATCACAATCCAATGTCCTGCCTTTAAACTGCCGACACGTTTCAAATATCCAGCTTTTTTAAGGAACGCTATCTCACGTTTGGCTGTGGCATCAGACAACCCCGTTTTCTCGCAAAGCCTTTCTCTGCTCAGACTCTTTTCCTCGGAAAACATCCGCAAGATCATCTTCTGTCTCTCGGTCAAGTTTATTGGGTCATTTATTGGGTCATTTATTGGGTCATTCGATG
>OLGE01000188.1_pt1 | contig 75703 bp, 67 predicted proteins | sample 1605151 | NCBI WGS metagenome assembly OLGE01 (sample SAMEA3888912, study PRJEB22519) | human gut metagenome | biome: human gut; feature: human-associated habitat; material: faeces | place: Denmark | collected 2010
TTATACAGCGCTGCGGCTGCGACAAGATCCTGCCTCTGACGCTGGTCTACATCTTCTACGTCATCCTGCACGGCCACCTTTCCCCCGGCGGCGGCTTCCAGGGCGGCGTGCTGATGGTCGCGGTGGTCATTCTGATTTATCTCGGACATGGCTACGATGTGACGCTCAAGTCTCTGCGTCCGGACTTCCTGCATCATTCCGAGGGCTTCTTGTCCTTCCTGTACATTATCGCCGCGCTGCTCGGCGTTGTGTATCTGGGAAACTTCTGCCAGAACGTATTCAGCGATATCGGCAATATCGGCGAACTCTTCAGTACCGGCACCATATTTATTATGGACACCATAGTCGGCTTCAAGGTCATTACCGGCGTCGGTGTGCTTGCAATATCCATGCTCGGTCTGCTGGTGGTCAAGGATATAGACTATAAGAAGTGAGGTGGAAAATATGATGACTTTTAACTATATTGCCGCCTTTTTCCTTATAGTTCTCGGCTTTTACACCATCGTGACGAAGTATAACCTCGTAAAGACCGTTATCGGTCTCGGCATTGCCGACTACGGCGTTAATCTGCTTATAATCTCCATCGGCTATAACGGCGGCACCGCGCCCATCTTCACCGAGGGCGAGCTGACCGCGGCCAGCCATTTTGTTGATCCCATCCCTCAGGCGCTGACCCTGACGAGCATCGTCATCGGCGCGTGCGTCACGGCGATGTCCCTCGCGCTGGTCATCAAGCTTGAGGAGCAGTACGGCACTATCGACACCCGCGAGATAAGGAGGCTGAGAGGATGACAAATATCCTGAACTATCAGCACTTTCCGGTCTACTCCGTCATGGTGCTGTTCCTCGGCGCCTTCCTTATCGTCATGTTCGGCCGGAACAAGACCTTCAGAAACATCATCGCGTTTCTTGCGGTTTCGATTTCCCTTGCCTGCATGATCTATCTTGTAAGACCCGTTATGCTTGAGGGCGAGATAATCAGCTACTGGATGGGCAACCGCTCCATGGCGGGCGGCTACGCCATTGGCATCGCGCTTGAGGTCGATGCGCTCAGCCTGTTCTTCGGTCTGCTTATCTCAACGGCGGTGTTCGTCTCCTGCGTCTACTCCTTCAAGTACATGAGCCATGACGACAACGTCCCGCAGTATTATACCTTGTTTCTCATGCTCGCAGGCGGCGTTATGGGTCTTGTCCTCTCGGGTGATATCTTCAATATGTTCATCATGGTCGAGATACTCACCTTTGCCGCCGTTGCGCTCACTGCGTTTAGAAATACCGCGCACGGTGCGCTTGAGGCAGCGTTCAAGTACCTTGTCGTCGGCTGCATCGGTTCGACCTGCATACTGGTCGGCACGATAATGCTCTACGCTCAGGTGCATACCCTGAACTTCGCCCAGCTCTCCGCACTCATCCCCGGCAATCTCAATAATTCCACAAAGCTCGCCTTTGCCCTGCTCTTTGTCGGCTTCAGCACCAAGGCCTTTATCGTGCCCTTCCATCCGCTGGCGGCGGATGCGCACGGCGCGGCTCCGGCCTCCATCTCGGTGCTCATCTCCGGCGTGCTCACAAAGTCCGGTATCTACGGCATCATCCGTCTTACTTACTTCCTGTTCCAGAGCATGGGACTCGGAGTGATGCAGTTCCTGCTGGTTTTCGTAGGCAGCGTCAGCATGTTCGTCTGCGTCACTATGGCGCTGGCGCAGCATGACTTCAAGCGCCTGCTTGCGTTCCACAGTATCTCCCAGATCGGCTACGTGCTCACCGCCGTTGGCCTGTCCACGGCGCTCGGCATGTCCGCCGGACTGTTCCACGCCATGAACCACACCATGTTCAAGGGTCTGCTGTTCCTCGCCGCCGGCGCCGTCCTGCACCAGACCGGCACCACCGATCTCGGCAAGCTCGGCGGGCTTTCGAAGAAAATGCCGCATACCACGGTGCTGTTCCTGATCGGCGCAGCGTCGATAAGCGGCGTGCCGCCCTTCAACGGCTTCGCGTCCAAGTGGATGATCTATCAGGCGACCTATATGAAGGCGGTCGAGAGCGGCAACATCGGCTTCCTGCTCGTGACCGTTATCGCGCTCGTCACCTCCGTACTGACGCTTGCGTCCTTTGTAAAGGTCACGCAGTCGGTGTTCTTCGGCCAACTGCCCGCCGAGTATGAAAACGTCAAGGAAGTCCCCTTCGGGATGCGCCTTGCGATGGGACTGTTTGCGGCAGTCTGCATCCTCAGCGGCATCTTCCCGAACTGGGTCACTGAGAATCTCACCCAGCCCGCGGCCGAGGCGGTGTTCAACGTCGGCAATTACATCAACAGCATGCTCGGCGCAGGCTATGCCGAGAGCGTCATGGGCGCGAACGCGCCTGCGGCTCAGGCGATAAGCTTTGCCGGAGTCGGCGCGTGGAACCCGATCCACTGGCTGCTCGTGCTGGCGATCGCGCTGCTTGCGGTCACGCTCGTTGCGATAATGGGCAAATACGACCAGGTCAGCGAGAAGAAGTCCGCGTCCGAGGACGGAAAATACGACCTCTTCTTCGGCGGCGAAAAGAGCGTGTATTCTCAGGTCGGCGGCGGAGACCTCTTCTGGGGCTTCAAGCATAACTGGCGGCATTACTTCAGCTTCATGCACGACCTGCACAGCGGCATCGTCAACGACTATGCCCTCTGGGCGGTCGTGGCGCTGGCCTTGGCCACGCTGTTCATGCAGATAGCACTTTAAGGAGGTGGGAATTATGAATATGGTTCTGAATTATCTCCAGTATCTCGGCTATATCCTTATCTTCCCCGGCTTCCTGTTCTGCTTCGTCGCGGGACTGCTGCTCTGCGGCATCGACCGCAAGCTCGTCGCGCGGATGCAGAAGCGCGTCGGCCCGCCGGTGCTTCAGCCGTTCTATGATTTCTTCAAGCTCTGCGGCAAGGAGACGATAATCCCCACAGCGGCTTCCAAGACAACCTTCCTCGCCGCCCCGATAGTCGGCTTCGCGGCGCTGGTGGTCATCCAGCTGTTCATCCCCATCCGCGGCTTCACGCCGTTTGCAGTGCTCGGCGATATCGCGGACGTCATCGTCATCCTCTATCTGCTGCTCATCCCCGCCATCGCGACGATAATGGGCGGCGCGGCCTCCGGCTCGCCCTATGCTGGCGTCGGCCTCAGCCGCGAGATGGTCACGATCATCTCCTGCGAGCTTCCGCTCGTGCTGGTGCTGCTCGCCATCGGCAAGACTGTCGGCGATGCGATGGGAACCGGGCTCACGTTCTCCATGACGAAGATCGCGGAGTACCAGATACATAACGGCAGCCTGATACTGCACCCCTCGATGATTCCTGCGGCCATCGCGTTTCTGATGACCATCCCCGGCGAGACCGGCAATCACCCCTTTGATGCCGCCGAAGCCGAGACCGAGATATGCGAAGGTCTGCTGGCCGAGTACAGCGGCGCGCCGCTGGGCATATTCAAGCTCAGCCACGCGGTCAAGATGCTGACGCTCACCTCGATGTTCGTCGCGCTGTTCCTCGGCGGCATCGGCACGGGACTGCTCGTCGTTGACGGAGTGATCATGTTCGCACTCTGCGTGGTTCTGACCGCCGTGTCGATCTCCTTTGTACACGCCGTCACCGCGCGGCTCAAGATCGAGCAGATATTTAAATACTACTGGACCGTCGTCACCGGGCTTGCGCTGATAAGCCTTGTCCTCGCGTGGTACGGTCTGTAAGGAGGGGCGTATATGTTCAAAAAACTTATCGCGGAAAGCACCGCGAAATCTCCGTGGCTGTTCCATATCAACGCCGGCTCCTGCAACGGCTGCGACATAGAGCTTGTCTCCGTGCTGACCCCGCGCTATGACGCGGAGCGCCTCGGCTTCAAGCTCGCGGGGACGCCGCGCCATGCCGACATCGTCGTCGTTACCGGCCCCGTCACCAAGCAGTCTCTGCCCCGCGTGCTGCGCGCCATCTCTCAGGTTCCGGAGCCGCGCTGCATCGTCACGATGGGCTCCTGTCCGCAGTCAGGCAATGTTTTTCGCGGCAGCTACTCCGTCGCGGGGCCGCTGAGCAAGTATGTTCCCGTTGATGTTGACATCGCGGGCTGCGCCCCGAAGCCGGAGGCGATCATCGACGGACTCGCTCTCGCAACAAAAATTCTCAAGGAAAAGAGGGAGCAGAAGTAATGGACTTTCCGTTTGTAAAAGAAGCCATAAGCCAGCTCTTCAGCAAGCCGAGCTGCGCCATGTACCCCGCCGTACCAAGCGAGGCCGCTCCCAATTATCGCGGCAGAATAGTCTATCACGCCGATAAGTGCATCGGCTGCGGCATGTGCGAGCGCGTCTGCGCCGGCAATGCCATCAGCCGCACGGTCGAGAAGACCGAGGAGGGCGACAAGATCACCCTGACTTTCAATCTCGGCTCCTGCACCTTCTGCGCCACCTGCGCGGACTTTTGCTCCCGCAAGGCGATAGAGCTAACCGGCGACTATCACATGATAGCGACCAAGGAAGAGGACCTGCTCGTCACCGGCAGCTTTATCAAGAAGCCGCCCGTCAAGAAGGCCGCTCCCGCCCCCGCCGCGAAGCCTGCGGCCGAGGCTCCTGCCGCACCTGCCGAAGCTCCTGCAGCGGAGGTCAGGCCCCGCGATGACGGCAAGCCTGTCAGCGATCCGGCGAAGTGCGTCTACTGCACGCTCTGCGCAAGGAAGTGTCCCGCCGGAGCGATAGAGGTAGACCGCGCGAACAAGACCTGGAAGCTTGACGACGAGAAGTGCGTCACCTGCGGAACATGCGCCGAAGCCTGCCCCAAAAAGTGCATCATAATGTAATATAACGCGAAAAGGGCGGCCGAAAGGCCGCCCTCAAGGCGTCGATAGAGTTCGACACCTTGAGGGCTTATTCAGGAGTGTTTTTGAACACTCCTGAATAAGATCGGATTAAACGCAGAGAGGGGACGGGAGTCCCCTCTCTGCACTCTCCCCATGCAATTCCATACACTGCCGACAGATTTGTCTTCAGTCAGAAGGCGGCCGAAAGGCCGCCATTTTTATAAAAATCAAAAAATTTATTTCATCTCTGAAAGAAAACGCCCGCGTGCCGGATATTACATGTGAAAGGCTTTTCAAGAACAGGAGAGACAAATATGCTTACACGAGAACGCTTTGCCGCGCTGGCTGAAAAGTACATGGATATGGTGTTCAGGGTGGCCTACGGTTACATGCGCAGCCGCGATGACGCTGACGACGTCACGCAGGAGGTGCTGCTCAGGCTCTATCGCACGGATACACTGTTCGAGTCGGAGGAGCACGTTAAAAACTGGCTGATCCGCGTAACGGTGAATCAGTGCAAAAAGGTTTTCCGCTCGCCTTGGCGGCGTGTGGAGAGCATCGAGGACTACGCGTCGACGCTCCGGTTCGAGACCGCAGAGGATCGCGGGCTGTTCTGCGGGATAATGCGGCTGGAGCAGAAGTATCGCGTGGCGGTGCTGATGTATTACTACGAGGGCTACTCCACACCGGAGATCGCGGAGCTTATGGGCGTACCGCTCAATACCGTTACCACACGGCTGTCGCGCGCAAGGGCAAAATTGAAAAATTTTCTGACGGAGGATGATTGAATGAATAACAGAGAAAAGGTACGCCGTGCGTTTTCGCCGCTTGCGGCGGATCCGGAGACGGTGAACGCGGTCATGGCCGCAGCCTCGGCACGGCCGCAGCGGCGGCCGGTGCGCCGCGCGCTGAGGACGGTGATGGTGGCGGCGATGATAGTCCTGCTGCTGACGGGCAGCGCCTATGCGGCGGTGCGCGTTGCGAGTCCGAATCAGGCTTGGAACGTGACGAAGCAGGAGCTGGCGCGTATGCAGGAGATCGGCCTGCTGCCCGCGCAGGTCGATTCGGGGGAGTCGGCGAACATGATATTGGAGTCAAATGCACAGAACGAAGGCGAATATTGGTATGGCCGTATCTTCCCGCATTGCTATGTCATCGACTGCGGCGGTTCGGGGTATCATCTAAACCTGAACGTGGATATCCAGACCGGCAAAATAACCCGCCTCGCGGTGTCAACGAGAGGCGCAAATTATTCGGACATCGTTCCCGACGGTATGACGGTCGGCCTCTGCTGCGCGATGCTTGCGGAGTACTGGGGCTTCGGCGGGTATACCATCCTCGGTGACGACGGCACCATGCAGGATAAGCTGCTCACGGACTTTGCCGGTGCGGGCTATATCACGGTGTTCTTTGCCGGCGACCAGAGCGGCGTCCCCATGTATATTCAGCTGGAAGGCTTCACGGCGGGCGAGGAGATCTCGCTCCTCATCGGCACAAACCACCTCGTCGGCTGATAAGAAAAAGAATATAACGCACCCCCGACGGAATTCCCCGTCGGGGGTGTACTGCGTAAAGAGCTAAAGATGTTGACATGATGGCCGGTGTTTGGTAATCTCATGGTAAGAAAGCTCGAAGAAAACTTCGGTTTACGCGCAAAAGGAGGGAAATATGCTGCTTTGGCTAAATAGTGATGGCGGTTACAGATACAAGTATATCAGTCAGAATACCGCATTTGTCGGCTATGACCGCTCCGAAAAGTGTTCGGAGTGTGGTCGTGAAATCGTCAAACTACAATACAGCGGCGCAGAGGCACGGTACGAGGTTCTGGGCGGGTCGACTTACCCCGACTACATACAATACAGCGGCGCAGGGGAGCAACCGTTTATCATCTCGGAGAAGGCGCTCAAGCTCTTTGCGGAGAACAATGTGTCGGGATATGACCATGCTGAACCAGTGACTGTCGAGCCTCGCGGCATGAATAAGGACGGCAGTCCGATAGATTATTTTCAACTGAATATTTGCGGCCGAGCGGAGTTGGACTTCAAAGCGATGTTTTTGAAGAAGAAAAAATACTGCGCCGTATGCGGTCAGTATGAGTGGAATCGTCAACGATTCTACCCACGAGTTGTTGATGGAAACAGCTGGGACGGCTCAGATCTTGCGCGGGTCGTCAGCATCCCCGGCTGGATACTGTGCTCGGATAAGGTTAGGAAAATCGTAAAAAAGCATAAACTGAAAGGCTTCGTTTTTACCGAGGCAAGGACATCGGCGCAGTTATAAGCGTCTGAAATTTTCATGCAACCCCATCATCTTCTCTGAAACTCTGTGGCTGAAGGAGCTTGCTATGACTTGGAATGAAATATTTGACATTTTTCCGCTAGCAGCGGACGTATGCAAAACTTACGAGCACTTTCGTGATACCGGCTTGGCGCGTGACAGAGCAGCCGGTGAGGTTCTCGCTATGTATTCGGAAGAGCTGTCAGATCCGGATGACGCCTCACAGGTGTGGGGCGGATTGGCCGTGGCTATGTATATGTCTGATGAACTGACTGATGCAGTTATAAAGAATGCATCGAAAGGCTTCGCATACTTAACATCAATAGTTCCGGATGAGTATAAAGCGGCAGTCATAGACGCGGAAACTGCGGTCTGCGACTTGCCGCACACAGGAAAGAAAAAGGCGTATTTAAAGCCTGTCAGATACACGGTGCCATGGAGAGACGGGGATACGTTCTGCTATAAAATGTCGGGTGCTTATCCGGCACGTTTTGGTTTGGACGATTGGAATATTATTGCCCGCAAGGTCGGCATCTCGGCGGCCGATGACACTCAGCTGGTCTGCTTGACGCTGTCGCCTCCGGATGTTATACCAAAGAGCACAAGCGAATTGGATTCACTCGGATTGCTGCCATCGTTTCAATATGATGCCGGATACAACTTCATGTTCAAAATATCTATTCCGTCTGCACAGAGACTGAAACGTATGAAATTCGTTCCCATAGGGAACTTTGCCGACGCTGTGCCGCCATATCATGACTTTGAAAAGGATGCAGGGTTGTCGATATATGTGTCGTCTTATACTTCTGAGGACAGCATTCCAAATTGGGTTGTAAATTCGTGCTTGAATTATAGAAAATTCGGACTTGTTCATCTGGAGAGAAACCAGAATTGACTGCGAGGAGAATAAACAAATGAGTAAAATTTGCCTCATAACGGCTCAAAATGTGCAAATGTCTCCGGACAGCTTGCGGCGGCGAATCGTTGATCTCTTGGCAGAGAGAAATATAGGAGCATTTTTTCCGACCGCTTCGAACGTCGGGCTGACGGAATATGAAGACGCGTTTGTATGCAGCATTTCCGATGACTTTCTGTATGACAACTGCGAAAGGCTGCTCCTCCCAGATGACTGCTGGTACAATGGAACTTGCAGCAGCGCACCGTTTGCGGAGCGTATGAACTCGGTATGCGATATTGTCCGGTACGCGGCGGATTGTTCAGGTGAGGTTGAACTGTTCATTGGTGACTGTGGTCAATGCCCATTGACCGAAAAAGCACTTTTCCCTAAGCAGTACGACGCATTATCCCATGAGCTGCCGGATGTGTCAGACGAAATTTCAAAAAGTCAAACCCGCCGGAGGACATTTCTGTCCTCCGGCGGGTCATTATATAAGATGGTGTTTCAGATTGCGTTGCCGGCGTTGAAGCCTTCGCGGATATTCTTGTATCCGTTCTTGGTGCTGCTTGCGTCGCCGACGACAACGACCTTGCAGTCGCAGCCTTCAAGCTCGGCCTTGAGCGGATTGTTGCTGCGTACGCCCATGGCGTTGACAAGCATATCGATGTGCTTGAACTCAACAGGCTCGCCGTACTCCTCGGCGTAGATGGTGCCCTCGCCGACCTTGGTGAGCTTGGTGTGGGTATGTACCTTGATGTTGTACTTGCGGATGTGCTCCAGCAGGCAGGCTCTGGGCTGTGCCACGGCGTCGGTGATGATGTCGGGAGCCATTTCTATAATGGTCACGTCGCAGCCCTGCACGGCGAGGAACACTGCGGTCTCGGCGCCGGTCATGCCGCCGCCCGCGACGACTACCTTCTTGCCGTAGAGCGTGCGGCCGCGGAGGACCTCGATCGCGGTCTTGACATAGTCGCGGTTATCGAGGCCGGGGATGGGCAGGAACATGGGGTTGCTGCCGGTGGCGAGGATGACGGCGTCGGGCTTCTCGGCGTCGACGATCTCGCGGGTGAGCGGGGTGTTGAGACGGATCTCTGCGCCGTACTTCTTCAGCTGATTGCGGAAGTTGAGCACGAGGGACGCATACTCGGTCTTTCCCGGAGGCGTCATAGCGGCGAGCCACTGGCCGCCGATCTCATCGCTGGCTTCGAAAACGGTGACCTTATGGCCGCGCTCCGCTGCTCCGTATGCGGCGGCAAGGCCGGAAACACCGGCACCCGCGACAAATACCTTCTTCGGGTTCTCGACCACGGACAGGTCATAGACCAGCTCGCGGCAGGTGTGGGGGTTGGCGATACAGTTGACGGGGTTGCCGACTGCGGTCTCACCGGTGCAGCCCTGGTCGCAGCCGATGCAGTGGATTATCTCATCTATCTTGCCGGCCTTTGCCTTGTTGGGCAGCTCGGGGTCGGCGAGGGAAGCGCGCGCCATGACGATAAAGTCGGCCTTCTCGTCACGCAGCATGGCCTCAGACATATAGATGTCGTTGTAGCGGCCGACGGCGAGCACGGGGATCTTGACGGACTTCTTGATGGTAGCGGCGTTCTCGGCGTAGTGCATCACGGGGACAAAGCCCGGGGCGATTATCGCTTCCTTGGAGGTGAACATGCCCTGAGTGCAGTGCAGAGCGTCAACACCGGCTTCTTCAAGCATCTTTGCCATGACTATGGCCTCGGGAAGCTCGATGCCGCCCTCGACGTAATCACATGTGTTGAAGCGGAAGATGATAGGGTAATCAGCGCCGACGGCCTCGCGGACAGCGGCGATGACCTCAAGCGCAAAGCGCATACGGTTTGCAAGCGTGCCGCCGTACTCGTCGGTGCGCTTGTTGGAGAAGGTGGACATGAACTGATTTATAAGGTAGCCGTGTGCGCCGTGGATCTCGACGCAGTCAAAACCACATCTCTTGGCTCTCGCGGCGGCTTCGCCGAAGGCCTTGACCAGATCATGTATCTCTTCGACGGTCAGAGCGCGGGGAACATAAGGCTCGGTCGGCTCCTTCAGCGCTGAGGGGGCGACGGGGTGGGTGTCATATGCCTTCAGGCTTCTCTGACGGCCGGCATGGTATATCTGCGCGCCCATGAGTCCGCCTGCGGCGTGTACCTGACGGACGGTCTCGGTCCATGCGGGAACCTGGTCATCGCTCCAGAGGGAGCCGACGACGGGGTCACTGCCTGCGTCCTTGGTCACACCGAGGTCCTCGGTGAACACAAGACCCCAGCCGCCCTTGACCTTGGCGACGAGGTACGCGTTGACGGCCTCGTTGGGGGTTCCGTCGGGGTTGCCCATATGAGATGACATGGCGCTGACAACAAGGCGATTCTTTAGTTCAAGATTGCCAATCTTGCCGGGCTCGAATACTTTAGTTAATTTCATGATGTGCCTCCAGTTAGATATATATTTCCTGTGATTGGGGAAATATTGCGGACAAGATGTGAAAACATCAAATCGTATAATATATTTTTAACAAGTTTTTTATATAATTTCAACTACGCACTTTTTTGTTATAGTGCACAAAACGGTTAGTACGCACAAAAAAGTGCGCTATTGTTAAAATTGCGTCACATGTATTATAATCTAGCCAATGAGTGTGATATTAAATTAGCACATCTGCGCGGCCGTATCGGAACGGAGCAAAACACCCTCCGGCCGGGCGGACACTCGAAAGGGGAAAACGACATGAAAAGAACAAAAAAGGTAATAGCGTTGGCTCTGGTACTTGTTATGGCAGCAGCGCTTCTCTCCGGCTGCGGAGAGACCGGCAGCGCTGGCGCCGCCGCAAGCGGCAAGACTTATAATCTTGTGTATCAGTGCGCATGGGGCTCCGGCGGCGGACCTTACCAGTATGCGTCCGACCTCTCCGAAGCGATCGTCAACTGCTCCGGCGGCCGCGTGACCATGGAGTGCCTTGCGACCAACTCCATCGTACCTACCACCGATATGCTTCAGGCGGTCTCCAACGGTACTCTCGACTGCGCGCAGACCGCGGCGACCAACCTTTCCGATGACAGCCTCGGCATTCTCAGCACCCTGCCCGTCGGCATGACCTTCGACGAGTACATGGGCTGGTACGTTGCCGGGGAAGGCCAGCAGATCCTCGACGAGGTCATGGCCGAGATAGACAGCAACGTCGTCGCGTTCCCGTGCGGCGTTGTTGACTCCGAGATACTCTACCACTCCACTACGCCCATCACCTGCCTTGACGATATCAAGGGTCTGAAGATCCGCGGCGTTTCCGACTGGGCGAACATCGAGACCCGCCTCGGCGCATCCGTTGTCACCATGGACGGCGGTGACTGCTACGAAGCCCTCTCCCGCGGCACCATCGACGCGGCTGAGTACTCCAGCCCCTCCGCAAACTGGGCGGCAGGCTTCCAGGAAGTTGCACCGTACCTCACCGTTCCCGGCGTGCATCAGTCCTGCGCGGTCTACCTCTTCCTCATCAACCGCGGCGTCTGGGAGAGCATGGATGAGCAGACCCAGAACATCATAAAGCTCGCCTGCACCGCGATGATGGCGCAGAACTGGGCGGAAGACCGTGTCGCAAACGGCCAGGCCTGGGAGCAGTTCAAGGAGCTTGAGGCTCAGGGCAAGCTGACCATATACAGAATGCCCGACGAGGACATCGCAAAGATCCAGCAGGTCGCTGACGAATACTACGCCGAAAAGTGCCAGAGCAACCCGCTGTTCGCAAAGATATACGAGTCCCAGCAGGCTTACATCCAGTCTGTCGGCAACTGGAGCGAGGCGGCATCCTACTGATCAGGCCGTTCGGCTCGTGAGAGGAATTTGAAATGGCTAAACAACCTGAAAACAACCAGACGGCCTCCTTCGGAGATAAGTTCATAGCCTTTGCGAACAAGGTCTCCGACGTCTCCGGCCTTGTGGCGGCATATCTGCTTGTGCCGCTTGTGATAGTGTTCCTGATAGAGTGCATCTCACGCAACCTCTTCAACAGCCCCACGACCTGGGCTTACGGCATGTGCTTCATCATCGGCGGCTGCGCCGCAGTGCTCGGCTTCGGCTACGCGATGAAGAGCGGCGCGATGGTCAGAATCGACGCGTTTTCCTCAAAGCTTCCGGAAAAGGCACACTGCATCCTTGACCTCGTCCTGTACGCGGTGCTGTTCCTGCCGCTCACCATCGGCGGCACCATAGAGTGCGCCAGGAACGCGATCACGGCTACGGCTACGCTCGAAACGCTGAGCACCGGTTCTTGGAGCGCGCCGATCTGGCCGACCAAGATCGTAATGACGATCAGCCTTATTATCCTTACGCTTCAGGGGCTTGCAGAGATAGTGAGCCTCATCCAGCGCCTGCGCGCAATGAAAGGGGAGAAAGATAAATGACAGCAAGCGGTCTTACAATCGCCGCCATAATGGGCGCAATGCTGCTGGTGTTCATCTTCTCCGGCTACTACCTCTTTGCGGCGCTCGGCGGAGCGGCTATCATATCCGGCCTCATATTCTGGGGGCCGAACGTATTCCAGACTATTTATTTCAGCGTCTTCAAGTACTGCAAGGACTATAACCTCCTCGCGGTGCCGCTGTTCGTCCTGATGGGACAGCTGCTGAACCAGTCCGGCGTGGCGGGTCGATTGTTCGATAACCTGTCCGTCGCCCTCGGCCGCCAGCGCGGCGGCATGGCCATCGCGGCGACGCTCATCGCGATCCTCTTTGCCGCGACCACCGGCATCGTCGGCGCGTCCGTCGTCTCCATGGGTCTGCTCTTCACCAAGCCCATGCTCGACGCGAAGTACAACAAATCCCTCACGGCCGGCGTCATAATCTCCGGCGGCACGTTGGGCATCCTCATCCCGCCCAGCATCATGCTCGTGTTCATGGGCTCCGCTGCGAACGTCTCCGTCGGCAAGCTGTTCTACGGCGCAATGACGCCCGGCGTGCTGCTCGGCGTTGCGTACATCGTGTATGTGAAGGTCATCTCCATCGTGAAGAAGGACTATGCGCCTCCAATGCCTGAAGAAGTCCTGAGCCGCTACTCCAAGAAGCAGATAGCCTGGGGCATCGTCGTGAACGTCCTGCCGGTCGCGATCGTCATCTTCTCCGTTCTCGGCGCGATATGGTTTGGCTGGTGCCCGGCTACGGAAGCTGCCGCGCTCGGCGTTGCGGCGTCGTTCATCATCGCGCTGTGCACGCACTCCATAAACAAGCAGGTCATCAAGAAGACTCTTGTCGAGTCGATAAAGCTGACCAGCATGGTCTACGCCGTGTCCGCGTTCGGCAACCTCTTCGTCACCGTGTTCATGCGCCTCGGATGCAGCAGCGCCGTCACGAGCCTGTTTGTCAACCTGCCGTTCGGCAAGTGGGGCATATTCGCGCTGATGATGGCCGTCGTGTTCCTGCTTGGCTTCCTGATGGACTGGATCGCCGTGTGCATGATAACGATCCCAATATTCGTCCCCATCGCCACGCAGGTCGGGTTCCAGGCGGAATACTTCCTCACCATGATGGCCGTCATTATGCAGACCGCCTTCCTCTCGCCGCCTATGGCCGCGTCTATCTTCTACTTTCAGGGCGTTGCGAAGGATCACATTACCACAGCGGAAACGATACGCGGCGTTTGGCCGTTCATGGGGCTGCAGGTGCTTGTCTTTATCCTGTGCATAATCTTCCCGCAGATAGTGACCTGGCTGCCCAACATGATAATAAGCTGAGGGCTTATAAAAACATATAAAAATAACCTCGATCTGCTTTTGCAGATCGAGATTATTTTTATACGTTTTCGTCTCCGTCCGACGGCACGGAGCCATTCTCCGGCTTCGCGTACTGGAACTCTATGCTGACGGACTTGCCCAGCGCCTCAGAGTCGTACGAATATTTGATGACGCTGTCGCCAAGCTCGCCGTGCGAGCGCTTGATGGCGTCAGGCAGGCAGTCATGATTCGCAAAGACGCCCCAGTCGCGCATATATAGGATGGCGGGAATGAGCGGGCGGCCTTCCTCCGTCAGCGAGTACTCCACGCGCTTGGGCTTCTCGTCGTACTCGGTGCGCTTGATGACGTTATATGACTCCAGCTCCTGAAGCTGCTGGGTGAATATCTTGTGCGATATATCATACGGCACACGGCGCTTCAGCTCGCCGTACCTGCAAACTCCGTCGGGGGTGCTGTGAAGATACCAGAGAATATAGGGTTTCCACTTTCCGCTTATCGCGGAAAAGGCGAAGTTGAGCGCGCATGATTCCAAAGTATGAACGTAGTTATCCACTGTATCACTCACTTTCTGAACGGTATAATAAAGATTTTGGATTATTATGTACTATATTAACATCCGCGGCGGGAAAAAGCAATGGATTAAAATGTTAAAGCTTAATGAGCTTAATGTATTTTCTGGAAGCTGGGTTATAGGGAAACTGCCCCCGAAAGGTATCGGGGGCAGTGATATGATTTTTTGCCTGAAGATCAGAACGCGGTCTTGTAGAGGCAGGTCGGGTTGTACGGATAGAGAATGTTGTTCTTCTCGACCGTGTCGCAGCCGTCAAGAGCTTTCAGCAGCTGCTCGGTGGTCATGGTGACGCGGACATCGCCATATGCGAGAGCGCCGGTGGCGCGGTCGCCGCGGCAGCCGAGGGACAGGCCGACTTTGCCTTCCTTCATGGTGCGCATCCAGGTGTCAGCGCAGTTGGATTCGCCGCTGAACGGGAACTCAAGCTTCTGCCAGTCGGTCTCGACATAGCATGCCAGCAGGTGGAACGCGGCCTGAGTGGGGAGCTGGAGACAGATAACGTCGGGCTCCTCGATGGGGCAGTTGCACAGAGAGGAACATACAATGCCGGCATACGGGGTCTCAGGAAGCACTTCGAGGTTGGACTTGATGTGCTTTATCGCGTCCTCCTGCTTGTGATGCCAAGGGGTGGGCTGCTTGTAGAGGATAGCGCCGTCAAGGAACTCCTGGTTGACCTCCATGCAGCCGTTGTTCATTGCGCAGTAGTAGCCGGAGAAGTGGTCGGGGGTGAGGCCGAAGGTGCCCTGGAAGTGGGCGGCCATGCCGATCAGCTTGCAGGTGGAGGCCTTGTTCTGGCAGAACTCAATGCCGGGGATCTCGTCGAACTCTTCGGGAGTCTTGATGAACTTCATCGCGACGGGATGCTGGGTGGGGCGGAGAGTAAGGAATATGCGGTCGCTGAGCTGCTTCCACTCTTCTTTGGTAAGTTTCATTTTAATATACACTCCATTTTTGTAATTCGGTTGCGCGAATCACATAAGGAAAACCTCATATGCGTTCGCGTAGTCCTCAAGTCTCTTCTTGATGTTGCCCTCACCGCGAAGATAGGTGAGAGCCATTTCGGTGGCATACCAGCGCCCATCGACCTTGATATACTTGTTGTCGTAGTGGGCTCGGCCGACGAACTCGCCGCCGTTTACGGCGTCGTACAGATCGTCTTCGAGCGCCCAATGGGCGAGAGCGGTATCTTCACCGGTTATTTCGACCCAGTGGTGATGACCATGGTGGCTGGAGGTCACGTTGTTGGTGAACTTGCCCTTCATCGTGGCAAGCATACCGTCGCCGCCGACGTATCTTCCGCCGGTGGTGTTGTTGATGAACACAAAATCATCGGTGAAGCAGGCGCGCAGTCCGTCCCAATCCTTCTTGTCAAGGCAATCCCAGTAATTCGCCTGGAGACGCTCTATTGCACGGATGTCCTCCTGCATCTGAATGCGCCGTTCGAGCTCGCTTATGCGCTGTTCGAGTTTTTCCATGTCAGCCATCGGTTATACCTCTTTCTATAATGTATATAGGTGGGGGTCAGGCTGATATCACTTCTTGCCCCAGCCGCCGACGGAGAAGATGGTCTCGCCGGTGATGTAAGAAGCCTCGTCGGATGCGAGGAAGCAAGCGAGGTTGGCCTGCTCTTCGGGCTTTGCCATTCTGGGGATCATGAGCTTCGGTGCGGTGTAGTTCGGGAAACGCTGACGGGGAACCTCAGTGACCATCGGGGTATCGGTGGAGCCGGGGCAGAAGCAGTTGGCACGGATGCCGTACTCTGCCAGCTCAACGGCGACGCCCTGAGTCATCGCGGCGATAGCGCCCTTGCTCGCGGCGTAAGGAGTGGAGTTGGGGCAAGCGCAGCGGACGTTGATGGATGCGGTGTTGACGATAGCGCCTTTGGTGCCGTGGGCGACGAATGCACGAGCCGCGGCCTGAGTGCTGTTGAAGCAGCCGAAGTAGTTGTTGTGAACGATGCGTGCGTGTTCTTCCTCAGTGACGTTGATAAAGTCCTTGAAGAGGTTGATGCCGGCATTGCCGAACATGACGTCGAAGCCGCCGAAATGGTCATATGCGGCCTGAACGAGCGCGTCAACCTGAGCGCGGTTCGTAACGTCACAGATCTGGCACCAGCAGTTCTCTGCGCCGAGGTCTTTGACTATTTCCTCAAAAAGATCGTCGTGACGTGCGCCGATAACGATCTTGCCGCCGTCCTTGACGAAGCGGGTCGCAATAGCGCGGCCTATGCCGGTCGTACCGCCGGTGATGACGGCCACTTTGCCTACAAATCTGTCGGAAGTTGCCATAGTGATTAGCCTGCCTTTCTGATAAGCGAAATGAGTTGGTTGATCAAAACATAACTACTAACATTTAAGAAAGTGCTTGCGGCGCAGCCGTTGGGGCGGCTGCAGCCGCGTTTTTATAGAGCACACTCTATTAGCTACTCTATCGCGTCTCTATGAGATTGTCAAGAAAAAGATTAAAAAATAATAACCAAAAACATTGTGACGAATTTGGCGAAAATAGATGAAAATCGGCGTTTCGAGCCGAAAGTTAAAATTCTGTGAAAAAAGTGCTTTACTTTTCACAAAGCGTGTGATAATATTTTTGCAAAGTGTGCGAATAGAGCACGCTCTAGAGTACAAGCGTCAAAAACAGCGTCGGTGTTACGGCTTTATTTTTGCCTGTATTTGAAATCATGAGAAAGGATATTTAAGAGTGGAGCTCACTACACCTAAGCAAGTACAGACGCAGGAAACAAAACAGAAGATATACAAGGCGGCGTCAAATATATTAAAGAAAAAAGGCTATGCCTATCTCACGGTCAGCAATATCTGCGCTGCCGCCGGTGTGTCGAACGGGACTTTCTTCTATCATTTCAAAACGAAGGACGAGCTTCTGGTCTATTATAATTTTCAGAAGTTTGCCGAGTTCAGAAAGAAGAACAATTTCGACGATGCCGTTGCCGGCAAGCCGTTTGACGAGCGCATCCTTATCTTCTATTATTATTGGAGCGATTACATGGTTGACGTAGGGCTCGACTTCTGCTGCAACTACTATAATACCAAGAACTATTCGCTCGATAACCGCCGCTGGCACCAGCGCCAGCCGGCCTACGTCTGGGGTTATCCGGACAGCTGCCTGAAAGAGGCGGCGGATCTGGGACTCCTGAAAGAGGAGCACAGCATTGACCATTACGCGGAGGTCATTGTGACAATCATGAAAGGCGTCGCTTTTGACTGGTGTCTGAGCGGAGCGGCATTCAATATGCACGACCGCATAGACGAAACCATGATGCCCTATCTCAAGAGCATCATGAAAGACTGATCCGGCGCGCGCCGGAACCCAATTTCGGATTCAACTGTCAAGCAGACAACTAAAAGCAATAGAGTGCACTCTTCCGTCAGAGAGCTCTCGTCAAACGCATTTGGGGATGCGGAGGACGCTGCTGACGACTTTATTGCCTGACAGCTTGTATCAAATATATTTTTTTGGAGAGTATTTATGGACATCCTCATCCTCGTAGCTGCAGTCCTGCTTATCGGTCTGTTCTGCTACAAAAACGTTCCCACCCTGATTGGCGGCATTGTCTGCTCCGTCATTCTCATGATCATCTACAAGATGGACATCACCGCCGGCCTGTTCGACACCTATATGGGCGGCCTCGTCGGCTTCATGAAGTCCTGGATGATCCTGTTCTTCCTCGGCGCTCTGTTCGGCAAGCTGCTGGACATCACGGGCGGCTCCGACAGCCTTGCGCGTGTTATCCTCAACCTCGTCGGCCCGAAGAATGTTTCTCTCGGCGTCTGCATCTTCACCGCCATCCTCGCAATGGCCGGTATCTCCAGCTTCATCAGCCTCTTCATCTGCTACCCCATCGCACTCAAGCTCTGCCGCAAGGCTAATATCAACCGCGCTTCCGTTATCGCCGGTTACTCCCTCGGCCTGAACTTCGGTCTGGCTGTTCCTTGGGTTCCCGTCACCAATAACGTCCTCTGCGCCAGCTACTTCGGCACCGACGTCAGCGCCGGCGGTTTCCTCGGCCTGTTCGTCTCCATCGTCTTCATCGTTGTCGGTATGCTCTACATCAAGTGGTATGAGAAGCGTCTTGCTGCAGCCGGCAAGGGCTACCTCCCCGCTTACGGCACCGGCGCTCTCGAAGAAGAGGAATCCGATGACGCAGAAGCCAAGAAGGGTCCCCACTGGGTTCTCTCCGTTATCCCCATGCTTATCCCCATCCTTGTCCTGAACATCTTCAAGGTCAAGGTTGAGCTCGCACTTCTCTGCGGCGTTCTCGCAGTTGTCGTTCTCCAGTTCAAGTACCTCCCCCGCAACTGGGATGCCAACCGCAAGGCAGTCAGCGACTCCATCTCCATGTGCATGACCACCCTCATCAACGCAGCTGCTATCGTCGGCTTCGGTTCTGTCGTACAGAACTGCCCCGGCTATGCTACCGCAGTTGAGAGCATCCTCTCCTACGAGGGCAGCCCGCTCATGATCACCTTCGTCGCAACCAACCTCATCGCCGGTATCGCAGGCTCCTCCTCCGCCGGCCTTGTTCTCGCCGCTCCCGTTCTGCAGCAGGCCGCTACCATGACCAATGCCGCAGTGTTCCACAGAACCACCGTTCTGGCCTCCCTTGGTCTCGACTCCCTGCCCAACGCAGGCTTCCTCCAGACCGAGTGCACCGTCGCAGGCGTGAAGTTCAAGGATGTTTACTTCCCTGTTATCTTCGCTCTGACCGTCGTTCTGACCATCCTGCGCTGCCTGCTCTACATGGGTCTTGCAGCAGCTTTCGGTATTGCCTGATCGCGTGACCGGAAACATATAAAAGCAAAAGATTCTAATAAAAAGCTGACGCCCCGTCGATCGGGGCGTCAGTTTTTTGGTGCCGTCAAGATTTATGCGCAAATAAATTTGCGCATAAATCTTGACGGCACCCATTCTCTATCCACTTTTGTTTGTTCTTATTCTCTTGCTGCGCTCTCGATTCTTTTCAAGGATTCAAGTGCAAACGCATATACCTTATCAGCGAAATCTTTAACCTCTCCGCATATAAAGTCCTCATTGTTGCCGGGGAGCTCAAGCAACCATGGTGAATATAACTCACCAGAAGCTGCGCGTTTCAATAATATGGCACAAATGTCAGATTGCGTGAAACAGAATCGTTCTACATCGTATAAGTCTGCAAAACCTATATGCAGGCAAAGCCACACATACTCAGGAGAATCTATATCTATACCTAATTTTTCAGCAGCATACTTATAAATATCTTCTAATTGTATGTGAGGATCTGTTTTTATAATGATAAGACCAAATCTATAATCCATGGGGGCATCAACCTTAGGATCAAAGAAATCATATTCTGTTTGAAATTTATTGTGGATATGCTTATATATTTGAACTATTCCGTCTGCCAGCCGAGCGGTATCCGCCTCTATAGCACTATCACAGAGAATCCGAGAATCAATTTTAGGAGAAAATGATTTGCTATCAAAAAAGACAACACAACTGTCTTTCTTTGCCATAACATCGGCAGTTAGGAGATTGTGTTGATGCCCTACAGAGTATTGCTTCTCAGGAAGAACCTCATCAAAGGCTTTACTTGCACATATTATTTTGAACAAATATGCCTCGATCACTTCTTTTCCGATAGTTTTTTGCAAATCATTACGTCCATCAGTAAGCCTGAACAATAGAGATGAAGTTATAGATTGCAAAAGCAAGTGTGGTAGTGGAAGGTAGATTTCCTCATTGTCAACTATAAATGGGTATGAGCACGAAGGACGCAAGCAATAGTTATAATCCCTGTAATCCGGCGTGATTTCGTTTAGCTTGGATATGTAATCATCTCGCGAGATACGAAGATTATTCATTATTTCTGGATATAATCGGTATAATGCGGCAGATTCTTTTGGGGAGAGGCCTTCTTTGAGTACACTATAAGATAACAATACACCCAATATAGCAGAAAGTACTTCTTTGTAGCTGCAACCAATTTTTTCGCGGAACACAGTTGGCATATCAATTCTGTCATTAGAGAAATTAAAAAAATAATTATATCTAAAAAGCTTGTAGATATGGTTCTCCTGTATTTCAAGTTGTGTTAGTCCAGCCGAGATTGCAAAATATTTTATCAATGCAGGAGTTCCTACTGAAGCACTTATTTTGGGAGGTATATACTTGCGTATGCAGGAGATTATATCTAAGAAAACATGCTGATTTCGTCCATCAAAAGAATTACTGTACCATTCACGGGAAATTATTGAAAGGAGTACAAACGCTTCAAGCTCCCACGGAAGCGGCCACCCGGTTCGCGCTAACGATTCATCTACACCGTTAACCCAAGGAATTGAATACTCATGTGAGATATTCATTTTCTGCTCAAATGAGTACCTTTTGAGCACAGTTGAAATTTTCCTATATTCCACTATCCTGACCTCCTTCAGCAAGTTTCTCTAAAATTATTATAACAGCATTATTAAAAAGACGCAATTCTCCCGTCTAATCCTTTCCCGTCCTATCCGCTGATATCCGCATTTGGGTCACGGTCTGGGTCAGCGCGATTTTGGCAAAAATAGGCTGAACTTTTCAGCCATATAAATGCAGAAAAAGTCCTGAAATCTTGCGATTTCAGGACTTTGATGGTTGCGGGGGAAGGATTTGAACCAACGACCTCCGGGTTATGAGCCCGACGAGCTACCAGCTGCTCTACCCCGCGATATTCATTTAGCTTATATATGATAACACACACATCCGGCGATGTCAACACTTATTTTCGGCTCACGAGAAATTCAAGGCGAAGAGGATCGCCGATCCTCTTCGCCTTAATTTTTACATGACTTTAATCTTTATCGGCCTCTGACGGCGCGAGCTTCACCAGCACACGTTCGACACGGCGGCCGTCCATCGACAGCACCGTGACCGTCAGATTCCTATACGTGAAGCTGTCGCCCTCCTGCGGGAAGCTGCCGAACATCTCCAGCGTCCAGCCGCCGACGGTATTGCTTTCGGCGTCAACATCGTCCTCATTGAGCCCCACAAGCTCCAGAAAGTCCGAGAGAATCATCGCGCCGTCCAGTTCGTACTCGCTCTTCTCGCGCTGCACGACCTCGTGCTCAACAACGTCGCTCTCGTCCCATATATCGCCGACGATCTGCTCCAGCACATCCTCCATCGACACGACGCCCAGCGTTCCGCCGTATTCGTCGGACACGATGGCGAGGTGCTGCTTCGCCTTGCGCAGCGTATTGAGCACTGCGGGCAGCTTCATGGTCTTATACACATAGCACGGGGGCATCAGAAGCTTTCGGATGTCCACGCGGCCGTCATCCGCCATGGCCTTGAGGAAATGGTTCAGATACAGGATGCCGATGACGTTGTCTATGCTGCCCTCGTACACCGGCAGGCGCGTGAACGGCGCATCCTCAATTATGGCGAGGATGTCATCCCAATCGTCCTCGATGTCGATCGCCTGAACGTCAACGCGCGCGGTCATAACTTCAAACGCGGAAGTCTCGGAGAAATCTATCGCCGCCTGAACCAGCTCCGACTGATCCTCGTCCAGCACGTCCTCGTCCTCCGCCGTCTCGATTATCGACTGAAGCTCTTCCACCGCCTCGTCGGAATCGGCATCCGCGGCTTCAGGCTTCATGCCCATCGTCAGCAGCTTTATCAGCGAGACTACCAGCCAGACAAGCGGGTAGAAAATTATCATCATCGCGCGCACAACGTACGCGTTTTTCAGCGACGTGCGGTTCGCGTTCTTTTTGGCGCTGATCTTCGGCATTGTCTCTCCGAAGATTATGACGAGCACTGTCAGGATAATCGTGGCAAGCCACGCATATTCGTCCCCGCCCGTCACCAGTATGACGGCAACGGAGGCCAGCGACGACGCGCCGATATTGGCAAGGTTGTTGCCGATCAGGATCGCGCTGAGCGCATCATCAAAATGCTCTGTGATATACACCGCGATCTTCGCGCGCTTTGAGCCGTCGTCCCGCGCATTTTCAAGGCGCATGACGTTGCACGACGAGAACGCCATCTCGGACGCGGAGCAGAAATTGGACAGGCATAGGCACAGGAAAATGCCCGCAAATACAAGAACAGTACTCATTGTTCCCCGCCCTCCTTCGCTTGAGGTGCGAGCGAGACATTGAGCTTGAGTATGCGGTTGTGCTCCATCTCCGTGACCGTGACCCTCAGGCCATGGTATTCAAAGCTCTCGCCTGTCTTGGGTATCGCGGCGAACTGCTCATAGGCCCATTCGCCCATGAGCGTGTTTATAAGCTCCTCGTTCTCCTCCGGATCCTCGAAGCCGAACAGCTCGAAAACGTCGCTTACGGACTGATCCGCATCGACCTGATAGCTGCCGTCCGGCAGCTCGACGACCGGTTCTTCCACGACGTCCTCCTCATCCCAGATTTCGCCGACAAGCTCTTCGAGAATGTCCTCAACCGTGACGATGCCGAGTGTCCCTCCGTAGTTATCAGTGACGACGGCCATGTTGAGCTTGCGCTTGGACATGACTGGCAGCAGCTCGTCGATGTTCATGCTCTGGTGGATAAAGAACGCCTCGTCAAGCAGCGGGCGGATATCCAGATCGTTGCCTTGACGCAGGTACGCCTTTATGAACCGGCGTATCTGGAGGATGCCGATAATGTTATCTATGCTGCCCTCATACACCGGCAGGCGGCTGTGGGGCTGATCTTTGATATACGCGAGTATCTCCTCATGGCTGCTCGCGATATCCACCGCGGCCAGATCGACTCGCGGCGTGAGCACGCTCTCGACCGTGACCTCGCCGAACTGAAGCGCGGAAGAGATCAGGTCGCCCTGCTCCTCGTCGAGGCTGCCCTCTTCGGTCATGTCCTCGATGATATCGTATATCTCATCCTCGGTCATCGACGTCTCGCCGTCGCCTGGGGTGAGTCTTGCCGCCGCCTGACCGATCTTCGTCAGAAGCTTGGAAAGCGGGGCAAAGAGCTTCATAAAGAATACAAGTACGCCGGAGCAGCTTTTTGCAAAGCGCTCGCTGTACTTTTTGGCGATGCTCTTGGGGAGCATCTCACCTGCAAAAAACACCACTATCGTAGTGACGATAGTGCTCAGCGAAACGGCGCTGAGCCCCCATATTCTCGTGACCGCGACGGTCACAAGAGAAGCCGTGGCAATATGTACGATGTTGGTACATATCAGCAGAGTGCTGATCGCCATGTCAAAATTGTCCATAACATACAGTGCTTTCTTCGCGCCGGCCTCACCGCGCTCGGCGGCGACCTTTATCTTGGTGCGCGACGCGGAGGCGAACGCCGTCTCCGTCACGGCAAAGAACATTGCGCAGAAGAGCAGCGCAACCGCGATTATCCAGGGGGTAAGTTCGGGCGACGCCTGAGCCGCTATCTCCGGCAATCGACTGCCATCATCCATTTAGGATATACAACTCCTTTTGTTTATAGAATTAACAGTTAGTATAGCATAGTCTTCCATTCCCGTCAACTTCTATGCATAACCGACCTGAAATATTCTTGCCGGCATATTTCCCTGTCAGCGGCATAAACAAAATCCCCATTTACCTGAGGACGCTGAGTGATCGGACAGGTAAATGGGGTATGGGGGAGTGAAAAGGATCAAGATGCTGCACGCCGGTGCAGGAGAACGTTCAATCAAAGAGAGAGCATTTCTTTGAGCATACGAACGGCAGAGTCGTGATTGACGGGCACAGGGGTGAGCTGCGCGAACGGCTCGTGGACGACCAACTCTGCGAGTGCGTCGATGTCTTCAACGTAGATACCGGCTTCGGTCACGGGAGGCATGCCCAAACCGTCACGGAATGCGATATACGCGTCTGCAGCTTTCCGGCCGATCTGTTCGGGAGTCTCGCTACCGTCAAATTCAGCACCGAGTATCATGCCGATGCGCTTGACTTTGTCGGGAACGGCCGGAGCCATATGTGCAAATACTGCGTTGAATACGGCAACGGAACAAAGTGGTATCTCAACCCCGCAAACTTTGACCCAGAGCTGGTCAAAAAGCCCGGCCATGCCGTAGGCTATATGAACCTTACCGGCACCTCCCGCAACTCCTTCGAGTGGGGCGGAAAGGATCCTCAGGGGCCTGTTGATATGGGCAACGAGGGCTATCTGAATATGGCCGTCGACACCATGCTCCAGCAGGCCGGCCAGGTCATACCTCTGGAGGATGCGCTCCAGATAATCGACGTCGCCCCCGGCGACCGCTTCATCCTTCAGCACTGCGGCTGCCGCCGTTACTTCGGCTTCGGCGATTTCTACGGCTGCATGTTCTTCGACCGCGACGTTGACCGCACCAGAGCCGAGCGCCCATGGGAGACCGACTCCATGGTCATCAACAAGGAGGAGGCGAGAAAGCTCTGCCGCGAGCGCTATGCTCAGGGACTCGTCATCTCCATATTTGACGCCGGTACCGATTCCGACGGTAAGCGGCCTCTCTGCTTCTGCTTCTGCAACGCCTTTGACTGCCAGGCGTACAAGGCTCGCGCTTACCGCGGCGCAACGGTCGAGTACAACAAAGCGGAGTACGTCGCTGTTGTCGATCCCAAGAAGTGCGCGGCCGGCTGCAAGAACGAGGCTCCATGTGCCATCTTGATGCGGACATGACGCGTCAGGGACTCGCCGGACTTGGCGCGGATGATATCGACCTTGCGATACTTGAAAATGTCGGCAATCTTGTTTGTCCAGCCGAGTTCGATACGGGCGCCGTGAAGAACGCGATGATACTGTCCGTTCCGGAGGGACACGATAAGCCGCTGAAATACCCGCTGATGTTTACGATATGTGATGCAGTGATAATCAACAAGATAGACGTCATGCCGTATTTCGATTTTGACCTTGAAAAGTGCCGCAGCTATATCCTGCGCCGGAACCCGAACGCAAAGATATTTCCGATATCCGCGCGCACCGGCGAGGGCGTCGATGCGCTTGCCGCGTGGCTGCTGGAAGAAACGGAGAAATGGAGGAACGGCGAAAATGAGTGAATGCACGCATAACTGCTCCACATGCTCGTCGGGCTGCGGGAGCAGCGAATTTCATCGCGATGAAAGCCTTATGGAAAAACTAATGCCAGGCGCGTCGGTCAAGAAGGTGATCGCGGTTGTAAGCGGAAAGGGCGGCGTGGGCAAATCCATGGTGACGAGCCTGCTCGCCGCGGAGACCCAGCGCCGTGGTTTCCGCACCGCGATACTTGACGCCGACCTTACGGGGCCGTCGATCCCGAAAGCGTTCGGCGTATCTGAGCGTATGCGCGCCGCGGCTGATCATATGCTGCCTGTCACTACCCCAAGCGGGATACAGATGGTCAGTATGAATCTTCTGCTGGATGCCCCCGAGGAACCTGTGCTTTGGCGCGGCCCCGTTATTGCGGGTGTCGTTGCGCAGTTCTGGAGCGAGGTCATGTGGGATGATGTGGATTATATGTTCATAGACCTGCCGCCAGGAACCGGCGATGTTCCGCTGACGGTCATGCAGGGGCTGCCGCTGGACGGGATAGTTATAGTCAGCTCTCCGCAGGATCTTGTGGGTATGATCGTCGAGAAAGCGGTCAAGATGGCTCGCATGATGAAGGTGCCGGTGCTGTCGCTGGTGGAGAACATGTCGTATTTCATTTGCCCCGACTGCGGCAAGGTGCATGAGATATTCGGAGAGAGCAAGGTGCAGAAGCTTGCCGCAATATACGGTATAGATGCGTTCATCCGTCTGCCTATCAATCCGGATTCCGCGCGGCTCGTGGATGAAGGGTGCGTCGAGGACATCGACTGCGACTATGTCGCGGCGCTCGCGGACACTGTGCTCAGATGATATAAAACAAAAAACGCTCCCCCACCGGCTGACTTGTCAGCCGGTGGGGGAGCTGTCTATGCGGATCTGTTATTCTGCGGCGGTCATATGCCCTCGTCGGTGACGGCGTCGCTGCGGAAAAGCAGGGAAATGCACCACAGTGCCGCCAGCCCTACCAGAGTATATACAACGCGGCTGACGGTCGCGGTCTGGCCGCCGAACAGCCACGCCACGATATCAAAGCGAAACAGCCCGATGCTGCCCCAGTTGAGTCCGCCGACGATGGCCAATATCAGCGCAATGCGATCCATTATCATGGGTAAAACTCCTCTCTTGTTTTATCGAGGATATTTTCCCCGTATTGCGGAAAAATATGCGTTCGACAAAACTAGTGCCGGAGCGACTTTCCTCGCTCTTTACAAAAATACGGCCGCGGTATATTATTTAATCACAGCTTATCCAATTGGTCTTTTTGAAAGACCGGCTCATATCTTTATCCCACCGGCAGGAGATCCCTCTTGCCACCTTACTTGGCGCGCTGCTTCAGCGCGCCGCTTTTTTATGTGCAGCCGCGCCGGTGATATTATTCCACGGCCGCCTGCGGGATATTCAAAGGAAATAATCTCCACAGCGGCATGAAGTTTGTCTATATTTAACAAGTATCAGGCGTTGAATCCGTGTATTATGGAGAAAAGCATCAAAAATGTTGACAATTAAATTTGAATAAATATAATTAAATTATACTTCTCTAAATGCAATACTATTTCATGTTTTAAACAAGCTTGAAACGGTCTTGCACCGATGAGGAAAAACAGAAAAATATTTAAGGAGGATTGCAGCACTATGCTAGACATGCTTATCAAGAATGGCACCATAATAGATGGCACAGGGAAACCGTCCTTTCCCGGCTCCGTCGGTGTCATGGGCGACAAGATCGTCATGGCAAAAGGAGATGAAGAGGCCAAAACGGTAATTGATGCAACGGGTAGAATAATTTGCCCGGGTTTTATTGACGCACACTCCCACGGCGATCTGATCCTCGGCCGGGACTTTGCCCGGCTAGCAAAAACGTCACAGGGTGTGACTACAGAAATGACCGGTCAATGCGGATTGTCCATGGCCCCGATTAACCCCAAAACCATGAAGCTGATTCAGGGGATGCTGATGATTGGAGCGCCGGATTTTCCTGACGATGAAATGATCGGCTGGACGGATTACAAATACTATATGGACTACTGCGATAAGCAGCAGAAAAGCGCAAACATAAAATTCCTCGTCGGCCACAGCACGCTCCGAGTTGCGGTGATGGGCTTCGACAACCGGGACAGTACCGACGAAGAGCTGGAGAAGATGAAGGAGCTACTTTGCAACGCCATGGAAAATGGCGCGGCGGGTCTATCCACCGGCCTTGTCTACACTCCGAGCTGTTATGCCAGCACGAGAGAAATAGTAGAACTGGCGAAGGTCATAGCCCCGTACGGAGGCATATACTGTTCGCACATGCGCGACGAATCGGTGAACATAGTAGAGGCTGTTGAAGAGGTGCTCACCATCGGCCGCGAAGCGAAGGTTCCCGTGTGTATTTCCCATCATAAGGTCATGGGCAAAAAGAACTGGGATCTGCAGAAAAAGACGCTGGAAATGATCGACGCGGCTGTCAAGGAGGGCATCTCCGTCACCTGTGACCAGTACCCGTATACTTGGAACCAGACTGCGCTGAACGTAATAGTCCCGCCATGGTATTTTGACCACGGTGTTGAGGCTATGGCTAAACTGCTTGAAGATCCTGATATGCGCCGGAAGATACGCGAGGAGATAGACGATACGAGCGGAAAGTACGACAACTATTTCCTCAACGCCGGAAGCTGGGACGGCGTAATGGTGACAACGTCTCCTGCCTGCCCGGAGGTAGAGGGAAAGACGATAGGCGAATACGCCCGCGAGCTTGGTAAGGATCCGTACGACACCTTCTTCGATATCCTCGTTATGAACAAGGGCGACAGCTCCGCTGTTTTCAATACGATGAAGGACGAGAACCTGTTTGACGTTATTCTTAACGAAAATGCGATCGTTGGCTCTGACGGCCTTACCCGCGCCCTGAATGAAAAGAGCCATCCCAGAGCCTATGGCACTATGCCGCGCGCAATAAATTATTATGTCCGGGAGAACCATATCATGTCGCTTGAGGCCATGATAAACAAGATGACCGGAGAGACCGCAAAGCGCCTGCACTTCAGATCAAAGGGTATAATTGCCGATGGCTATGATGCAGACATCCTTGTGATCGACTGGGACAATTTCTATGACCGTGCGACCTATGTCAACTCCTGCGAACTGACCGACGGAATAGATTACGTGATCGTCAACGGTGAAGTCGTATGGCATGACAAGCAGTTTACCGGCAGATTCCCCGGCAGGGTCATCCGTCACGAGAAATAATACATACCGCAATAACAAAAACATAAAACAGGAAGGAAAATAGCTATGAGTCCACTGGTAGCATTTGTTATCGTATTCGCGCTCCTCATGGTAGCCCTTATTAAATTCAAGGTAACTCCCTCCGTAGGTCTTTTCGTAGCAGCCATTGTTTTTGGCCTGATGGCGGGTATGCCTATGGCCGACGTAATGGCAAAAATCCCCGCGGGCTTCGGCAGCATTATGGCAAGCCTCGGCCTTGTACTTATCTTCGGCAGCATCTTTGGCGACTTCCTCGGCGAGTCCGGCGCTACCGAGGAGCTTGCGAAAGGTATGCTCCGCAAATTTGGCAGAAAGCATGATATACTCGCACTCAACCTTGTTGGCTTCATCCTTTCCATTCCCATATACTTTGGCGTTGCCTATATTATGACCGCGCCGTTGGTCAAGGCAATCCAGAAGGTTACTAAAAAGTCCATGAAGTCCTATGTTATCGCAATATTTACCGGCCTTATGCTCACTCACTGCTGCGTTGCGCCCACTCCCGGCCCGCTCGCGGTTGCAGGACAGATAGGCGCGAATATCGGCTGGTTTATCATCTATGGTATTATTATCTGCCTGCCGGCGAGCCTTCTCATTGGCGTTGGCTATGCAAAATTTGTCGGCCGCAAGGATAACATGGCACAGCTCCACGCAGACATAAAGGAAATCGTGGACAATGACGAACTCCTTGCGCATGATCCGACCAAGCCCACCGCAATCACTGCTCTGCTCCTTGTGTGCCTCCCCATCTTCCTTATAGTCCTTGCTTCCGTCTGGTCGCTCTTCTCCACCGAAGGCATACTTTATACCATCGTCTCCTTCATCGGAAACCAGAATGTGGCACTGTTCATCTCCGTGATTGTCTCCGGCATTGTTCTCAAGAGGTACATGCCCAACAAGACCATTATGGGCTTCATCGACGAGGCGGCAGACCGCTCCGGCGGCATAGTACTCATAGTCGGCGCGGGCGGATGCTTCTCCGCAATGCTCTCTGCTACCACCATGAGCACTGATCTTGTTGCGCTGATGTCCGCGGCGCATATGCCGATCATTCTTCTTGGCTTCATTCTGGCCTTTGCCATCCGTGCAGCCGTCGGCTCCGGTACTGCCGCGATGCTTGCTGCGGTTGCCATAGCGGGACCTGCCTGTGTTGAAACCGGCCTGTCTCCCGTCGTTGCAGGTATGTCCATCTGCCTTGGCGCGACCGCCGGTACGCTGCCTACCGATGTTACCTTCTGGTTCCCCGAAAGAATGAACGATCTCAGCTCTAAGGACTGCACGCTCACCACATTTGTTCCGTCCTTACTGGCTGCGCTGGTAGGCTTTGTGATATTGCTTATCATTAACGCTTGCTCCGGGTTCCTGCCCGGTCTTTATTAAAAGCTATAAATAAAATATGCAGTGGCCGGAAATCCGGTCACTGCATACGAACTTAACAAAAACATATGTTTATCTCGAAAGGGCTGAAAAATGAAGATAAATGAAATCAATACCCCCGCAATACTTCTCAACCTTGACTATATGGAGCACAATCTGAAGAAATATTGCGGCGAAGCCAAAAAATACGGCAAGGAAATCTGGCCGATGGTAAAGACGCACAAGAGCACCGAACTTGCCCGCCTTCAAGCGGAATACGGATGCTCCGGTTATCTGTGCGGTACGCTTGATGAAGCCGAGGCACTTGCTAAAGCGGGTGCGAAGCACCTGATGTACGCATATCCGGTATCGACAGAGGTGTCGATACGACGTGTCATCGCGCTGACAGAGCAGACGGACTTTATCATCCGAATAGACGATCTTGACTCTGCTGCGCTGCTCAATCGCGAAGCAGAGGCTACGAATGTCACTGTGAATTATACTATTATTATAAACTCCGGCCTCAACAGGTTCGGCATAAGCCCCGAACGTACTGCGGAGTTCGCAGATGCCATGAAGAAATTCGGAAATCTGAGATTCAAGGGCATATCTACGCATCCGGGACACGTATACGGCGCAAAATGCCATTCTGAACTACAGAAGTATGTTGACGATGAGCGCAATGCCGTCGCCGCTGCTGTGAGGGAGCTCAAAGCTGCCGGGTATGAGCTGGAGATCATCTCGTCCGGCTCCACTCCGACTTTCTGGGGCGCGATCGGTGATGAGAATATTGCGATCTATCACCCCGGCAATTATATCTTCAACGATGCGATCCAACTCTCCACCGATACTGCGGCGGAAGACGAGTGCGCGCTCTGTGTTCTGGCTTCAGTTATATCCCATCCGCAGGACGGGCTGTACATAATAGACGCTGGGGCCAAGTGTCTAGGTCTGGATCAGGGCGCCCACGGAAACGACTCAATAAAGGGGTTCGGCGTCGTAAAGGGACATCCCGAATTGGAGATCTTCAGCCTATCCGAAGAGGTCGGCAAGCTGCATGTGCATGGGGAAACCAGCCTGAAGGTCGGCGACAAAATATTTATAATTCCTAACCATTCCTGCTCCACCGCAAACCTCACAAGCTACTATGTCGGAGTCCGTGGTGACGAGGTTGAACGCTTGGTTGAGGTTGACATACGCGGTAATTCCACAAGGAAGGGCGTCTGATCAGAAGCTGGGAGGAGTTACTGCGAAGACCAGAATGGCTTTCTCATTGCTGTTGTTTACCCAGTAATGGGAGACCATTGGGTTTATCCTTATACTGTCTCCCTCGTTCAGCTCGACAAAATTGCCGTTCAGTGAGAGCATGAAGCTCCCGCTGATAACCAGCGCGACTTCCTCACCTTTGTGGCTCATTGAGGAATTCTCCGTGGTGCTTCCGGGCAGAAGCGTCAGCTGGCAGAACTCCATAGAGCAGTTCATGTCCTTCGTCAGCAGCTCATATTCAATGCCGTTTTCGACGATGTGTTTTCTGCCTTTGGGATGTACGATATCGCTTGTGTCGGGAATGTCTTCAACAAAAAAGTAGAAGAGCGGGACGTCAAGCTGTATTGCGAGCGCCCTGAGCGTGTTAAGAGACGGATTGGCCTGACCGCGTTCTATCTGACTGAGCATGGAACTTGTGATCTGCGCGGCGGCGGCAAGCTCTTTTACCGAAAGCCGGCGCGATACGCGAGTATCCCTTATTATCTTACCTATTTGAAAATTGTTGTTGTCCAAGTTAAATCCCCCAGAAATAAACCTTTAGTATTGGAATATTAGCACAAATACAGCTAGAAATCAATAATAGCCGGGCTTAAAATTGGGGACAGCCCATGAAGGAGGTTCTATTATGAAAGCAATTGAGACGGAAACCGCTCCCGCCGCGATCGGGCCATATTCTCAGGCTATGGTCTACGGAGGCTTGGTATATACTTCCGGCCAGATTCCTGTCGTGCCCGAAACCGGAAATGTCGTTGGCGACAGCATAGAGGCGCAAGCGGAGCAGAGCTGCAAAAATGTGGGCGCGATGCTTGCAGCGTCTGGTACGGGCTATGAGCATGTTATAAAGACGACCTGCTTCCTCGCCGATATGAACGATTTTGCCGCCTTCAATGCAGTGTACGAAAAGTATTTCGTAAGTAAGCCGGCGAGATCCTGCGTTGCGGTAAAAACGCTCCCCAAAAACGTGAAGTGCGAGATCGAGGCAATAGCGGAGATAGTTTGATCCACCAGCGTATACTGACTACGGGATGAAGGAGATGAACTTATGAAGACAAAACTTATAAACGGCAGAATATATGACGGAAACGGCGGAAAGCCGTTTTACGGTGAGCTTGCTTTTGCGGATGACACGATTCTGGCCGTCGGCACAAAGCTCGACGGCGAGTTTGATACCGTTATAGACGTGGGCGGCAAAGCGATCTGCCCCGGCTTCATCGACACCCATAGCCACTCAGATTTGAGAATCCTCGTGGACTCGGCCATTCCGTCGAAAATACGGCAGGGTATAACCACGGAGGTATGCGGACAGGACGGCGTGTCCATGGCTCCGATCCCCGAAGAGTATTCGGCCAAATGGCGGCTCAGCATCGCGGGGCTTGAAGGGGACGATCCGAGCGTCAATTGGGTTTCGTCCGGTGTTGGGGAATACATGCGCAGAATAGAGGCAAATAAGCCAATAGCAAATTATGCCTATCTGTGCCCGCACGGGAATATCCGAATGGAGGTCATGGGCATTGAGGCCAGAGCCGCCACGGAGGAGGAACTGTGCAGGATAGAGCAGGCGCTCCGCCGGGAACTGGACGCCGGAGCCGCAGGTATGTCAAGCGGACTTATATACATCCCCTGCGTGTATGCCACGACGGAGGAAATGATACGCCTGTGCCGGATCCTGAAGGAGTATGACCGACCGTTTGTTGTCCATCAGCGCATGGAGTTCAATGATATTATGACCTCCATGCAGGAGCTTGCAGATATAGTGCGCGGAAGCGGCGTTCATCTGCACATCTCCCATTTCAAGATGGGCGGCAGAAAGAACGAGCCTCTCAGGTACGAGGCGTTCAGGCTTATAGAGCAGCTGCAGACTGAGGGATACGAGATCAGCTTTGACCAGTACCCCTACGGCGCGGGCAGTACAATGCTTGCGGCCTGCATTCCGCCTTGGGCGCACGCCGGAGGAACTGACAAGCTGCTTGAGCGCATGAGAGATCCCGTGGAACGCGCCAGAATCAAGTCGGACATTCTGAATAACGATACCGTGTGGGATAACCATATCGAATTCTGCACCCCGGAAGGCATTGTCGTCAGCGATGTCACGAAGGACGAGAACAAAAAATATCTGGGCAAGAATATCGTCAAGATAGGCGAAATGATGGGCGTAGATTATGTGGACGCAATGCTTGACCTTCTTCTGGATGAGAATAATATCGTCGGCATGATCGAGCATTATGGCACTGAGGAGTGCATCACCGCCATAATGAAACGCCCGGAAATGAATGCCTGCACTGACGGACTTCTCGGCGGAAAGCCTCATCCGAGAGTCTATGGCGCGTTTCCGAGGATACTTGGAAAGTATAGCCGGGACGATGGCCTTTTCCCGCTTGAGACCGCAATATATAAGATGACGAGAAAGCCCGCCGAGGCCATGAGAATTGCCGATAGAGGCGTTCTTGCTCCAGGCAGAAAGGCCGATATAGTCGTATTCGATCCTGATACCGTGAAGGATCTAGCTACCTATGAGAATCCGAGACAGTACTCGGTCGGCATTGAGCACGTATTCGTCAATGGTATAAAGGTTGTCGAAGGAGACAAGTTGTTTGAGGATGCCGCATCCGGCCAGGTAGTCCGGGCAGGAAGATAAATGTAATATTGGTCTTTGATCGCTCCTACTCTCACTCCCATAATTCCATACGCTCAAGAAGCCGATTTATCAGGGCTTCTTGAGCGTAAAATTCCCCCTCTCGGTTCACCAAACCGAGAGGGGGAAATGCTTTATTCAAGCTCGAATGCGCCGGTATAGAGCTGATAGTACACGCCCTTTTCGGCAATGAGCTTTTCGTGGCTGCCGCGCTCGATTATGCGGCCGTGGTCGAGAACCATGATGACGTCGGAGTTCTTGACCGTGGAGAGACGGTGCGCTATGACGAACACCGTGCGTCCTTCCATGAGCTTATCCATGCCGCGCTGGACTATCGCCTCGGTGCGCGTGTCGATGGAGCTGGTCGCCTCGTCGAGGATCATGACCGGCGGGTCGGCGACCGCGGCGCGCGCGATCGCGATGAGCTGCCGCTGACCCTGCGAGAGGTTCGCGCCGTTATTGGTGAGCTGCGTGTTGTAGCCGTCGGGCAGACGTGTTATGAAATCGTCCGCGCCCGCAAGCTCCGCCGCCGCGATGCACTCCTCATCCGTTGCGTCCAGCCGTCCGTAGCGGATGTTGTCAAGCACGCTGCCGGTGAAGAGGTTCGTGTCCTGAAGCACGAGGCCGAGCGAACGGCGCAGGTCGGATTTCTTTATCTTGTTGATATTTATGCCGTCGTAGCGTATCTTGCCGTCGGCAATGTCGTAGAAGCGGTTGATGAGGTTCGTGATCGTGGTCTTGCCTGCGCCGGTCGCGCCGACGAAGGCGACCTTCTGCCCCGGCTCGGCGTAAACCGACACGTCGTGCAGAACCTCCTTGCCCTCCTCGTAGCCGAAATCGACATCCACCATGCGCACGTCGCCGCGCAGTTCGGTATAGGTGAGGCTGCCGTTGCTGTGCGGATGCCGCCACGCCCAGTGTCCGGTGCGCTCGGCGCTCTCTGTGATCGTGCCGTCAGGCGCGATGTTCGCGTTGACGAGGGTGACATAGCCGTTGTCGGCCTCGGGCTTTTCCGCTATGAGCGTGAAGATACGCTCGGCGCCGGCACCGGCCATGACGATGGCGTTTATCTGCTGGGAGAGCTGGTTGACGTTGCCGGTGAACTGCTTGGACATGTTCAGGAACGGCACGAGGATGCTCACGCTGAACGCTGCACCGGAAATGCTGACATTCGGGATGTTTGCCAGCAGGAACACGCCGCCGACAAGCGCCAGAGTGACGTACAGGACATTGCCGATGTTGCCGATGATGGGGCCGAGGATGTTCGCGTAGGCGTTGGCGCGGAAGCTGTCGTCGCAGAGTGCGTCGTTTATCTCGTCGAAGCCCGCAAGGCACGCATCTTCGTGGCAGAACACCTTGACGACCTTCTGACCGTTCATCATCTCCTGAATATAGCCCTCGGTCTTGGCGACGGACTTCTGCTGGCGCAGGAAAAAGCGCGCGGAACCGCCGCCGACCTTCTTCGCAACGAAGATCATTGCTACTACGCCGAGCAGCAGCACCAGCGTCATCAGGATGCTGTAATACAGCATGATCGCAAGCACGCACAGCACGATCGCACCAGCCTGAATGAACGAGGGGATCGCCTGCGAGACGAGCTGGCGGAGCGTGTCGATATCGTTGGTGTAGTAGCTCATGATGTCGCCGTGCTGATGGGTGTCGAAGTATTTTATCGGCAGATCCTGCATTCCGTCGAACATCTCGCGGCGGAGCTTGTTGAGGAAGCCCTGCGTCATATAGGCCATGAGCTGGCTGTACAGCGTCATGGACAGTATCGACAGCACGTACAGGACGATCAGCGCCGTGACCCACGGCATTATCTCGGCCTTGGCTGTTGACCAGTCGCCGAGCTTGTAGTATTTTTCGACGATGGACAGCACGTTCTGCATGAATATCGACGGAATGGAAGATACAATGGCGGAGAACAGAATGCACAGCGCCGTGAGCGGGGCGAGCACGGGGTAGTAGCCTACGAGCTTCTTTATCACGCGGCCGATGTTGCCCTTTTTCGCCATCGGGGGCGCGTTTTTGATCTTATCACTCATCGTTGTCGCCTCCGTTCGCCTGCTGCTGGCAGACCTCGCGGTATATTTCGCTGGAGCGCAGCAGCTCGTCGTGAGTGCCGGTCGCGGCGATGCGGCCGTTGTCCATGACGATTATCATGTCGGCGTCCTGCACGGAGGCCACGCGCTGCGCGATGATTATCTTTGTGGTCTCGGGGATATAGGCTTTGAAGCCCGCGCGGATGAGCGCGTCGGTGCGGGTATCGACGGCGCTGGTCGAGTCGTCGAGGATCAGCACCTTCGGCTTCTTGAGCAGTGCGCGCGCGATGCACAGGCGCTGCTTCTGGCCGCCGGAGACGTTCGTGCCGCCCTGCTCGATCCATGTGTCGTAGCTGTCGGGGAAGGAGCGGACAAAATCATCCGCCTGCGCGAGCTTGCAGGCCGCGACGAGCTCTTCGTCAGTCGCGTCGGGATTGCCCCAGCGGAGGTTATCCTTTATCGTGCCGGAGAACAGCAGATTTTTCTGAAGCACGACCGCGACGCTGTTTCGCAGTGTCTCCATGTCGTAATCGCGCACGTCCACGCCGCCGACGCGGACGCTGCCCTCGGTGGTGTCGTAAAGGCGGGAGATGAGCTGGATGAGCGTGGTCTTGCTGGAGCCGGTGCCGCCGAGAATGCCGACAGTCATGCCGGCGGCGATGTGCAGGTCGATATCACGCAGGGCGAATTTCTTCGCCTTTGCGGAATACTTGAACGAAACGCCGTCGAAGTCGACCGAGCCGTCCTTGACCTCGGTGACGGGGTTTTCGGGATTACTGAGCGCAGGCTCCTCGGCCAGAACCTCGCAGATACGCTTTGCGGACTCTGCGGACATCGTGAGCATGACGTAGATCATGGAGATCATCATCAGCGACATGAGTATCTGGAAGCCGTAGGTCAGCATGGCGGACATCTGGCCGACGTCGATGGTCTGGCCGCCGCTCGTGATGACGAGCTTGGAGCCGACTATCATTATGAACACCATGTTGAAGTACACGCACAGCTGCATGAGCGGGGAGTTGAGCGCGACGATGCGCTCGGCATGGGTGAAGTCGCCGCAGATATCCTCGGACGCTGCGCCGAACTTCTGCTTTTCATAGTCCTCGCGCGCGAAGCCCTTGACGACGCGCATTGCGCGGACGTTCTCTTCGATCGACTCGTTGAGCCGGTCATACTTGCGGAACACGGCGCGGAACGCGGGCATCGCCTTGCGCGCTATCATCAGCAGGCCGAATATGAGCACCGGCACAACGACCACGAAGGTCAGCGCGAGCTTGCCGCCCATGATGAAGGCCATCACGATGCAGAATATGAACATCAACGGGCAGCGGATCGCCGTGCGGATTATCATCATGAACGACATCTGGACGTTGCTGACGTCAGTGGTCATACGCGTTACGAGCGAGGCGGAGGAGAACCTGTCGATATTCTCAAACGAGAAGCTCTGCACACGCTCGAACATATCGTGGCGCAGATTGCGCGCGAAGCCTGTGGACGCTTTGGCACAGGTCGCGCCCGCGATGCCGCCGCAGCAGAGCGACAGACAGGCCATCAGCACCAGAAACAGTCCGATGCGCACGACCTGCTCCATCGGAGCGTTATATTTTATCAGGTTCACAAGCTTTGCGGTTATAAACGGGATAAAGGTCTCGATAAACGCTTCGCCCACTATAAAGATCAGCGTGAGAATCGTGGGCTTTTTGTATTCTCTCACGCATCCGGCAAGTCTTTTTATCATGTGCCGTCACATCCCTTCCCGCCGAGACATTGCGCGGGGTACATGTCCATGGCGTTTTTCAGCATAATATCAGTGGTATTCAGAAACTCGGCTGTCTGCTCCTCACTCAGCCCGCGGCACAGCTCGTCAAAAACCGTGCGGTCAAGGCTGTCCATGCAGCGGAACACCTCTCCGGCCATCGGCGCGGAGACGATGCATTTCGAGCGCCGGTCGCGCGTGCTCACGCGGCAGCTCACGAAGCCCTTGGCCTCAAGACGTTTGATTATCTCGTTGAGCGTCGGGTGGCTGAGGTGCGTCGCACGTTCGAGGTCACGCTGGTTTATCTCCTCAAGTCCGGCCATCTCCATGCGGTGCAGCTCGCAAAGCACGAAGCCCTGAACTCCCGTGAGTCCCTGCTCGCCGATAAGCTCGTCGATGCGCCGCCGGAAGCTGCGGTGCAGTATCGAGAAGCGCGCGCCTATCGGTATTTCGCAATCCATTAAGCTCACCTCTCTAATAGGTAGTATACGACATATTTTAGCCATTTAGGTTTATAATGTCAATCATCATCACAGACAAAAAGAACGGATATCCGGAGGACGGCTTTCGTCACAATGCTCTGAACTTTTTATGAAGCCTTGAAAAATCCGCGCAGCGCGGCTATAATCAGAGCATAAATATAATAGTAGGAGCATTGCCATGAAAAGAGCGTATATAAACGGCATTATACTCGACGGCAGCGAAAATATGCAGCCGCAGAAGGGCATGAGCATCATCACCGACGGCGAGAAGATAGTCGGCATTGTCCCCGCGGGCAGCGAGGGCGCGGACTGCGAGAAGGTAGATCTCGGCGGCAAGTATATTATGCCGGGGCTTATAAACCTGCATCTGCACCTGCCTGCCTCCGGCCGCCCGAAGAAAAAGCAGGCCGATAATACCAAGCTTGTAAAGACCGTCACGAGCACCGCGCTCATGCGGCGCGTGGTCGAGATCATCTGCGCCGCGAACGCCAAGACCCAGCTCATGAGCGGCGTCACCACCATCCGCACCGTCGGCGGCATCATGGAGTACGACGGCAAGATACGCGACGGGATAAAGGCCGGGAAGTACGTCGGCCCGCGCATCCTCGCGGCGAACATGGCGGTCTCCGTGCCCGGCGGGCATATGGCAGGCTCGCTTGCGTATGAGGCGCACAGCGCCGAGGAGGCGAAAGATCTTGTCACGAAGATTGCTTCCGGCAAGCCAGATCTTATAAAGCTGATGATAACCGGCGGCGTGCTGGACGCGACCGTGAAGGGCGAGCCGGGCGCGCTGAAGATGCCGCCCGAGTACGTCAAGGCCGCGTGTGACGAGGCGCACCGGCTGGGCTACAAGGTCGCCGCGCATGTGGAGAGTCCGGAGGGCGTGCGCGTCGCGCTCGAAAACGGCGTTGACACCATAGAGCACGGCGCAAAGCCTGACGAGCTTATTATTTCCCTTTTCAAGGAGAGGGGAGCGGCGCTGGTGACGACGATATCTCCCGCGCTGCCCTACGCACTGTTTGACCGCGAGGTCAGCCACATCACCGAGACGGAGAAGTATAACGGCGAGGTCGTGTTCAACGGCATGATAGACTGCGCCCGCGCCTGCCTTGCCGCCGGCATCACCGTCGGCCTCGGCACCGATACGGGCTGCCCGTACATCACGCATTACGACATGTGGCGCGAGCTGAACTATTTCCATAAATACTGCGGCGTGTCGAACGCTTTCGCGCTGCACACCGCGACGATGATAAACGCGGAGATCGCCGGACTTTCCGACGTCACCGGCAGCATCGCGGCGGGCAAGTGCGCCGACTTTGTCGTCACGGAGCAGAACCCGCTCGACAGCCTTGAGGCTTTGCGCACTCCCGCGATGGTCGTTGCCCGCGGCGAAGTGTTCAACGCGCCCAAGGTGAAGAAGATGGCGCAGGTAGAGCGCCAGCTCGATCTATATAAATAATGTAGGAACATCCGTCCCTCGGTTTTCGTCAGAACCGGGGGACGGCGTGTTATACGGCCTAAACTTAAGGGCTGAAATGACTGATTTTTATGCAAAACCGCGCCCATGCGCAGAATTGAGATACTTTTGTTGTTGTCAAAGAAAAAGCAAAAATATATAATGCTTAGAATGTAAGAATAATTGTCAGCGGGTACGGAGGAATTATGCGAAACATATTCAAAATTTTCGGGAGGGACGTCAAGTCTCTCAGCCGGCATTTCTTCGCTTTCGTCGTGGCGATAGCAATAATGATCCTGCCGAGTCTGTACGCATGGCTCAACATCTATTCAAACTGGGATCCCTACGGCAACACGGGCAACATCTCCATTGCCGTCGCGTCGATGGACAAGGGCTATGTGACCGATACCGGAGAGAAGGTCAACAAGGGCGACGATATAATCGAAGACCTGCGCGAGTCAACGGCCATCAACTGGGTCATCACAGACAGCGAGGAGCAGGCCGTCAACGGCGTGTACTCCGGCGAATACTACGCCGCCGTCGTCATTGACGAGAACTTCTCCTATAACATGTACAACATGCTTACCATGTGGAACGGCAAGCCTGAGATAACCTACTATGAAAACGCAAAGAAGAACGCCGTTGCGACCAAGATAACCGACACTGCGGTCGAGTCGCTCAAGCGCTCGATAAACGAGAACTATCTCGAAGTTCTGATAAGCGGTATCATGGAGCAGGCGAATGTCATCTCTGCCGAGATTGCCGAGGATAACCCCAGAGAGGCGCTGCACGTCGTTCTGCAGCAGGCGCTGACCACGCTGAACGCGGCGCAGCGCGCGCTGGATAACTTCGCGGCGGGCGGCAGCGGCAATATCAGCATCGACACTTCGGAGCTGGATAAGATAATCGCCGACATCAATTCCAAGCTCCCGGAGGGCAGCGAGATACGCGACAATGTGGCGCAGATAGACCTCGCCGTGTATGAGGCGCTTGAAAAGGTGCAGGCATCGCTCGACCGGCTCCAGAACGCCATCGAGTCCGGCAATGCCGAGGCGATAGCTGCGGCGAAGAAAGCGGTCGAGAAGGCCGCCGCCGACGCGATAGCCTGCGGCGATAAGGTGAGCGGCTGGGGCAACGCGATCCCCGGAGACACTCAGGTCGGGCAGGACGCAAAGGCTCTCGCGCAGAAGATAGCCGATAACTTCTACGACCTCGGCAAGTGGCTCAATGCCCTGCCGCACAGGGACGATATTCAGGAGGCCATCGGCGACTGCACGGATATCGTTGATACCATCTTCGGCCTGACGGACACCATCGTCCCCTCCGCCGAGGAGCTTACCAAGGCCGTCGAGGACATCTTCCTCAACGTTGCGACGACGCTTGACAGCGTGCGCAAGCTGAATAACGACGCACTCGTCCTGCGAGACGCCGTCGAGAGCACAAAAGCCGCGCTGGACGATACGCTCCACGCGATGCAGCCCGCAGCCTCGCGCGTCATCGCATCCCTTACGGAGACGCTGCAGAAGCTCGACAGCATCACGACCGACGAGGACTACTTCGCCGCGCTTGTCGACCTGCTGGGCGGCAGTCCGGCGGTCTACGGCCAGTACCTCGCGCAGATAGTGCAGACCAGCGTCACCCCGATATACCCGATAGCAAACTACGGCTCCGCGATGGCTCCGTTCTACTCGGTGCTGGCGGTGTGGGTCGGCGGCGTTATCCTCGTTTCGATACTCAAGCCGCATGCAAGCCCTGAGGGACTTGTGAACCCCAAGCCCGTGCAGCTGTTCTTCGGCCGGTATTTGCTGTTCTTCGTGATGAGCCAGATACAGACCGCGATAATAATCACCGGCGACCTGCTGATTTTGAAGATACAATGTCTGGAGCCGGGGCTTCTGTACCTGACGGGCTTCGTCACGAGCTTTACCTTCAGCCTGCTGATATATTCTCTGGCCGTGTCCTTTGGCGATGTCGGCAAGGCGATAGTCGTCGTCATCATGGTTCTCCAGATCGCAGGCTCCAGCGGCACCTTCCCGATAGAGCTGCTGCCGGAGGTGTACCAGAAGATATATCTGTTCTTCCCCTTCCCCTATGCTATCGACGCAATGCGCGAATGCATCTGCGGCCTGTACGGCAATATATATGTCACCAAGCTTTCGCAGCTGCTGATATTTGCCGTGGCGGCGCTGGGCATCGGCCTGTTTGTGCGTAAGCCGTTCATGGGAGTCAATCATTTCATGGAAGAGCGTCTCGAAGAGACCGGACTGTTCTAAGGAGGTGCAGTACAATGTCAGAGCATAGCTATCATAAGTTGTATGACCGCCTCGTTGACGAGGTCAAGACACTGTATTACGCGAATCAGGTTCGCATCCATAAGGGACTCTGGGCGCTGATAATTTCCACCGTGCTGTTCCTGACGATAATGTTCATCACGAACGGCTCGAAGGTCATCTTCCTGCTGATGTGGATCGCAACGATGTTCGCCGTGGCGGCGTACCTCATCGCGGTGGAGTACCTGAACTTTGAGCTGAAGCGCAAGGTGGAGGAGATAACACGCCGCGAGCAGGACTTCGGCGAGGAGACGGCGGATATCGTAGTCCGCCAGCGCCGCCAGCGTCTTGCCGAGACGATAACCGAGCTGGAAGCCGCGACGGAGGCCGCCCGCACCGCTATGACACAGCGCAAGACGGTTGCCGTCCCCAACGATGAGGTAGACGAGATAATAGACGAGCTGCGCGCCGAGTACAAGGATGAGTCCGGCAAGGACGGGGCAAAGGGCGCATCGGAGGATAAGGCATGAAAAAGATAGGTAAAATAATTCACCTTGATATGAAGCGCCTTGGCCAGAGCGTCGTGGCAGTTGTCGTCATCATGGGTCTGTGCCTTGTGCCGTCGCTTTACGCGTGGTTCAACATCCTCTCCAACTGGGACCCCTACGGCCCGGCCTCCACGTCGAACATCAAGGTCGCCGTCGCAAATGAGGACGACGGCGCGGAGCTGCTCGGCATGACGCTCAACATCGGCGAGATGGTCATGGAGGGCTTGGAGTCCAACGATCAGATGGGCTGGGTTTTCCTCGACACGCGCGATGAGGCGCTGTCCGGCGTCTACTCCGGCAAGTATTATGCGGCGCTGATCGTGCCGCCGGAGTTTACCGGAGACTTTCTCAGCATTATGAGCGGCGAGCTTCGCCATCCGCAGATAGAATACTACGAAAACGAGAAGAAAAACGCGATCGCGCCTAAGATAACCAACAAGGCCAAGACCGCCGTGCAGGAGCAGATAAACGCAACCATCGTTGAGAAGGCGGCGGACGCGGTGAACACCATAAGCTCCATGGTTCGTGCCTTCGGCCTTGACGCGGACGACGTTGCAAACAGCCTCACAAACGCGCTGGACAATGCCTGCGAACAGCTTCAGGAGCTGAACGGCATTCTCGGCTCGGTCAAAAACCTGTTGACGCAGACGGGGAACCTGATGGAGGTCTCCGCCGCGACGATAAATGATGCGGGCGAAGTGATAATCAATGCCGGCAACACCGTCGGCTCCGTGAGCAACGCCATCGGCACCGGCTCCAGCGTCGCGGGCGACCTGTCCAACAACATCGTCAAGGCGCTTGACGATATCGACAAGGATCTCGACTCCCTGCTCGGCATCGTCAGCTCTTGGGGCGGCACGCCGCTGCTCAAGGAAGCGATAAACCAGATACTCGACGACCTTGAAGCAAAGCTTGAAGCGCTCAAGGGTCGCATCCCCGACCCGTCCGCAATACTCGACCGCGCAATCGCGCGCATTGAGAAGATAAAGTCGCTCATCGAGAGTATGGACGCCGAGGCCGTGCGCGACGAGATGATCGCCGAGGTCAAGGCGCTGATAAGCGATATCGACGCGCTTGAAACGGAGCTTGTCTCGCGCAAGGATCGCGTCGGCGCGGCGTACACCACGATGGACGGCATAAATCAGGACATCAAGAACTTCGACTTCTCTCTCTCGAACGAGGAGATCGACGCGAAGCTCACCGAGATGGACAAGACCCTCGAGGATCTGGCCGCAGAGCTGACGTCGCTCAACGCGGCAGACCCGCTGATGAGCTTTGACGACGACCTGACGCATATCGCGAGCATCCGCAATGAGCTGAGCAACATCGGCGAGCCCACTTCGCAGCTCAAGATGATGGAGTGGAGCCTGAAGGTGATGAACGACCTGACCTTCAAGTACGATCAGCTCACCGCGGGCATCGATTCGCTGAACGTTGCAAAGGAAGCGGCAAACCGCGCGATCGACAATATAAGCTCCTGGAACGGCGGCACTGCCGCGCAGCAGAAGATACTTGAGCTTCTGAACAAGATCGAGGAGAAGCTCAAAGCCATCGAGGTCTCCACGCCGAGCCTGACCAAGTACATCGACGACGCCATAGCGAAGCTTGAGGAGATACGCCAGAAGGTCGATCAGATAGAGGATCCCGGCATCCGTCAGGAGATCATCGACAAGATAAACGAGATGCGCGACGTGATCCGCACTGCGATACTCACCTTCAACGAGAACGTCACCGACCATATCACGGGCGCGGCCAACAGCGCGCAGGCGGCGCTCAATGAGATACAGAACGTGCTGATGGGCAGCGCGGGCAAGGTCAACGGCGTGGCCGATACGCTGCGCGGATACAGCTCCGCCCTCGGCGACGGCATGACCTCGATAGACGCGGCAATATCGCTGTCCGATACCGTGTATGAATATCTGTCCAACTTCGCGGACGATGTACGCCGCTTCGTTGACAGTGACGGCTTCAAGCGTCTCATGGAGGTGCTTGAGGATAACCCCGACGGCTTGGCCGATTACCTCACGTCTCCGGTCGATATGCGCACGGAGATCGTCTATGAGATCAGCGACTATGGCTCCGCCATGTCACCGTACTACATAATGCTGGCGCTGTTCGTCGGCTCGCTCCTCGCGGCGACGATGATAAAGGTGCCGGTGAATTACCCCGAGCTCGGCCGCACGCGCGGCATCCAGCGCTACTTCGGACGCTTCACGCTCTTCCTCGGCATCGGTATCCTTCAGGCGCTCGTCACCTCGCTTGGCTGCCTGTACTATGTCGGCATCCAGTGCGTCGCGCCCGGACGGTTCATCCTGGCCTGCATGATATGCTCGCTGAACTTCGTGTTCATGAACTACAGCTTTGTCTATGCGCTTGATAACATCGGCATGGCGCTCTCCGTCATCATCATGGTCATTCAGGTCGCCGGTTCCGGCGGTTCCTATCCGTACCATGTTCTGCCGCAGTTCTTCCAGGATCTCTATAACTTCATGCCGTTCCATTACGGCATGGACATGATCCGCGAGACCATCGGCGGCTTCTACGACGGGACTTACGCCCGCTGTGCGATCATCCTGCTGCTGATGTGCGTGCTGTTCATGGTGCTGGGACTCGTCCTGTACTATCCGGCGCGCAAGCTCAACGCGGCGATAGCCAAGAGCAAGGAAGCCACCGGCGTTATGTGATAACTCAAAATATAATAACGGAGAACTGCAAAAGCAGTTCTCCGTTATTTTTTGTAAATTTGATTATTTTTCGTGCCGTCCCTTATATCCGCCGGGCAGCCGTACCGGAAGGTCGAAATTCAGCACGAACGCGCATATACCGGCGTCCTCGTGCTCCTCCAGCAGACGGAAGATGAGCCGCGTGATGTAATACGCGATGAAGGCCGAGGCCACGCCGATGATTGCCGCGAACAGCACGTCTGACGGGTAGTGCGCCATGAGATAGTTGCGCGATATGGCCATCAGCAGAACGACTATCACCGACGGCACGACAAGCTTCCTGCCGCGCATCAGGCACAGCGCCGTCATGCCCGCCGCCGCGGCCGTCACATGGCCGGAGGGGAAGGAGTAGCCGTCCTCGGCGGGGGAGCCGACGGCCTGCCACCACTGGCGGTACAGATCGACCGTTTCAAACGGGCGCGGCCTTGCTATCCAGTCCTTTAGGATGAAGTTCGTTATCAGCGCGCCGCAGCATACCGCGCCGAACACGCATACGCCTATGCGGCGCGTGCGCGCGAAGCACATCAGCACGAGCGACAGCAGCAGGAGGAGCAGTCCCTTTTCGCCGAGGAAAGTGATGAGCTTCATCAGCGGCGTCAGCACGGGGCCGAGCGCACCGGCAAGAGAATGCATTATTTTCAGAATCGCTTTGTCGTAGCCGGCAAAGGCCGTGTTCAGCCATTGCGCGGCGGCGGTCAAGGTCATATTATCCCTTCTCTCTGTGTAGTATTTCATAGTATAAGGCCGAAATTCCGAAAGTGCAAGGAAAATCGGATGAGGCCGGTTGTTACATCATGTAACATGAAAAAATTTCATTACGTCAGATTGAAATAAGTGTCCAAAAATTGACGCTTTTTTGTAATTATATATTTGACATATTTGAAGCAATCTATTATAATTTCTTCTGCACAGTACGCTTTTTATTGACTGTTAAGCACAAAGCTTGTAAAATATATACACATGTGACTGCACGCGGCCTACCTCTCGATTCGGGCAGGGCTTGGACATGTTGCCGCCTTGCCGCGGCGGAACGGAGACACTGCCATGAGAGAAGCTTCGAGACTTTCCCAATCGTATATAATCGCCGCCCCATCCGCGGACGACTGTGACGCGCAGGCGGCGCGCCTTGCCGCGCGCGCGGTATGCAGCGGCGCGGAGCCGAAGCCCTGCGGCAAATGCAGGGATTGCCGGAAAGCGGCCGCGGGAATACATCCGGATATCATAGATGTCCGGCGCATGACGGACGATAAGGGTCGCCCCAAGCGCGAGATCATGGTCGATCAGGTGCGCGCAATGGCGGCGGATGCCAGTATATTGCCGAACGAGGCAGAGCGCAAGGTGTACGTGATACACGAGGCGGAGCTGATGAATGAGAGCGCGCAGAACGCGGCGCTGAAGCTTCTGGAAGAGCCGCCCGCGTGGGTCGTGTTTATCCTGTGCACTGTGAATTCCGAGCGGCTTCTGCCGACGGTGCGCTCCCGCTGCATGGAGATAAGCTCCGGCGGCGAAAAGCAGATGGACGCCGCGATGAAAAAGCTCGCGTCGGATTATCTCAAGGCCGTCGCCGCGGGGGACAGGCTGCGCCTGTTCCGCTGGTGTACCGCGAACGAGGGCATGGATGTGCGCGACGCTGCGGATTTCGTCGCCTGCGCGGGAGAACTTCTCACGGAAATGCTGTGTATGCGCGAGAAGAACCCCAGTATAGATCGGGCGGAGATACTGCGTCTGGGCACGGTGCTTTCGCGCTGCGGCGTGATGCTTCAGGTCAATACGGGCGTAAAGCATATTTTTGGATTGCTGGCAGTGGAATCGCTGCCGACGGCATAGAGCAGAGGAAAAATAATTGATTGATGTTGTAAGTATAAAGTTCAAAAACCGCGGAAAAAACTATTTCTTCGATCCAGGCAAGCTGGATATAAAGACCGGCGATAAGGTCATAGTCGAGACCTCCAAGGGCTTGGAGATCGCCGACTGCACCCGCGGAAATCACGCGGTCATGGAGACTGCGGTCGTGCAGCCGCTCCGTCCTGTGGTGAGAATCGCCACGGCGGATGACCTGCGCGTGACCGAGATAAACAAAAAGCGCGAGAAGGAAGCCTTCGAGATATGCCAGCAGAAGATCGCCGAGCACGGGCTAGACATGAAGCTGGTGGATGTGGAGTGCAATTTCGAGGGGAACAAGACGATGTTCTTCTTCACCTCCGACGGGCGGGTCGACTTCCGCGAACTGGTAAAGGATCTTGCGGGCATCTTCCGCAACCGAATCGAGCTGCGCCAGATCGGCGTCAGGGACGAGGCAAAGATGATCGGCGGCATAGGCATCTGCGGCCGGCCGTACTGCTGCAGCCAGTTTCTGGATGATTTCCAGCCGGTGTCCACGAAAATGGCGAAGGTGCAGTCGCTTTCGCTCAACCCCACCAAGATATCCGGCAGCTGCGGCCGCCTGATGTGCTGCCTGCGCTACGAGCAGGAGGCATACGAGGATCTGCTGAAGAAGGTTCCGAAGCAGGGCGCTTTCGTCGAGACGAAGGACGGTTACGGCACCGCCGTGCAGGTCAATCTCCTGCGCCAGACCGTCAAGGTCAAGCTGGATAACGATTCGGACGATGCCCTGCATTTGTTCAAGGCCAACGAGCTTGCCGCTGTCCCGGGCGGACGGCCGAAGGAGGGAGAGCCGCTTCCGAAGGTGCTGCACTATGTGCCGGAGCCTGAGGAGGAAGAGGATGAGAAGGTCGACGAGTGGGCGATACCGATGATGGTCGCACCCACGCCGGAACCCGCACCCGCCGAGGAAGAGAAAAAGAGAAGCGGCAATCGCCGCCGCCGTTCCGTCAAGCCGAAATCCGAGGAGACAAAGGCCGAAAAGACGGAGAAAACGGAGAAGCCGGAGGGCGGCCAGAAGGAGTCCGGCAGCCGCAGGCAGAAGCCTGAGGGCGAGAAACAGCCCAAACCCGCGCATCAGGGCGAAAAGCCCAATAAGCCGAACCGCCGCCGCGGTCACGGCAGGGGCGGCGCAAAGTCAGGCGCGGAGCAGAGGCCCATTGAGCAGAAAACAAAGCAGGCGCCCGCGCAGCAGTCTCATGCAAAAGATACGGCGGCCAAGGAAAACGGCGCGCCGCGCGGCGGAAATCGCCGCAGGAATCCATATCGCAAACCGAGACACAAGGGCACGGGAGAGCCCAAAGCCGAATAAAGGATCGGCATATGTCCCGCTCCGAGGAGGGAGCATAGTTTGTAGATAGCACAGGCCAATGATCGGGGCATAATTTAATTATTTTCTTAATGTTCCGGAATATAATTTAATAAAGGTCTGTGTTCAGGGGAGGATAAACACAATGAAGAAAGTACTGCTCAGAATCTTCAGCGCAATTCTTGCACTGGTCTGTCTGGTAGGCGCTTGGGCCTGCGGCGTAAGCGTTAAGGACGAACTTGACTGCAAGGAAGTCTGGGAAGAGATTGGCGAAGAAGCTCTTGCCAACTTCGACCTGATGGATGCCGGTATCGCGGAGCTTGCCGCAAATTCCGACGTCTATGCCGACGGTGTCGGCACTTACAATGCCGGTCTCGGCACCTATAATGCCGGCCGCGCGGAGCTTGCCGCCGGTAAGGCGAAGCTTGAAGAGGGTCAGGCGGCCTATGACGCCAACGCCGCCAAGCTCTCCGAGGCTCATAAGGCATACGATGAAGGCGTCGCCGCCATCGCAGCCGGTAAGATAGAGCTTGAACAGGGCAAGAAGGAGCTTGAGGAAGGCAAGGCCACTCTTGCCGCCAACAAGCAGGCATATGAGGAAGGCAAAGCGCAGCTGGCAAAGGTTCAGCCGATCTACGCCATTGTCAAGCCGCTTCACAACCAGTATGTGAATCTCCAGCAGCAGTATGATAAAGCCGTCGCCGAGGGTGATAATGACAGAGCCGCTGTCCTCGCCATCGAGGTTGCCGCCGCGAAGCGTATCTTCGAGGCCGAGCTTGCCAACACCGGCTACTCCATGGATTCCCTCGTCGCCGAATATGAAGCCGGTCAGGCCAAGATAGCCGAGTACGAAGCCGGTCAGAAGAAGGTCGCCGAGGGTGAGAAGAAGATCGCCGAGGCCGAGGCTACCATTGCCGCCGGCGAGAAGAAGCTCGCGGAGTCCAAGATAGCGCTCGACGAGAACGACCTCAAGCTCGCCGAGGCGAAGAAGGCTCTTGACGCCGGATACGCCAATTACGCCGCCGGTCAGTCGAGACTCGCCGCGGGTGCTGCCAAGCTTGCCGCAGGCGCAGCCCAGCTCGCCGTGTTTGAAGGCGGCCAGCAGCAGATAGCCGACGCGCTTGACCTCGTCATCGGAACCGAGACCTACCGCAACGCGGAGGGCAAGGCGCAGGTCAAGAGCATCGCCAGCAGACTTGGCAAGAACTTCACCTATTGGCGTCTTGACGAGAACGGCGAGATCATGGTTATCAATGACGAGCCGGTAGTTGACCTTGAGAAGGCCGCGCTTGTTGTTCAGGCCGGACGTGATTTCGTCGATGACACCACCGAGGTCGTCACCGCCGAGATCATCACCCGCGTTATTCTCACCATCGTTGCGGCGCTTGCCTGCCTCGCTGGTGTTGCCGCCGCGATACTTGGCCTGTGCGCAGTCTCTGGCGCATCCGCCACGCTCGGCGTTATCGCCTTTGCGCTGTCCCTCGGCGGCATCATTGCCATCAACCTCTTTGGCGGCAATGAGTACCCGATGTCCCGCATCGTCGGTTCCGAGGTCACGGGTCTTGTTCTGCTCACCATGGCAGCTGTCGCCGTTGCGGCGGTCATAAATACCGTCATGGCGTTCATCTGCAACGATGACGCTAAGCCCGAAGAGAAGCCTGAGGAAAAGAAAGAAGAGAAGCCCGAAGCTGCGGAACCTGTTGCAGTAGGCTGATAAAAGCTATTTAAGATGCCTCCGTATTTGCATACGGAGGCATTATTTCATTGTCCAGGAATTATTGCCCACAGCTTCGCAGCTGTGGGCGTAGAACGAAGTGTTATCGGCAGCAAAGCCACGTTGCCCGGCAAGGCCGGTATGATTCCTTGCAAAAGAATTGTGCATACCATGCTGCTCATTACGGCCTTGGATTATCACTGTATTGGTCAGTACGTGCGTCCGGCAAAATTAAATACGGTAATGACATGAATAATCCCGCTGGGAAGCACGTCCCAGCGGGATTCCGTTGATAGTGTTCAGGAAAAGAAAAAGAGGGGTGTAATGGCGTATACGGTAACTTTCTGCATCCCATGCATATATCCGGCGTGCTCCGGAGCTGTCTCGGCGGGGCGGCGCGTTATTTTGCGGCCGCCTTCAGGACCTCCCCCGTCCCGGCGTCGATTATATAATCGTACTCCGCCTCGGCAGTTTCAAACTGTACCTCGTAACAGCTGCGACCGTACTTGTGCTCAAAGTCGACGTCGACGTCAAATGTCTCCGCCGCGAGCACCCCGGCGTCGTCCAACGCTGCGCCGAGCGCCGCGTCTGCGCCGATATAGAGCGCGTGGTGCCGCCAGATGAAATATCCGCCTATGGCCGTGCCGATTATGAGCAGAACTATGAGAATGATAAGTGCTGTTTTCAGAGCCTTTTTCATGCTGATTCCTCCATGACCGGTTATGATAACGATATTTTCTACTTCACTTTACGGTCTGAGTATAGTAAAATATTTTAAGAAAATAATTAAAACTTTTCATAATTTTTTCTGTCAGAATATATTACATAATGGAACGCTGCCGCGTGCGGCGGAACGGAGGAAAATATGAGGGTACTTGTTGCGGAGGACGAAAAGCGTCTTAACAAGATCATCTGCGAGGCGCTGGAGGACGAGGGGTACAGCGTGGACGCGTGCTTCGACGGGGTCCAGGCGCTGGAATACGCCCGCTCTGCCGACTACGACGTGATGATAATGGACATAATGATGCCCCGCATGAGCGGGCTTGACGCCGTGCGGCAGATGCGCCGCGAGGGCAACGGCGCGCCGGTGCTGTTTCTCACCGCGCGCGACAGCATTGCCGACCGTGTGGAGGGGCTGGAGAGTGGCGGCGACTACTACCTCGTGAAGCCCTTCAACTTTCCGGAGCTGCTGGCCGTCGTACGCGCGATCAGCCGCAAATACACCGGCAACCGCTCCAACATTTTCACCGCCGCCGACCTGACCGTCGACGTCTCGGCCAAGACGGTGACCCGCGCGGGAAAGAACATCGAGCTTACCTCGCGCGAGTTTGCGCTGCTGGAATACATGCTGCGCAACAAGGGAATCGTCCTCACGCGCGAGATGATCGAAAACAACCTCTGGAACTTCGACTATGAGGGCGGCTCGAACGTCGTGGACGTATACGTCGGCTATCTGCGCAAGAAAATGGACACCGGCTTTGACAAGAAGCTCATCCGCACCGTGTGGGGCAGCGGCTGGGTACTGCGGGAGGACTGAGGAATGTCTGCGAAGCTGAGAATTACGGCGTGGATAACGCTGATGATGCTCCTGCTGGCGGCGCTGACGCTGGTGTTTGTGCTGGTCGTGAACCACAACGCCATCACGGACGACCCCGCGGGGCGGCTGGTGAAGGTCGTGCAGAAGAACGTTGACGACGTCGAGTTCGACCGCGGCAAGTTCGAGTGGGACGACCTGTCGATGTACAGCCGCGGCGTGTACTGCATGTTCTATGACACGGACGGCGAGTTCATCCGCGGCGCGAAGCCGGATAGCTTCGACGAGAACACGCCGCTCGACCCGAACGTTATAAACACGGCGGACATCGACGGCGAGACCTACTATATCTATGACAGCTACGTGGACATGGACGTCACGGGGCTGTGGGTGCGCGGGCTTATCTCCGCCGAGGATCGCTCCGGCCTGATGCATACTATTATAATCCTCACCGCGACGCTGCTGCCCATCCTGCTGGTCGTCACCATCGGCGGCGGCTGGCTCATTGCGTGGTCGGCGTTCCGCCCGATGGAAAAGATACTCGCCGCTGCGGACAGCATATCCGCCGGTGAGGATCTGAGCGCGCGGCTGAACATAACGCGCGGGCCGAGCGAGATGCGGCGGCTCGGCGCGGCGTTCGACCGCATGTTCGGGCGGCTCGAAGCGTCGTTCGACGCCGAGCGACAGTTCACCTCGGACGCTTCGCACGAATTGCGAACCCCGATAACCGTCATCCTCGCCGAGTGCGACCGCGCGAAGCGCAAGGCGCGCACGCGGGATGACTTCCTAGAATCGCTGAACGTGATCGAGGAGCAGGGCTGCCACATGTCGCAGCTCGTGCAGGAGCTGCTCGGCCTGACCCGTATGCAGCACGGCACCGATAAATACCCGATGAAGCGGATGAATCTTAGCGAGTTTGTCGGCTCCTGCTGTGAAGAGTGCCCCGCGCCGCCGGGCTCCAATGCGGAGCTGACCATGGATATCCAGCCCGGGATCGAGGCGAGCTTCAACGCGGGGCTTATGTCGCGCGTGATAGTCAACCTCCTGCAAAACGCCTACAAGTACGGCGGCAGCAACGCGCATATCCGCGTCTCGCTGCATACGGATGACAGCGGAAAAGCCGTGCTCAGCGTCTCCGACGACGGCCCCGGCATCGCGCCGGAGTATCAGGACAAGGTCTGGCAGCGCTTCTGGCAGGCTGACCCGTCGCACGGGGAGGACGGCGGCTGCGGCCTTGGGCTTGCGATGGTCAAGGAGATCGTGCAGTTCCATGGCGGCTGCGTCGCGCTCAACAGCACGCCGGGCAAGGGCAGCACATTTTCCGTAACAATATAAAAAGTTGCGAATCTGCACATTTTTTCACAAATCAGTTCAATAATTCTTTAAATTTATCTAATTTTTTTCTTAAAATTATGCAGTATCCTATGCTCGTAAGGTCAAGGAAAACAAACCCGTTTTTAAGAAAGGATGACGATAAATGAAAAATAACAATATAATCATCAACGCTGCCGAGGCTCTCAAGGCCGTTCTCAATGAGCTGCACCTGAACTCCACCGACGTCGAGTTTTACGACTTCAAGCTTGAAGATTCGCTCTACGAGATGGTCGTCTATACGACCTGGATGCGCTACACCTGCTATGTCGACGCCGAAACCGGCGAGGTCGTCGGCCTCAGCTCCGAGCCGATGCTGCTGCATCCGACGGAGCAGTACGACACGAAGTTTGAGTTCCTGTACGGTTCGCTGAACTTCATCGCGTAAAACGTGAGAGAAAATAAACTCGCCCCCGTCCACGATCGTGGACGGGGGCGAGTTTATTGAAGCTCTGCGGCTCAGCTGCCTTTGGCATCTCGTGCAAATTTCATATACATTGCTATTACGAAGATGAGCACTGGGAACGTCATGCGAAGCATATGTACTTGCAGATTCAAGTTGTATGCGATTATTGCCAGAATTATTCTGACTGCTTCCAGAATGGCTATTTTCAGCAGAACCTTTTTGCCCTGTTCAGGCTTGACCGTCTTTAGATTCTTGCATAGCTGTATTATATAGACGGCCTGAACGACGGTGATTATAGTCGAAGCCAGTGATAACAGCATTGCGAATTACCTCATTCGTGAGATTTGGCCGGCACTATCTGTCATCCGGTGTGAACGACAAGATTATTTTTGAATGTTCGGCGTACCATACGGTTCCATAGCATGTTCCGCAGAGATAACTCTCTAGTTCATACTGAACTTTTCTGGGCAAAACTTTTGCAGCTCCTGAATCCGCTCATTCGTGTAACGGATAGGGATGATCCGGTCACTGTTCAGCCAACAATGCTCAAAGTCCGGAAGGTCGTAGAATGTTGTAGGCGGTTTTTCGGAGAGAAAAATAAGAATGTAGTCTTTTGAAACATGTTTGCCGGTCAAAAGGGGGGTGCGGCGGCCACTGCATATTGAGTCCCAAGCAATGGAACGGCAGGTCAGGCATGTTTTTATAGTTATTCCTTCGGCATGAACGGAATATTTCCAGTTCATCCACAGCGTTCGCAGAATGCATATACTTGAGATGCATATCAGAACAAGCGTACAGAGTAGGAGCGGCAGGCTGAATCCTTCGGTGTGGATGACCTTATAGTTCAAATATATCATGCAGCCGATAAACAAAAGCGCCGCGATGCAGTATGCAAGTCTTGCGCGGACAGATACGAGGGAGGCTTTACTGTCATCCCCGTGCATATACCTCATCATATCACCCCTAAGGCGCTGTCGCCTTACTTGACTGTTTTCATGTAATTCAGTACAGTTCGTCCATTCTTGGCCTCGCTGATGGTTTTCCCTATTGACTCCGCGCCCCTTGCAGTGCTATAATGTTAACCACAAAGGGCGATGACGTTTTACGTCAGCTCGTTACACAACGTTTCATTTTAGAACCGTCACTTGGCAGAGTGGCGGTTCTGCTTTTTTATCCTTACTGTTACGGTGTATCCGAAGATATGTAGAGTAATGATAATCGGCATTTGCTCACCCCCTTTCGGGTGGTGTAGCTGACCGCCTCGCCCTTTGCTTAATGCGAAAATAGCATAAAATGCCGTATAATGTCAAGCCCTGTTTTTGTGCTCGGAGATATGCACAAAAACAGGGCTTGTAATTCTATACTATTAATATTCGTATATTCCGCCGCCGATGAACTCGCGGATCAGCGACTCTTTGGCGACGTACTTCTCGTCGATATCGCCGAAGAGCTGGAGTGCGGGCAGAACCTGCCGCAGCTCGTCAAAGCGTTCGATCCCCTCCGGAACGGAGCGGAACAGCTCGGTCGCCGTACGGTTGAACACCGCCAGCTCATAGGGCAGGGAGGTGTCAAACTGGAAGTTGGCCTTGTCCTTGAACGGGGAGATGTTGTTCTTCTCGCCGCGGCGGACATTTGCCCACATGCTCATCGTCTCCGCCGGATCGGAGCCGCGGAAGTTATAATCGCGCACCGTGCGCCGCACGAGACGGAACCATGTGCGCTTGAACACGATCTTGCCGCCGAACTCCACGTCGCTGCGCGCGGAGATGTAGAGCTTGAACGCCTCCGGATGCACGTCGGTTATCATGTTGTTGAGCGCGTGGATGCCCTCGAAGATAACGATCTCGTCCTTGCCGAGCTTGATGGACTTCGACGGCGACTGGACGCGCATCTTGCGCGAGAACTCATACTTCGGCACGAAGATACGCTCGCCCTTGGAGAGCATGGTGAAGTGCTTGTTCAGAAGCTCCATGTCCATGCAGCGTGGCGACTCCAGATCCATCTCGCCCTCCGGTGTGCGCGGCACGGTGGCAGGGTCGATGGTCTTGAAATAGTCGTCCATACCGACATAGTGCGTCTTGATGCCGATGTGCTCCAGCTCATCGGCCAGCTTCATCGAGGTAGTGGTCTTGCCGGAGCCGGACGGGCCGGACAGCAGGACGATGGGGCTGTTCTTGCGGTTCTCCGCGATCAGCTGTGCCGCCTTGGAAACGCGCGCCTGATATGCCGCGTCGCCCTCTTCGACGAAGCCCTTCGGGTCGGCCACGGTCTTGAAATTGATCTCTTCAAGCTTATATGCCATGTTTATTCCTCACAATCTTTATAAAACTCAGATATCTTCGCCTTGTCGGCGCAGGTTTTCTCTATGTTCTCAATGTATTCCAGCGGATATTTCGGCGCCATGAGCCGGATGTTACGCCCGTCGCCATGGCGGACAAGCTTCGTCGAGCCGCCCCCGCCCATTGCGATGATGCTGCACAGCTCCTCCATGATACAGATGTTGTAGAGGTTCACGCAGCCAGGCTTTGCCCAGCCGACGTTTTCAAAGCCGCCGGACATGAACTTCTGCCGGTACAGATAGTAGGGCGCGTAGCCCTGCGCGGTCAGCCGGTCGTACGCGAGGTCGAGCATTTCCGACACCTCGGCCGGGGACGGCAGCGGCGAACCCTCCAGCGTGATGCGGGAGCCTTTTTTCAGCGACAGCGTGTGCACCGTGATATTCTCCGGCGCGAGCGCGAGCACCTTATCCAGCGTCTCGCGGAAGCCGTCCGCGCTGTCTGACGGGAGCCCTGCGATGAGATCCATGTTCACCGCAAAGCCGCCGACGGCGCGCACCTTTTCGAGCGCATCAACGATGTCGGCGGAGCTGTGCCGCCGGCCTATCGTCTCCAGCACGGAGTCGGACATCGTCTGCGGATTGACGCTGACGCGGTCAACGCCGTGGGCGCGCAGGACGCGCAGCTTATCCTCGGTTATCGTGTCGGGGCGTCCGGCCTCGACGGTGTATTCCCGCAGCGCGCCGAGGTCGAATTCGCGCTCCAGCGCGGTGCACAGTCTGTCGAGCTGGGCGGCGTTCAGCGTGGTGGGCGTGCCCCCGCCCATGTAAATTGACACAACTCGAAGCCCCAGCGCGCGCAGCTCCGCGCCGACCGCGGAGACTTCTTTTATGAGCGCGTCCATGAACGGCGGGATGAGCTTCATGCTCTTCTCGACCGACTGGCTGACGAAGCTGCAATACGCGCAGCGCGTCGGGCAGAAGGGGATGCCGACGTAAAGACAGACGTCCTTTTCGCCCAGCTCCGACACCGCCTTCACCGTCTCGCGGCTCGTGTCGCGGCAGAGCGCCGCGCGCTTGGGCGTCACGTCGTATTCGTCGATAAAGCGGCGCGTCGCCTCGTCCTCGCTCAGCCCGGCGGCGAGCAGGGAACAGAATATCTTCCCCGGCCTCACGCCGGTCAGCGCGCCCCATGCGGGGCGGTGCACGCCGGAGGCGAGCGCGGCGCGGTACATCGCGTTTTTTATGAGCCGCTGGCAGTAGCGATCGGTCAGCAGCTCGCTCGTGAGCAGCTCGCGGCGTACTGCGGCGCGGCCGTGATAGACCTTGCCGCCGAGCACCATGCGGCAGCTCGCGGTAGTGAATTTATCTCCGTGGCTGAGCTTCAGCTCAATCCGGTCGCTGTCGGGCTTACCCTCCGGATATTCCGGCCGCTGCTCCGGAAAGAGCGTCAGCAGCATCTGCTCGGCGGCGTATTTATAGTCGTGACCGGTAAAATATAATCTCATTTCTTGCCCTTTTTCTCAGCACGCTTCTGCTCAATATAGTCGCGCAGCTTGCGGAAGTTCTCGCCGTTGTGCTCGCCCTCGGACAGGTGCGGGTACGCCGCCGCGATACGCGCGTGGATGAAGTTCGTCTTCCTGAGCTCGGCGAGCTTTGCCTCCAGCTCGGCCTTCTTCGCGGCCAGTTCCTCGCGGCGTGCATCTTCGCGCTCCTTCACAGCCACGTTTATCTCGCTGCGCTTGGCCATGACGTCCTCGACGGCCTCGCGCTTTTTCTCCGCAAATTCGGGGTGCTTCTCGTCGAAGGCCACGCGGCGCTCCTTGCCGCGCTCCATCGGCTCATATATCAGCTTCTCGCCCATCGCGTCGGAGACGGAGTGGATCGCGCACTCAAGCTCGGTGATAGCCTTGAAGCGCTTGTTGAGCTTGAGAATCTCGGCGAGTGTGAGTATCGCGTCGAACACCAGCAGCGCGAGCAGTGCGGCCATCACCCATATGCCGACCGGCGTGGAGAGCTTTTTGATGAGCGCGTATATCATCGGATGGATGACGTCCACGACCAGAACGCAGGCGATGCCCCAGATTATCGAGAATTCAAGGCAGACATAGCCCTTGATGTTGAAGGGGTTGTTGCTGTAATCCCACCATTTGTCGTGGAAAAGCTGCTCCATGATGAAGCCGACCAGAAATTCGATCGCGGAGGTGAAAAACATACTGCCGAAGAACAGCAGCACGAGGTTGCTTTTCACAGGCTCTAGGATCAGCAGAACGCACAGCACGCCGTAGCCGTATATCGGGCAGACGGGGCCGTTCAGAAATCCGCGGTTCACAAAGCGCCCGTGGCGCACCGCGGCGAACGCGACCTCGGCGCACCAGCCGAGAAACGAATAAATAAGCACTATCCAGCCCATCTCATACCATGTGTAGTTCATGCTGTCTCTCCCTCTCCGGCAGAGCCGGGATGATTTTAGCTTATTATAGCAAAGCCGACGCAAGAACTCAATGCGCAAATTTGCGGCGCTGCACATTCTCGTAAAGCGTATGTTAAAAAGCGGCCGAAAAATTTTAATTTTTCTTAATTTTCTATTGGAAATTTCGCGTTAAATGTTGTAATATATAAATATGAGTAATAGGATGGGAGATGATTTGGATGTTTTCGGTCGGAGAAAAAATAATTTACGGAGAGAACGGAGTCTGTACGGTTGAATGTATCGCGCCGCTGGCCGGAGCCGCGGCTGACAGCAAGCTTTATTATCACCTTCGCCCGTTTATCGGCAGCGGAACTTATTTTGCGCCGGTGGATTCCGGGGCATATATGCGCCCCGTGATGTCGCGCGACGAGGCGGAGGCTCTTATCGCCGCCATTCCGGGCATAGAGCCTGCCATCTGTAACGATACGCGCTTCAACCATGTCGATGCGTTCTACAAGCAGCTCTTCAAGCTGCACAGCTGCGAGGCGCTGGTGTCCATCGTGAAGGGCCTGCGCTGCCGCATGACGGACAAGAAGACCAAGAGCAGCCGCGCGGAGGCAACGATGAAGCGCGCGAAGGATATCCTGCACGGAGAGCTTGCCGTTGCGCTGGACATGGATGTCAAAGAGGTCGAGCCGTACATAATCAACTGCATCGCTCAGGCCAAGGCTGAGAGCTGACCAAAAGGCATGGTGTTTGAACCATGCCTTTTTCGTCTATATGCACGAATCACACCTTGATAATTTGTAGATTATCACGAAATACGCCCTTTTGCGGCTTGACATATGATTTGCGCAAATCTATACTATATTGGATTTATGAAATATTGGAGGTTCAAGCGTGGCTTCGGTTTTGAAACGCAGGGACACGGATATGACTGAAGGCAGCATCCCCCGGCTGCTTATTTATTTTGCCCTGCCGCTGATGATAGGCAATGTCTTTCAGCAGCTGTACAATACGGTGGACTCCATTGTTGTCGGCAACTATGTCAGCAAGCAGGCTTTGGCCGCCGTTGGCTGCACGGGGCCGGTCATCAATGCGCTGTTCGGCCTGTTCGGTGGTCTGGCGGCGGGTGCGGGCGTCGTTATCTCGCAGTTTTACGGCGCACATGACAAGGAGAAGCTGCATAAGACCGTGCAGACGACGATAGCGATGTCGCTCGTGATGTGCGTGGTGCTGACGGCGCTCGGCGTGTGGCTCACGCCGATGATGCTCGAGCTGATGAGCACGCCCGAGGACGTCATGGCGGATGCAACGGAGTACCTGCGCATATACTTCTGGGGCATCTCCGGCGTAATTATGTATTATATCGGGGCGGGCATCCTCCGCGCTGTGGGCGACTCCACAAGGCCGCTGTACTTCCTCATATTCTCGGCGCTGACCAACACCGTACTCGATGTCGTCTTTGTCAAGTATTTCAGCATGGGTATTGCCGGAGCGGCGATAGCAACGGTGATAGCGCAGGTGCTGTCGGCGGTGCTGGTGATGCTGCTGCTCATCCGCTGCAAGGCCGATTACCGCATAGACTGCCGCGACCTGCACATAACGCGCAGCATCCTGAGCAAGATATGCGCCATTGGCATCCCGTCCGCGCTGCAGCTTGCTATAACCGCGTTCTCGAACATGTTTGTTCAGTCGTACATAAACCGCTTCGAAAGCTCCTGCATGGCCGGATGGACGGCCTGCAGCAAGGTGGACTCCTTCGCGCTGCTGCCGATGATGAGCCTGTCCGTCGCGATAACGACCTTTGCCGGGCAGAATCTCGGCGCGGGCAACTATGAGCGCGCGAGATCCGGAGCAAAGTCCGGCCTCGTGATCGGGCTTATCATCATGGCCGTCGTGCTGGTGCCGCTGTACATCTTCGCCCCGCAGATCGTGACGCTGTTCAACAAAGAGGCGGAGGTCGTGGAGTTCGGCGGGCTGTTTATCCGTATCGTTGCGCCGTTTTACCTGATGTTTGCGATAAACCAGGTCTATTCCGGCGCGCTTCGCGGCGCGGGCGATACGCGCTCCACGATGTTCATCATGCTCGGCTCCTTCGTCGTGTTCCGTCAGGTGTACCTTTTTGCGGTGTATAAGCTCGGCGGCGGCATCGACGCGATCGTGCTGGGTTATCCGGCGGGCTGGGTGCTCTGCAGCATACTCCTGCTCATATACTATTACCGCGGCGGCTGGTTCAAAAAGCTTCAGGCGGGCATAGAGTGATTAAATCGTTTCAAGCCTTTTATCCGATTTGGATAAAAGGCTTGAAATTTATAAAACAGTAGGATATAATAGCTTCAAAAAAGGCCGGACGGGCGGCGGAAAGAGGACAGCATGTATACGGATATAGGCGCGCTCATTGCGGAGCGCCGCCGCGAAAAAGGAATGAACCAGGCGGAGCTTGCCGCCGCGCTGGATGAGCTGGGCTTCGGCGTGACGAATCAGGCCGTGTCCAAATGGGAGAAGGGAGCCACGCTGCCGAACGCGCGGCAGTTTCTCGCGATATGCGACGTGCTGGGGATAGAGGATATCCGCGGGACGTTTTCCGGCACCGGCGGCGAGCTGCTGGCGGGGCTGAACCGTGAGGGGCGCGGCCGCGCGCTGGAGTATATCCAGCTTCTGCGCGAGAGCCGGCGCTTTTCGTATGAGGAGCCGCGTCCGGCGAAGAAGCCGCAGCCCGTGCGGCTGCGGACGTTGCCGCTGTATTCGCTGGCCGTGTCGGCAGGCACCGGCCAGTTCCTCGACGGCGAGGATTACGAGATGGTAGAGGTCGGGCAGGAGGTTCCGGAGGGGTCGAACTTCGGCGTCCGCGTCGCGGGTGACAGTATGGAGCCGGAGTTTCACGACGGGCAGACCGTCTGGGTGCGCCAGCAGCGCAGCCTGATGACCGGCGACATCGGCATCTTCCTGTATGACGGCAGCGCCTATCTCAAGCAGCTCGTGGCGCTGAAGGATTCCATGGCGCTGCACTCGCTGAACCCCGCGTACGCGGATATCGTCATCTCGCCCGAGCTGCCGCTGCGCGTGCTGGGCAAGGTGCTGAGATAATTCAGCCGCCGAACAGGACGAGGAGCAGCCCGTATATGACGCTTGAGGATATGCCGTAGACGATGACCGGCCCCGCGATGATGAACATTTTGGCAGCGGTTCCTGCGATGAAACCCTCGGTCTTGAATTCGAGCGCCGGAGCGACGACGGAGTTTGCAAAGCCCGTTATCGGCACGAGCGTACCGGCTCCGGCGAGTTTGGCGATGTCGTCGTATACGCCGAGCCCTGTTAGCAGCGCGCCGAGGAACACGAGCGTGATCGACGTTGCGCTCGCGGCGGCCTCCTTGTCCAGACCGCAGAGGTTCCGGTACAGGTCGCCCGCAAGCTGACCTAGGCAGCAGATGAAGCCGCCTATCAGGAACGCAAAAAGCATATCCTTCAGCAGCGGCGAGCGCGGGGCGTGCCGGTCGGCGTATTTCTTGTATTCTTCGTTTGTCATTTGATCAGCTCCATAAATCAATAAAAAATCTCCTGTGCGGCTTATTTTCTGCAGCACAGGAGGTTTTTATTACTTTTAGATCAAAATAAGAAATATACCGTTACTTTATTTCGGGCAGGGAGGCTGCCACGGCGGACTGGCCGACCCGACGGAAGTATTCGTCCGGCAGTGCGAGCCGCAGCTTGCCGTCAAGCTCCGGATATTCGGAGCGCAGCACGTCCTCGCAGGCGGAGATTATCAGCTCGCCGCCCTTGCCGGACATCACGCGCCCGAGCAGCAGTACGCTCCCGCAGCCGTAGAGCGCGCGATAATAGGCCAGCGTGTGCGCCAGATAGACGCCGATACTGCGGTATACCGCGGCGGCGCGGCCGTCGCCCGCCTCCATCAGCTTCTGCACATCCTTCAGCTTCTCGGCGGGGGACAGCGACTCGTCAAGCTCGATTCCGGCTCTGGGCGCGAGCTTGTTCACACCGTCCTGTGAAAAATATTTCACGCCGCAGCCGATATCGCCGCTCCATTCGTCGCGCATCGCGGCGGGATTTGCGTCGACCGGAACGAAGGCCAGCTCGTTGAGCCAACCGGTTATGCGCCCCTCGGCGTCCACGAAGCCTGCTGCCTCGCTCGTACCCATGGCGATGCCGAGGATGTTGTTTTCCTTCAGGCTCATCGCGCCCGCGAGCGCGGTCACGTCGCCGTCGTTCACGACGCTGTACGGCACGTCGCCGAAGGTGTCGGTTATGGCGCGGATGTAGATATCCTTGACCTTCGCGTCGAACTGCTCCTTGGGGACTTTCAGAAACAGCGAGGCGTTCATCGTGCGGTTGTTGATGTAAATCCCCGCGGAGGAGACGCCGACGGCGTCAACGCGCGGCATGTGCTCTGCCGCAGACTTGAGCGCGGCGACGATACCGGCGTAGTGGTAGTCCGGATCGGAGTTGATTTTCGGGAACCAGACGACCTCCTCGGAGTACACGGCCTCGCCGTTTATCACTGCCGAGACCTTCCGGTCGCTTCCCCCTGCGTCGAAGCCGATGCGGCAGCCGTCCATGTGCCCGCCTATGGCTTTCGGCGAATCCTTGGCCGCGGGAAGCGTGTCAGTCTGCACGACCTCGAACGGACGTTCAAAGACGTTCGCCATGTAGTCCCAGTCGAACTCCCTCGCCCCGCCCGCGCAGTAGACGGAGCGGAGATAGTCGTATATCCGCGCGTCGCCGCGGACATAGATCTTGTATCCGCCCTTCATCCACAGCATGGTTTTCACAAGGCGGTCGATGTAATAGCAGTCGGCGGCGTACATTTCCGGCGTGCCGTGTATGCGTGTCTCGACCGCGGCCATCTCGCCGCCCGCGCGCTCCAGCGCGATGCCGACGGGCTTCTCTGCGCCGCGGAGAAACGCCTCGTTGAACTTGTGCAGCGGGATGAACTCCGGATCCAGCTCCGGCAGATTCTTGATATCCAGATTGACTCTGAGAAAATCCATGGCAGAACCTCCGTAATTATTCTGACCGTATTATACCATAAATCCCGCGGACTGCATTGCTTTTTTATGGCGAATTTATCATGTGCTTGTCCAAAATGTATGGCTTGCAAAAGCGGCGCGCACGATTTATAATATAAATAGATTAAAACGAACGGAGGCGCACGAGTGCACAATATTTCCTGCTGATTTATAAGGCGATAAAACAAAGTGACGGGGCATGAAATATGCTGCCCCATCTTTGCCGCGCCTTTTCGCAGGAAAGTGCATCAGCGCATCCGGTTTATATCATGGCACCTCCATGCCATGTGAATTTTCGGCTGCGGGTCATTTCCTGCGGCCGAATTTTTATATGAACAGGGAGGGTCATATGTCGCTTATTGATATAAAGAATCTCAGCTTTGCATACGATGGCAGCGCCGAAAAGGTGTTCGACAACGTGAGCTTTCAGATAGACACCGGCTGGCGGCTCGGCTTCACCGGACGCAACGGCCGCGGCAAGACGACGTTTCTGAAGCTGCTGATGGGTGAGCTTGAGTACACCGGCAGCATTTCCGCAAGCGTCAGCTTTGATTACTTCCCGATCGCGCTGCATGACACGGCGCGCCCTGCGGCGGAAGCGCTCGCGGAGGTCGTGAGCGACGGCGAGGAGTGGCGTCTGCGGCGTGAGATGGCAATGCTGGGGCTTGACGAAGCGCTGCTCGACCGACCGTTTGACTCGCTCTCAGGCGGCGAGCGGACGAAGCTCCAGCTTGCGGCGATGTTCACGAACGAGAACGACTTCCTGCTGATCGACGAGCCGACGAACCATCTCGACGAGGCGGGACGCGAGCGCGTCGCGCGGTATCTGCGGCGCAAGCGCGGCTTCATCCTCGTTTCGCACGACAGAGCGTTTCTGGACGGCTGCGTTGACCACATTCTCTCGATAAACCGCGCGGATATTGAAGTGACCCAAGGCGACTTTTCCACGTGGCTTGAGAATAAGGAGCGGCGGGACAGATATGAGCTGGCGGAAAACGACCGGCTCAAGAAGGAGATAGGCCGCCTTGAAGCCGCCGCGCGCGAAAAGGCGCAGTGGGCGGACAAGGCGGAGCGCGCGAAAATCGGCTTCGACCCGACGAAAACCGAGAAGAGCATGGGGCGCAGGGCGTACGAGGGTGCGAAGAGCAAGAAGTCGATGAAGCGCGCCAAGGCGATAGACCGGCGGATTCAGGACAGCATCGAGCAGAAATCGGAGCTGCTGAAAAATCTTGAAACGGCGGACGATCTGAAGCTCAGCCCGCTGCGGCACTATTCGGAGCGACTGCTGGAGCTGCGCGAGCTCGAGATAGATTACGGAGCCGGGGCGATAGCGCAGCCGCTGAGCTTTGAACTGCGGCAGGGGCAGCGCATCGCGCTGCGCGGCGGCAATGGCTGCGGAAAATCCAGCGTTCTGAAGCTCATAAGCGGCGAAAATATCCCCCATACGGGCGAGATCTGGCGCGCGGGAGGGCTGAAAATTTCATACATCCCGCAGGACAGCTCGTTTCTGCGCGGCGATCTGCGCAGCTTTGCCCGCGAGCGGGGCATTGACGAGAGCCGGTTCAAAACCATTCTGCGCAAGCTGGACATGACGCGCGGGCATTTTGACCGCGACATGGCCGGTTTCAGCGCCGGACAGCGGAAAAAGGTGCTCATCGCGGCGAGCCTTTGCGAGCAGGCGCACGTGTATGTCTGGGACGAGCCGCTGAACTATATAGACCTGCTCTCGCGTATGCAGATAGAGGAGCTGCTGATGAATACGGAGTCCACGATGATATTCGTCGAGCATGACCGCGCCTTCTGCGACCATGTCGCGACTGACAGCATCTATATGTGACCGGACGCGCCTTGCGGCGCACTGCTGCGGTGTGGTATAATGAAAGCAAGGGAATGAAGTTCTCACGCGGGGCAACCCGAAACCGTTGAAAAACTAATGACTTCTGCCTGGGTAACATGGCAGAAGTCATTTTTTAGAGGTATGAATATGCTTAATTGTCTTGCCGTCGGAGCCGGCGGCTTTGTAGGCGCGGTGCTGCGCTATCTCGTGTCGATGATACCGCTGGATAAAACGGGGGCGTTTCCTGTGAACACCCTGCTGATAAACATCCTCGGCGCGTTCGCTATCGGAGCCATTACGGCGCTTGGCGCGAAGACTGCGGGGCTTGACCCGCGGCTTACGCTGCTGCTCAAAACCGGCATATGCGGCGGCTTTACCACGTTTTCCACCTTCGCCCTTGAAACGGCGGGGCTTATGCAAAGCGGGCGTATCGGCGCCTCGGCGGCGTATATGCTGCTGAGCGTGACGCTGTCCGTCGCCGCGGTGCTTCTGGCCGAAGCGGTAGTGTGATGGGGGAATAGGGGGGACGGCCGCTGTGCCGTCCCGATGTATTCTATTGCCCCTGCTCAGATCTCCTTATACATCGCGGCGGCGTTGGATTTGTTGGCGATCTCGTTGACCTCCGTGACCTCGACCTTGAGGGTGCGCTGGCCGAACGCAATCTCAATGACGTCGCCCACCTTGACCTGATAGCTGGCCTTGACCTGCCGCCCGTTCACGCTCACGCGCTCGCCGTCGCAGGCGTCGTTCGCGACACTGCGGCGCTTTATCAGACGGGAGACCTTTAAATATTTATCCAGTCTCATATTAACTCCTCAGTACCAAAAAGCAGCCGCATTTGCTTTAATGCGGCTGCTTTTTATAATCAAAAATTACTTGGTGACAGCCTCTTTAAGAGCCTTGCCGACCTTGAAGGAAGCAACGCGGGACGCGGGGATCTCGATCTCTTCCTTGGTCTTGGGGTTGCGGCCGATGCGAGCGCCGCGCTCCTTGACTTCGAACGCGCCGAAACCGACGAGCTGGACCTTGTCGCCTGCGGCCAGAGCCTCGGTGATGGTGTCGAATGCGGCGTTGACTGCCTTCTCGCTGTCCTTCTTGGACATGCCGGTCTTTTCTGCAACGGCAGATACGAGTTCAGCTTTATTCATGTGTGTATCCTCCTAAAAATGTGGCTCATGCCATGTTTATGATGAGTCTGCCCGAAAATGCGGCAGAATACTCATTTCTTTGTCTTTCTGCCCCGTAAGGCAACAACGCAGATATTACCACAAAACCTGACTATTATCAAGCCCTGTGCGTTGATTTTTAAAGCTTTTTTGCAATTCCGGCGCTCAGCGGATATGCAGCAGTTTTGCTATCTTTTCGCCGCCGGGGATGAGCTTCATATCCTCGCTTGTTACCGCGCGCAGCGCCACGACGGACACGACGTAGATCACCACCGCGACAATGACCGCGAGCAGCATGCTCGCCGCCGTCTGCTTCCAGCCGGAGCCGATAAAGCGGGAGGCAAGACCGTACACCGCCCAGGCGGAAGCGCCCATGGCGAGACTGGATATCAGCGGGCGGGCGAATATCCTGAGCAGGTGCGGCCGCTCGTCGAGCACGGCGCACATGAACACGAAGTTCAGAACCGTCATCGTGATATAGCTCACCAGCGTCCCGATAGGCGCGCCGTAGATATTTATCTGCCGCTGCGCGACGAGGAGCCAGTTGACCAGTATCTTGACAAGGCCGCCCACGATCATCGTTATCATCGTGAACTTCTCCTTGCCGGAGGCCTGAAGAATGGCGTTTTCCATCAGCACCACGCACACGAAGAACGACGCTATGCCCATCACCGCGAGAAGGCCGGGGCCGGCCTCGTTGCTGTTCGGGTAGAGGACGTTCATGATGGGATCGGCCAGCACCGTAAGCCCCACGCCCATCGGCATGCCGATGACGGCGGAGATGCGCATGGAGTCTTCGCCGATCTTGGCGGCGTCCGTATGCGCGCGGCGCGCGATCGCGCCTGAGATCGCCGGAACTATGGCGACGGTGAGCGGAGTGATGAACGCGGCGGGGAGGTTGAAGAGCGTCTGCGCCTTGCCGTACACGCCGTAGAGGACTTTGGCCTCGTAGTAGCTGAAGCCCGCGGCGGACTGGAGACGGTTCATGCACAGCTTGGAGTCGATGCTGTTGAGGATGGCCATGATGCACGCGCCGAAGGCGATGGGGACGCCGATGGACAGGATGTTCTTGATTATCGTGCCCGTGGAATCGACGAGCTCATCGTCGTCCGGAGTGTCGTTCGGATCGTGTATTCCGGCGGAATAGGGCTCGGAGAGCCGGTCGTAGTTGCGGCACTTGTAAAACACCATGTACAGCAGCGACACGACCGAGCCGATGGACACGCCGAGTATCGCGCCTGCCGACGCGGTCGGGCGGCCAAGCCCCTGCTTCATTGCAACCGAGGCGAGGATGAGTCCGGAGATGACCTTGAACAGCACCTCCAGCACCTCGTCTACGGTTGTCGGGATCATGTTGCCGTTGCCCTGACAATAGCCGCGGTAGGCCGAGACGAGGCACACGAGCAGGATCGCCGGAGCCATGGCGCGGATGCCGGGCGCGGCGTCGGGGTTTTCAAGGTAGGTCGCGGCGAGCCAGTCGGGCAGCAGGAACAGTATCAGCGCGAACACAAGGCCGATGACGAAAAACGTCCTGCGCGCAACGCGGAAGGTCTTTTCCTCCTGACGGGCGCGGCCGTTTGCGTCCGCCTCCGCGACAAGGCGCGACAGCGCCACCGGCAGACCGGCGGTCGCCAGCGCGAAAAAGACGTTGTATATATTGTAGGCGCTGAGGAACATGGAATATCCCTCGTCGCCGAGAATATTGCCGAGCGGGATCTTATAGATGAAGCCCAGCAGCTTCATGATGATGACGCCGATAGTGAGGATGGCGGCGCCATGCATATAGTTTTGTCCTTTTACCCTGTCCATTGATTCCCTCCTTGCCGCCACATGCTTACCAATATACGCCTTATGCGGCAAGAAATCAAGGGAACGGGGGGATTTGCGGCTCATCGGGCGAGGATGTGGCGCGCGACGTGCACGCCGCTGGCGGAGGCGTGGGACAGGGAGTGCGTCACGCCGGAGCAGTCGCCGATGACATACAGGCCATCACTCTTGGTCTGGAGGTTGTTGTCAATCTCGACCTCCATGTTGTAGAACTTGACCTCGACGCCGTAGAGCAGGGTGTCGTCGTTCGCGGTGCCGGGGGCGATCTTGTCGAGCGCGTAGATCATCTCGATGATGCCGTCAAGGATGCGCTTGGGCATGACGAGGCTCAGGTCGCCGGGGGTGGCGGCGAGGGTCGGAGTGACGAAGCTCTCGTCGATGCGGCGCTGTGTACTGCGGCGGCCGCGGACGAGATCGCCGAAGCGCTGGACGATGACGCCGCCGCCAAGCATGTTGGACAGGCGCGCGATGCTCTCGCCGTAGCCGTTGGAATCCTTGAACGGCTCGGAGAAATGCTTGCTTACGAGCAGGGCGAAGTTGGTGTTCTCGGTGTGCTTGCTCTTGTCCTCGTAGCTGTGGCCGTTGACGGTGACGATGCCGTTGGTGTTCTCGTTGACGACGACGCCGTGCGGGTTCATGCAGAAGGTGCGGACGAGGTCTTCAAACTTCTCGGTACGGTAGACGATCTTGCTCTCGTACAGCTCGTCGGTCAGGTGGGAGAACACGTCCGCGGGCAGTTCCACGCGCACGCCGATATCGACGCGGTTGGAGTGGGTGGGGATGTCCATGCTCTCGCAGACGGACTCCATCCACTTGCTGCCGCTGCGGCCGACGGAGACGACGCAGTATTTGCAGGTGTAGGCATTCCCTCCGGCCTCGACCTCGTAGCCGTCGCCGGTCTTCTTCACGCCGGTGACGGCGGTGTTGAAGTGGAAATCGACCTTGTCCTTCAGCTCGTCGAAAATGTTGCCGAGGACGACGTAGTTTATGTCGGTGCCGAGATGGCGGACCTGCGCGTCGAGCAGGTGCAGGCCGTTTTCAAGGCAGGTGCGCTTGATCTTGGTGTTGGCGGTGGAGTAGAGCTTGGTGCCCTCGCCGCCGTGGGAGAGGTTTATCTCGTCCACATACTTCATCAGGTCGATGGCTTCCTGCTTGCCGACATACTCGAACAGCGTGCCGCCGAACTGGTTCGTGATGTTGTACTTACCATCGGAGAACGCGCCCGCGCCGCCGAAGCCGCTCATGATCGCGCAGGTGGGACACTTGACGCAGGATTTGACCTTCTTGCCGTCGATAGGGCATCTGCGCTTGTCAAGCGGCTTGCCCAGCTCAAATACGCCGATCTTCAGTGCTCTGTCTGCCTTCGCCAGTTCGTAGGCGGTAAATATTCCTCCGGGGCCTGCGCCCACGATGATAACGTCATAGTCCATGGTGTATCTCTCCAATCAGACAAAAAAATAGCTGCCGCATATGCTATGCTCCCGAAAACAGGGAATCAACAGCAGTAAAACGACAGAAAACAAAGATATTGCTATCAATATCCTCGCTTAGAGTACCACGGTTCACAGCGGTTTGTCAAGTAAACTATGTGTGAATAATGCTGCACGGGTGAAAAAGCCGCGCGCGGGGCGGAACATTGCAAATATACCGGACGTCTGATAAAATAAAGGCAGAACAAAAACGGAGGAGAGCCCTATGCGAAACCGGACGAAGAAATGCATCGTACTGCTGCTTGCAATTCTGCTGCTCTGCCTATGCGTCTGGCGGCTGACGCCGCGCACGTTCGGGCAAATGACGGGCGCTGACCCGCAGACCATTTCAAGCCTGTCCGGCACCGCAGTGCTCGGCGGGAACCGAGACGGCACACCGTACATGGAAAGCTATACGCTCCCGACTTCGACGGCGGGGGACGAAGCGTTTCGGGATATCCTTTCGCTTCTCTGCCAGAGCGGTTACAGGGAGGATCTCCGCAATCTTTTGCCTTGGGCTGTGGACTCAGCCGGCAGCGGCAGCGCTTATGACGGCAGGAGCGTCACGCTCATCCTCGTCTGGGGCACGTCCGCGGATGAGACGTGCAGCCTTGTCATGACCGGCGGGCAGATCGTTGTCGGCCGACCAAATCACGACGGATTTCTGATATACCATCTGCTTGACACCACGCTTTTGGATCAGCTCACCGAGTATCTGATGACCCACGGCGAAAAGGGATGATAGCCATAGAGGCCGAAGAGAGTGCCCCATTTACAAGCGTCCCCCTGCTTTCAGCTTGTGAAAGCAGGGGGACGTTGTTATCATCGGGCGTCATGCTCTTTTTTCAGCCCGTCGAGCAGTTCGTAGGGGACTTCGAGCTTGCCGAGGCCGCGGCCGAGCAGGATGTGTTTCTTGTTCGCGCCGTGAAAATCGCTGCCGCCGGTCTTTATAAGCCCGTACTCGTCCGCGAGCGCGGCGAGATACGCGCACTGCTCCGGCGAGTAGCCCGTATAATAGCACTCCATGCCGCGCAGCCCCTGCGCGATGCAGTACTCGATAAGCTCGCGCAGCCCCGCGTCGTCGCGCTTGTACTGGAACGGATGCGCCAGCACCGGCACCCCGCCCGCCTTGATTATCAGGCCGATGGCGCGCTCGATCGGAAGTATCGTGCGGCCAACGTAATACTTCTGCCCCTTCTCGACGTAACGGTCGAACGCGTCCTGCACGTCCATGGCCAGGCCAAGCTCCACGAGCAGCCGCGCAAAATGCGGCCTGCCGATGACCTCGCCGAAGCGAGCCTTCATCTCGTCGTAATTGACCGGCAGCCCGTCGGCGGCCATCAGCTCCGCCATTTTCCGCCCGCGCGTGTCGCGATCCTCAACTATCCAGTCGAGGATATGATGCAGCCCGTCCGACTCCATGTCAATGTAATAGCCCAGCACGTGCACGGCTCCGCCGTACTTCGTGCTTATCTCGATGCCGGGGACTATCTCCACACCAAGCTCCGCACCGCGCTTCGCGGCCTCGGCATAGCCGGACACGGTGTCGTGATCGGTTATCGCAATGGCGGAAAGCCCGGCGTCGCGCGCCAGCTCCACGACCTGAGCGGGCGTGAACGTCCCGTCCGACGCGGTGGTGTGCACATGCAGGTCAATGCGTCTCATTTCCGTATCGCCTCCATGAACGCGTTCGCGGCGGCGTATATATACTCCGGCTGCTCGCCGATGAAGAATTCGCTGTTTTCGTAGAGGATGCGGCCGTTGACCATCGTCAGCCGCACGTTCTCCTTCGAGCCTGCGTACACGATGTTCGACGCGATGCTGTTGAGCGGCTGCATGTTCGGGCGGCGCAGGTTTATGACCACGAGGTCGGCGCGCTTGCCGACGGCAATATCGTCGCAGTCCGGAAGCCCCATTGCGCGCGCTCCGCCGACGCAGGCCATTTTCAGCACGTCCTCCGCGCGGCAGGCGGAAGAGTCGTGCTCATAGACCTTCTGCAGCGCCGCGGCGAGGTACATCTCGCGGAACATGTCCAGCGCGTTGTTGCTGGCCGCGCCGTCGGTGCCGATGGCCATATTTATGCCGCGCTCAAGCATTTTCGTGACCGGTGCGATGCCGCTTGCGAGCTTGAGGTTCGAGGCGGGGTTCGTGATCGCCCACAGCCCCTTCTCGGCGAAGAGCTTCAGGTCGTCCTCGCTCATCCATGTGCAGTGGTAGCCGCCGCCGCCGTAGCGGAACAGCCCCATTTTTTCCAGCAGCATCGGCGGGGTCAGACCGTAGCGCTCAATGCAGCCGTCGACTTCGGCCTTCGTCTCGGCGCAGTGCATGAAGCACGGCTCGCGGTATTTCTCGGCAAGCCCTGCCATGTATTCCATGCGCTCGGGAGAGGTGGTGTACTCCGCGTGGATGCCGAGCCTGTAGGACACCAGTTCGTGCAGGGAGTTGAAGCGCAGGTATTCGCGCTCGATGTTTTCGACGTCGCGGTCAAAGTTGTTCAGGCCGGAGCATATCACCGTGCGGAAGCCGCTGTCGATGTTGGCCTTGGCGTAGGCTTCGTTGTGGACGTACATGTCAAAGCTCGCGGTGATGCCGCTGCTGAGGTATTCCATTATGCCGAGCTGCGTGAAGATGTACACGCTCTCGTCGGTCAGCTTCGCCTCATTTGGCCAGACCTGCTCGCTCAGCCAGCGGTCGAGCGGCATATCGTCGGCGAAGGAGCGCAGGAAGGTCATCGCGGTGTGCGTGTGCGCGTCCTTGAAGCCGGGGATAAGAAGGTCGCCCTTGAGGTCAATCTCGCGCTCAAACGCGGGCATGTCCTCCTTTGCCGCGCCGACGTGGGTTATCACGCCGCCGTCCGTCCAGACCTCGGCGTCTGATATCTTCAGCCCACCGGAAAAACTCAGCACGCGGCCATTATAAAATCTTATCATATCTCTGTCTCCGTGTGAGTGTAATCGAGCCGTGCCGTCAGTTCACCCGCGCGCACATCTCGTCGTGCGCGAGACGCTCAAGCGAGTCGTCGAGCGGGGCAAGCTCGGCTTTCCCATAGCGGCGCTCAAGCGCCGAGGCAAGCAGCATGTCGCAGAATTCGGGGTTCTTCGGCAGCATGGGGCCGTGGCTGTATGTGCCGAACACGTTTTTGTAGTGTGCGCCCTCGGTGCCGTCTTCGCCGTTGTTGCCGAAGCCTGCGAGAACCGTGCCCAGCGGCTCCACGCCGCGGCCCAGATGGGTCTTGCCGCTGTGGTTTTCGAAGCCGACGACAACGCTGCCGCCCGCGGCTTCGCCGCATTTGAATTTATAGTTGCCGATCATGCGCGTTTTGCTGCCGACGGTATACAGATCGAGCGCGCCGATAAAGTCGCAGCGCTGGCCGTCATAGGTCTCGTAATAGCTGCCGAGCATCTGGTAGCCGCCGCAGATGGTCAGGAAGGTCACGCCGTCTGCGATGGCGGCTCTTATTTCCTGCGCCTTGCCGCGGTGCAGATCGTCCAGCAGCACCTGCTGCTCGAAGTCCTGCCCGCCGCCGATGAACACGAGGTCGAAGCCCGCGAGGCTCGCCGCCGAGCCGATCGGCAGGCGCGTGACCGCGCAGTCTATCCCGCGGCGCTCAAGGCGGCTTCTCATGCATATGACGTTGCCGCGGTCGCCGTAGAGATTCAGCACGTCGGGGTACATGTGGCATATTTTAAGTTCCATGACAGCTCACCTCATTCCCAGAATTCCGCACCGCCGCAGTGCTTTATCAGCACCTCGCGCAGCTCCAGCATCGCGGTGTAGGTCGGCATGATGAACACCGGCAGACTCTGCTTTTCAAGTCCGGAGACGAGCTTTTCGTAGTCGCGCTCGATCTCGATGTGCTCCGACGCGATGCCGGCGTACTTGATGCGCACGGCCATATCCGGCGCGCGGTCGCCGGAGACGATGATCCTGTCAATGCGTCCGGCGATGCCGGAGAGCGCCTCAAAATCGACGTCCCAGACCCACGAGATATCCGTGCCGTCCGCACCGCGGTCGTTCAGGCAGACGACGAGGACGAATTTTTCCTTTATATTCTGCAGAAATTCCACTACCTGATTGCAGCCGGCGGGGTTTTTCACAAGCATCATCTTCGCGCCGCCGCCGAGCTTGAACTGCTCCATACGGCCGAAGCCGCACTTGAATCCGGCCAGCGCCTTCACCGCGTCGTCCGCCGACAGACCCATCTGCGTCACGGCGGCGACGGCGCCCGCGGCGTTATAGATGTTGTACATCGCGGGGAGGTTTATATCCACGACGCGCCGCTCGCACATGATGTCCATGACGACGGTGCTGCCGTCGGCGCGCTGCTCGACGATGTCCGTCACGGCGTAATCCGCGTGGTGGCGGCGGTAGCCGCACTTCGGGCAGCGGAAGCCGCCGAGGTGGCCGTAGGTTATATAGTCGTATTCGTATTCGGTCTTGCAGCGGATGCAGTGCGTCGCGTCGGATATCTCGGGCTTTGCGCGGGAGGGTGCGGCGCCCTGTTCGATGCCGAACCAGACAACGCGGTTCGGCAGATCGCCCGCGAGCGAGGAGGTCAGCGAGCAGTCGGCGTTGAGGCACAGCGTCGCATCAGGAACGGCTTTAAGACCTTCGCGGATGTTTTCCAGCGTGTGCGTGACCTCGCCGTAGCGGTCAAGCTGATCGCGGAAGAGGTTCGTCACCATGACGACCTTGGGGCGCAGCTGCCCGAAGGTGCGCCGCGCGGCGGCCTCGTCGCACTCGATGACGGCGTATTCCTTCTTAGGCTTGCCGCCGAGCGTGCTGTTCATCACAAATTCCGTCGTGATGCCGCTGATGAGGTTCGCGCCGGAGCGGTTTGCAAAATAGCTCAGCCCCGCGTCCGCAAAGGCCTGCTCCACCATGCGGGAGCTGGTAGTCTTGCCGTTCGTGCCCGTGATGGCGACGGTTTTCACGTCACGGCTGAGTATGCTCAGCAGGTTCGGGCAGACCTTAAGCGCAAATCTGCCGGGCATGGCCGTGCCGCCGCGATGCAGCACGCGCGAGACAAAGCGGAGAAATTTGCATAACAGTATTGCGAGTATCGCTCTGAGATTCATGGTTGGCCTCCATGCGGATTTTATTCAACGGTGACGGATTTTGCGAGGTTGCGCGGCTTGTCGATATCGCAGCCGCGCTGAAGCGCAACGTAGTAGGCAAAGAGCTGGAGCGGGATGACGCCCAGCGAGGGCTGGAGGATGAGGTGCGTGTCGGGCACGGTCAGCACGTTTTCAACGGTCTTGCCCATCTGGCGCCGCCTGCCCTCGGTCGTCAGCGCGATAACGTCCGCGCCGCGCGCCTGAACCTCGACGATGTTCGACACAGCCTTGTCGAAAAGCGGCGCATAGGTGCACAGCGCGACGACGAGTGTTCCCTCCTCGATGAGGGATATCGTGCCGTGCTTCAGCTCGCCCGCGGCGTAGGCCTCGGAGTGGATATAGGATATCTCCTTGAGCTTGAGGCTGCCCTCAAGGCCGAGGGCGTAGTCGAGATTACGGCCAATATAAAATACGGAATTGTGGTTAAAATAGCGGGAAGCGAGGTATTTTATCTCGTCAATGTTCTCCAGCACGCTCTCCATCTTTTCCGGCAGAGCGAGCAGCTCCTCGACTATGAGCGCATAGTCGGAGTGCTTTATGCTGCCGGTCTTCTTCGCCAGCCACACGCCGAACATGTCCAGCAGGACGAGCTGGGTGCTGTACGCCTTTGTCGTTGCGACGGCGATCTCAGGCCCCGCCCAGGTGTAGAGTACATCGTCCGACTCGCGGGCGATGGAGCTGCCGACGACGTTGACTATCGAGAGTATGCGCGCGCCGAGGGACTTTGCCTCGCGCAGCGCGGCCATGGAGTCGAGCGTTTCGCCTGACTGGCTGATGACGACGACGAGGGTGTGCTCGTCCACGAGGGGGTCGGCATATCGGAATTCGGACGCGAGCATGACCTCGACGGGCTTGCGGAGCAGGCGCTCAAGATTATAGCGCCCTACCATACCGACATGGTATGACGAGCCGCAGGCGATTATGAATATCTTGCTGAGAGAAGCTATATATTCGTCACTGAGAGACAGTTCTTCAAACTCGATGAGTTTGTTTTTAATACGAGGTGATATGGTTTTGCGAACCGCTTCGGGCTGCTCCATGATCTCCTTGAACATGAAGTGCGCGTAGCCGCCCTTCTCCGCCGCGCTGACGTCCCAGTCAACATAGCTGTGCTGCTTCTCGACCGGCTGCCCCAGCGCGTCGAACACCTGGATCTCGTCCGCGGTGACGACCGCGACCTCGCCGTCGTCCATGTAGGAGATGTCTCTGGTGTGCTTGATTATTGCGGTGACATCGGAGGCGATGAAGTTGCAGCCCTCGCCGTAGCCCAGCAGCAGCGGCGCGTCCTT
>OLGE01000190.1_pt1 | contig 75487 bp, 62 predicted proteins | sample 1605151 | NCBI WGS metagenome assembly OLGE01 (sample SAMEA3888912, study PRJEB22519) | human gut metagenome | biome: human gut; feature: human-associated habitat; material: faeces | place: Denmark | collected 2010
AGATGAAGCGCCGCAAGGACTATCGCAAGAAGAACGGTCACCGTGCACAGTTCACAGAGGTTTCAATCAAAGAAGTAATCGCTTAAATTTAGGAGGAACAGGAAAATGGCACATAAAAAAGGTGTAGGTAGTTCGAAGAACGGACGTGAATCAGCTTCTCAGAGATTAGGCGTTAAGATTTGGGGCGGTCAGAAGTGCATCGCAGGCAACATCATCGTACGCCAGCGCGGTACAAAGCACAACCCAGGCTTGAATGTTGGTATTGGCAAAGACGACACTCTTTATGCGTTGGTTGACGGTGTGGTAAACTTCCACAAGGGTCGCCGCGACAAGAGCACAGTATCAGTAATACCTGAAGCTGAGGCCTAACAAAAACAAAACTCTATTCCAAACAAACAATAGCAATCCCAATTTTCGCTGAAAATTGGGATTGCTTCTTTTTTACATATACACTTGACCTCCGCCCCGACAATATTCCAACGCGCATAAAAAAAGGCTTCACGCTATTGCGCAAAGCCATCTTTTCTGATTGGAATATTTGTATGTTTCAAAAACACAAACGGGTCGTTTTCATACCATAAGCGGTTACCGCAATACGGTTTATTCCGCCGATTCGAACTCTCTGAGGAAGCGGGTATCGTTCTCCGAGAACATTCTCAAGTCGGCAACTCTGTACTTCAGGTTTGTAATACGCTCTATTCCGAGTCCGAAAGCATAGCCGGTATATACCGAACTGTCTATGCCGCAAGCCTCAAGCACATTGGGATCCACCATTCCGCAACCGAGAATCTCCACCCAGCCGGTGTGTTTGCAGAAGCCGCAACCCTTTCCTCCACAGATATGGCACGAAATATCCATTTCGGCACTCGGCTCCGTAAAGGGGAAATAGCTTGGACGAAGACGTATCTTAGTATCCTCTCCGAAGAGTTCCCGTGCGAAAGTGAGCAGCACCTGCTTCAAGTCCGTAAACGAAACATTCTTGTCCACATAGAGTCCTTCAAGCTGATGGAAGAAGCAATGCGCACGCGCCGAGATAGCCTCATTGCGGAAAACGCGGCCAGGGCAAATCACACGAATAGGCGGCTGCTGGTGCTCCATGATACGGCTTTGGTCGTTTGAGGTGTGCGAACGGAGCAGAATGTTCTTCGTAACATCATTAGGATTCTGTTCAACAAAGAACGTATCCTGCATGTCACGAGCCGGATGGTCGGGCGCGAAATTCAACTTTGTGAAGACATGCAAGTCATCGTCAATTTCCGGGCCGGCCGCCAGCGTGAAGCCCATACGCTGGAAAATATCAATAATCTGATTTCTCACAATCGAAAGCGGATGGCGCGTACCAAGACGTATCGGATATGCCGAGCGTGTGAGGTCGATGTCGTCGCCACTCTCTTCTGCCTCTGCATTCTGCTCTTTAAGCTCGTTTATCTTCTGCAAAGCCAATTGCTTCAGTTCGTTAATCTTCATTCCGACTGCTTTCTTCTGGTATGCCGGAACATTTCTGAAGTCAGCCATCAAAGTTGTAATCTCACCCTTCTTGCTGAGATATTTCAGTCGCAATTGCTCAATCTCTTCAGCGGTTGTTGCCTGAAGATTGTTCACTTCTTCAAGAAGCTGGTCTATTTTGTCTAAAATCATACTATTGAAATAATTAAATCTTTGCAAGAACACTCCCATACAAATGGCACACGGCAACGCACATGCACACAATGGAAACAGGACTCACATAAAATCAATGCAAAGGTAATATTTTTTAGTCTAATAAAGAAGTTTATCGAAAATAAAGTTGTAATTTTGCGGTGAAATCAGAGCGGGCATTTGGCAATGGAAATGCACTTCCTTTCCGTGCGAGCAAAGATTGTAACAAATCGGATAAAAAAACAAGAAATCTTACACCGGATGCTATAACATCACAAAACCAGCAAAATTTCTGAAGAACATATAAAGTCGAATATTATAATATGAGAAAGATAGCATTCTTCATTGTGTTCACAATTATTATTGGCGCAATAAGTTTTTCCTCAACAGGCTGCACAGAGAAAAAGACTTCAGCTAACGATTCGGACAGCGTAAGCATAGTGAAGCCTGCAGCCACAACCGACACCATCGACCAGATAATCGCGGAGACTCCTGTCCCCAAGGCCGCTGATGAATTGTTTGACGATTTCATTTTCAACTTCGCAGCAAACCGCAAACTCCAGATGAAGAGAATAACCTTCCCTTTGCCAGTAACCACCAGAGGGAACACTTCATACATCACTGCGAAGAGATGGAAAATGGAACATTTCTTCATGCACCAGGAGTTCTACACACTCATCTTTGACAACATGAAGCAAATGAACGTTGTAAAAGACACCACTATCGACAATGCCATTGTCGAGAAGATAAACTTGCAGCGGAACAGCATAAAGCAATATATTTTCAAGCGAATCGACGGTCAATGGATGATGACGGGCATCGTAAACGGCGGCATAAGCAAAAGCAAGAACGCATCGTTCCTGCGGTTCTACCACCACTTCGCCAACGACAGCATATTCCAGGTGAACAGCATCAACGATCCGCTTGACTTCACGGGTCCAAGTCCCGACGACGACTTCAGCGACATGACCGGCATTCTGTCGCCGGAACAATGGCCGTCGTTTGCTCCTGAGCTACCCAAAGACATGATTTACAACATAATCTACGGAAACTCATATACCGAGAGCAGCAAAAAGATTTTTGTCATCCGCGGCATCGCAAACGGACTGGAAACGGAATTGACATTCCAAAAGAAAAGCGGGAAATGGAAATTAACGAAAATCATAATGTAATGAGAGAACTGTCAAATTATAATCTTTTGCCAAACAACACTTTTGGCATAGAAGCCAGATGCAAACGGTTTCTTGAATACTCGTCGGTTGCCGATGCACAGAAGGTGGCACAGCTGTTAAACGCCAGCGACGACCCACTGCTAATAATCGGCGGAGGCAGCAATCTCTTGCTGACAAAAGATTTCCAAGGGACTGTAGTCCATTCCACAATCTCCGGTTATGAGACAGAAACTGAAGCCGTAAGCGGCGATATCCTCATGCGCTGCGGGGCGGGAATGACATGGGATGACGTTGTGGATATATGCGTAGAGAACGGTTGGCACGGTGCAGAGAACCTGTCGCTCATTCCCGGAGAAGTTGGCGCAAGTGCCATACAGAACATCGGAGCATACGGAGCAGAAGCAAAAGATATAATAGAAAAGGTGGAAGCCGTATGTATTGAGACAGGAGAACCGGTAGAGCTTTCAAAAGCCGACTGCCAATACGCATATCGCGACAGCAGATTCAAGAATGATTGGAAAAACAAGTTTCTTATAACTTATGTCACATACCGTCTCTCCAAGGCATTCAATCCCGACCTTGACTACGGAAACATACGCAACTCATTAAACGCAAAAGGCATTGATATGCCGACAGCAAGTCAGTTGCGACAAACGATAATAGAAATAAGAAGAGCCAAGCTCCCCGACCCGGAGGTATTAGGCAATGCAGGAAGTTTCTTCAAGAACCCGATAGTGACGCACGACATCTTTGAGAAACTCCTGACAAAATACGAAAACATCCCACATTATATAATAGACGAGTCGCACATAAAGATTCCTGCAGGATGGATGATAGAGCAATGCGGATGGAAAGGCCGCAACCTCGGACATGCCGGTGTTCATAAAAACCAGGCACTCGTACTTGTAAACAACGGAGGGGCTACCGGCAAGGAAATCCTTGAACTGTGCAACCGAATCATTGCCGATGTAAAGAATAGATTCGGAATTGAAATACATCCGGAAGTAAACATAATATAACGGAAGTCACAGAAGTTGAATAAAATAATATGGAGAGTGTAACGACAGGCGACAACAAGTCTAACAAATTCCCCACCCTACGCGTAACCCTTTTAGGTACCGGCACTTCGGGTGGCGTCCCTTCATTGGGATGCGATTGCGCCGTTTGCCGCAGCGAAGACCCTCACGACAAACGCCTACGTTGCGTTGCATTGGTTGAAACGGACTCAACCCGTGTGCTCATAGACTGCGGTCCAGACATCCGACAGCAGCTCATGCCACTCCCTTTCGCCCCGATTGACGGAGTCCTGCTGACACATCTGCATTACGACCATGTAGGCGGAATTGACGATTTACGCCCCTTTGCCCAATTCGGCAAAATCAAAATATATGCCGATGAAAAAACCGGGCAACGCATACACGACATCATGCCTTATTGCTTCGGTACACATCTCTACCCCGGCGCACCACCACTTGAACTCCACAAACTCGAAAAACACAATACTTTCAACATCGGCGATATGGAAATAACGCCAATAGAAGTAATGCACGGCAAGATGCCAATCCTCGGATTCAGAATCGGTAGCCTTGCATACATAACCGACATGAAAACCATAGATCCTGCCGAAATGGACTATCTGAAAGGAGTTCGTGTCTTGGTTGTAAATGCCCTGCGATTTGAAAAGGAACACCATTCACATCAGCTGGTGCATGAAGCAATAGACTTTTCACAAAAAATAGGTGCCGAAAAGACTTACCTCATACACATGACACACCAAATTGGTCTGCACAAGGAGATTTCAAAAAAGTTACCTCACAATGTGGAATTTGCCTACGATGGGCTGAGTTTTACCGTGAAATAGTCCGTTCACACAAAAACAGCCATTAAAAGTAAGATTTCAACGCATATATTTTGTCATTACACAAAAAATGCGTACCTTTGCACACGCAAATCAGAAATGACTTACATAGCGATGGCTCCGTAGCTCAACTGAATAGAGCATCTGACTACGGATCAGAAGGTTGCAGGTTTGAATCCTGCCGGAGTCACACAAGAATAAATAGGAAGGAACAAAACTGTTTTCTTCCTATTTTTGTTTTTATAAATGAAACTTATACATACCCGAAAGTTATAAGATTCGGGTCAGCATTTCAATTTATCAAAAAAATATCCATTGTCACCAACCGGGAAAATCCGCTGACCCCCCAAAAACAGAAAAACGATTCTTTTGAATAGACGCTTATCCGTCATGAATTTACATATTTTTTTGGTTGACATAATTTCTGTTAAAATCGGGATCTACCCCATTTTGGTTGTCAAAAAGGTGTCAAATACCGCCACTCATACCCATAAAATCCCTTGAAAAACGGTCTTTTTGATAATCCATAAAACGCAAAAAGTGGCTCTAAGACGAACCACTTTCCATCATATATTATTCATTTTCAAATACTTATCCACTTGAGCGGTAAACGGGGCTTGAACCCGCGACCCCCAGCTTGGGAAGCTAGTGCTCTACCAACTGAGCTATTACCGCAACTCGACAAATAAAAAGAGAGCCGATACCCGGACTCGAACCGGGGACCTACGCATTACGAATGCGTTGCTCTACCAACTGAGCCATATCGGCATTCCCTATTTGTCTAATGCGGTTGCAAAGGTATTTATTTTTTTTTGATATTGCAAATATTTAAATACGTTTTTAGCCTTACAACGCAATTAGATTGCATATAGAACAATCATTCATGAGTTTTTCATCTGCATGAAGAACGTATTCTGTTGGATATTGAAAGAAATACTACACGATTTAGGCAACGGATGGACTATCGGTTATGCCTTGTTTCCATAAAAACAGACAGAAAAGCGGAAACATCTGCTGTCCCTTTGCATTGCAACAATAAATACGGCTGATACATTTCTGCAAAAAGCATCAATGTATCAGCCGATGTATCAGGCACTATTTTTACTTGGCAACAGGTGCTGCTTCAGCATGGTAACAGTGCTTACGGGTCTTGAAAATGCAACGCCTAAGAAGCCGTCATTACATGATTCCGTCTTCACGGAGCTTCAACTGCCACTTCCATGCCGACTTCAAGACGTCCTCAAGCGGAGTGTCTGCCTTCCATCCAAGCATTTTATTAGCCTTATCTACATTGCCCCAAACCTTTTCTATATCGCCTTCACGACGCGGAGCGAACTGCCAGTTCACCTTGACTCCCGTCGCACGCTCAAAGCCTTCCACAACTTCGAGAGTGGAAACTCCTGTGCCAGTACCGATATTGAAGTATTCTATGGGTTCTGTTTCCTTGTCGAGCACGCGAGCCATGGCAGCCACATGAGCCTTTGCCAAATCCACTACATATATGTAGTCGCGGATACAGGTGCCGTCGGGAGTGTTGTAGTCGTTGCCGAAAATCTTCAGTTCCTTGCGCACACCGATGGCAGTCTGGGTAACAAAAGGAATCAAGTTCATCGGCACTCCGTTCGGCAATTCACCGATGAGTGCAGATGGATGTGCACCGATAGGATTGAAATAGCGCAGAACAATTGACTTGATGCTTGCGCCGCTATGGATAAAGTCGCGTATTATCTCTTCGTTCACCTGCTTTGTATTGCCATAGGGAGAGAGAGCCGGCTGAATGGGGGCATTCTCTGTCACTGGCAGATTCTCAGGTGTAGGCTGTCCGTAAACGGTGCAGCTCGAAGAGAAGATGATGCCCTTAACATTGTATTTAGGCATGAGTTCAAGCAGATTTACAAGTGATACGATATTGTTGCGGTAGTAAAGCAGCGGCTTCTGTACGCTTTCACCTACAGCCTTTGATGCGGCAAAATGTATGATTCCCTCAATATCAGGATATTTTGCGAACACTTTCTCTGTTGCATCAAAGTCGCGAAGATCGACATTCTCGAATGCCGGACGAATGCCTGTTATCTTTTCAATACCGTCGAGCACCTCCACCTTTGAATTGGAGAGGTTGTCGATGATTACCACGTTGTAGCCTGCCTGTTGCAGTTCCACTGTTGTGTGCGAACCGATAAATCCGGTACCACCGGTCACTAAAATTGTTTGTTTCATATTAAGTATTGTTATTAAATCAAAGTCTCGAATGTGTCTGCGACATACTTTTAGTAAACAGGTAACGAGCGACGAGACAGATTCGTGCCTTTTGTCAAACAAATCCTGAGACTGACAATCTCATTGTCTGCCTGTCCGCCCGTGAACTGACAGCAAGCAGGAAACCTGCCAAGCTTAAGTTGCTAATGTCAAAACAACCGATACGGATGTTCCGTGCCGTCAGCGCATTGCAAAATTAACATTATAATTCCTAATGGCAAACAAAAACCATACATTTTTCATCATTTCGCATTGCCCTGTTAGATAAATATGTTATATTTGCAGGACATAAGTTGCACACGGCAGTCCGGAACAGCCTCCATTGCCGCTGCCAGCAATCAAAATATCTTAAAGTAATACTAATTATGACAAAGCCTTCTGAACAAACAATCCAGCAAATTGAGCGGTTCGTTAAAAAAATCGCCCAGAAATTCCCATTGCAAGACGATTCCACACCTATAACAGACATACACATAAGAGTGGTGCAGGAAAGTGGCGAGATGTTGGCGTTCGATGACGATGAGAATGAAATAACACGCTGCGTAGTAGAAGAATGGATTGGCAACACCGACGAGAACTTCTATGAAAGCGTGAACGAAACTTTGGCTTCCACATTCAAAGCTTTCTCCTCCGTTCTTGACAATATGGGAATATTAAAACCATACAGCTTTGTCCTTGAAAACGAAGATAAAGAAAGCATTACGGAACTATACATTGCCGACGACGACACCGTAATCATCGGCAGCGAACTGATGAAGGACCTTGACAGCGACCTCAACAAGTTCCTTGAGCACCTGCTTGGTGAAGAAGCCTGATGCCGTCACTCCACGAAAAGCATAATAATCAAAACAAGATAAAAGATGATAAAGAAAATTGTTCTGACAGCATTGCTGTGCACTTCTGTGGCAAGCACTTTTGCCGCCGATGCTAATTACAACAATGTTGTGCCGTTCCCCCAAAGTATTGAATTGCAAAAAGGCAAGGCCTTTGTCCTTAACGAAGGCACGCCCATTGTGTATGTCGGAACCGACACAAAGATGAAGCAGAATGCCGACTTCCTTGCAGAATACATTAACCAACTCACACACCTGAAGCTTAATGTAACGACTTCAAAGCAAAAGAATGTTGCGGCTATCGTTCTCGCCATCGACCCAAAAATCAATGGAGAAGAAGCTTATAGCCTTACTGTTTCGAACAAAGGAATAAAGATTGCAGGAAAAACTGCTGCCGGAGTCTTCTACGGCATACAGACGCTCCGCAAATCGTTGCCTGTGCTCAACACCGCAGAGGCAATAACACTGCCGGCAACTGTCATCAGCGATGCGCCACGGTTCGGCTATCGCGGAATGATGCTCGACTGCGGACGCCATTTCTGGCCCGTACCGTTCGTGAAGAAATTCATTGACATACTCGCGCTGCACAACATGAATGTATTCCATTGGCATCTGAACGAGGACCAGGGATGGAGAATTGAGATAAAGAAGTACCCGAAACTCACAGAAATAGGTTCAAAACGCAGCTGCACTGTATTAGGTCACAACTCCGACATTGACGACGGAACTCCCTACGAAGGCTTCTACACCCAGGACGAAGCCCGTGAAATCGTAAGATATGCAGCCGAAAGAAACATCACTGTCATTCCGGAGATTGACATGCCGGGACACACCGTTGCAGCACTCGCGTCCTATCCCGAACTGGGTTGCACCGGCGGTCCCTACAGCGTGGGCTACGGTTGGGGCATATATAAAGATGTGTTGTGTCTCGGCAACGAAAAAGTTTATACGTTCCTACAGGACATCATTGACGAACTCATCGACATCTTCCCTGCAAAATACATCCATATCGGCGGCGACGAGAGTCCTACAGTACGCTGGGAGAACTGCCCCAAATGCCAGGCACTCGCAAAAGCCAACAACGTGGATGCGAAACACCTTCAAGGAGTATTCACCAACCGTATGGAAAAATACATCAACTCGAAAGGAAGAAGCATCATAGGTTGGGACGAAATAGCGCAAGGCAATATAAACAAGAGTGCCACTATCATGAGCTGGCGCGGCGTAGAACCTGGAAGCAAGGCTACCGAAGCCGGTCACGATGTCATCATGTCGCCCACAACCTATTGCTATTTCGACTACTATCAGAGTGAAAACAAGGACAAGGAACCCATGTGCATCGGAGGTTATCTGCCGGTATCAAAGGTATATGAATTCGACGCTGCACCTGAATCGCTTTCTGAAACAGCCAAGAAGCATATCCTCGGAGTACAGGCAAACCTCTGGACCGAATATGTCAACACGACAAACATGGTGGAATACATGATTCTCCCACGCATGGCAGCCCTTTCAGAAGTGCAGTGGACACCCGTAGCAAGAAAGAATTTCGACGAATTCGTAAAGCGCGAGACCCACATGACAAACATCTACGACCGATGCGGATACAGATACGCCATACATCTTTGGCCCGAAAGACCAAGACCTCTGGATGCATTGTAAGGAACGATGACGGCAAATTGAAATCTTGCCAAACATCATAAAATCCCAACTCGTTGCAAAGCCATTTGCTGCTTTGCAACGAGTTTTTTTATTCATAACGACTTTTTAGTCCAAGAAATACAATTAAAAATGTAGATTTATTCAAGACTTTCAGTAACTTTGTAAATCAAACGAAAAAGAAATACAAGCATGAACATAAAACTCACTTTCCTGATAACAATGGCGTTGGCAACGACAACGGCATTCGCACAAAAGAGAAAAGCTCCGATAAAGAAAAAGGCAGTCCCGGCAAACACCATGTCGCCAAAGGTAAAGGCCCTTTACGACAATATGCTGCAAAACACCCAGATTGTATTTGTCATAGACAGCACTGTCGTCGATGCGGACAAAGTAATGGATGTAATCACATTGCCGAAAGCATACGGAAAATATGTCGCATACAACAAATTCTTCGACACAAATTCCGCCTTGAACGAAAACTCGGTCGTATATGTGAACGGATTCGACAACCGCTGCTATTACAACGAAGTAGGAACGGACAGCATTTCACGACTGTTCATGCGGGAAAGACAGGGAGAAGAATGGGACGAAGCACGCCCGCTTACAGAAATAAACGAACTCGTATCCAATGCCACCTACCCCTATATGGCATCTGACGGACAGACCCTCTATTTCGCAGGCAAATCCGACGAGGAGGGATTGGGAGAACGCGATATTTACATGACAAAATATGATGCAGAAGAAGGGAAGTTCCTCAAACCTGAAAACATCGGCCTTCCTTTCAACTCAACAAAGGACGATTTCATATACGTTGAAGCCGATGCTGACAGCATAGCATGGTTCGCATCAACACGCCGGCAACCGGAAGGAAAGGTTTGCGTCTATACCTTCGTCCCATCCGAAACGCGTCAGAATTACGATGCCGACGATTTGGACGACACGGAGTTGAAAAACTACGCCGAACTCATGCGCATCAGAAGCACATGGCCTACGCCGGAAATACGCCAGACAGCCATGCAAAGGCTGCAAAACTTGCAGGCAAAAACAGAGAAGCAGAACAGCGAAGCAAATGAAATATGCTTCATCGTAAATGACGAGATGACTTACACGAGGCTCAACGACTTCAAGTCGGCAGAAACAAAAAACGCTTACGCCGACCTCAAGATGAAACAGAACGAAGCCAACAAGCTGGTCAAGGAAATCGACTCAATGCGCACACGCTACCATAATGCAAACGACAAAGCGGCATTAGGAAGAAGCATCGCACTCTCAGAACAGAAACTTGAACAGAAGCAGAAGGAAATAAAGAAAGCCGCAAGCGAACTGCGCAAAGCGGAGAACAATCTGCTCAAAAGACATTAATTATAATCATAAAAAACTACTATTATGACGAAAAAATATTTTGCAGAATCCGAACTGATCATAAACAAGGATGGAAGCATTTTCCATCTGCATGTCAAGCCAGAACAGTTGGCCGACAAGGTGATACTCGTGGGCGACCCTGGCCGCGTGGCTCTCGTGGCTTCACACTTTGAAAACAAAGAGGCAGAAGTGGAAAGCAGGGAATTCCGCACGGTAACCGGAATGTACAAAGGCAAGCGGATAACTGTTATCTCCACCGGAATCGGTTGCGACAACATCGATATTGTAATGAATGAGGTTGATGCTCTGGCCAACATAGACTTCAAGACACGCGAAGAAAAAGCCCAACTCCGAAGTCTTGAAATCGTGAGAATAGGTACTTGCGGAGGCTTGCAGCTGAACACCCCGGAAGGAACATTCATCTGTTCGGAATATTCTGTAGGGTTCGACGGCCTCCTGAACTTTTACGAAGGACGCAATGCCGTCTGCGATTTGCAGATGGAACGTGCCCTCATAGAACACTTGGGGTGGACAGGAAACATGTGCCAGCCATACCCATACATCATAAAAGCCGACGAAAGCCTTACAGAACAGATAGCGCAGAACGACATGGTGCGCGGCATCACGGTGGCCTGCGGCGGTTTCTTCGGACCACAAGGCAGAGAACTGCGCATCCCCCTTACCGACCCGCATCAAAACGAAAAGATTGAAAGTTTTGAGTACAAGGGAAAACATATCACAAACTTCGAAATGGAAAGTTCTGCCCTCGCCGGACTTGCACGGCTCATGGGACACCGTGCGACAACATGCTGCATGGTGATAGCCAACAGACGGGCAGGGAAAGCTGACACAGGATATAAGAACAAGATTGACGACTTGATACAAACAGTTCTGGACAGGATCTAAGGCAACATTTGAACGGTGTTGTCGGGCGAAACATTCAATCTCCTATGGGATTTCTATAATTCCAAACAGACGAAACCGACAGATTACAACCCGAAAATCATCTGAAACTCACCGGTTTTCAAACAAGGCTTCTTTACTCTTCAAACAAGGCTCCTTTGAATCTCAAACAAGGCTTGCTTGAAGAGTAAAGAAGCCTTGTTTGAAAACCGGTGGTGTTACGATTGGAATAGATAGACTCCTTACCCTGCGCAATCTTCTTTGTCCGTAAGTGGACAGGACTAAAATCGATATTCTTCATCTCATCATATTTTTTCGGGGGACACTCTCGGGGGACAGATAAGGGACAGATTGGCTCCAAATAAACCATAACAAACCATAGAAACGCAACCCCTACAAACGCAACAAAGCCGCTGAAAATCAGCAGCTTTGTTACTGTTTGTTATAAGTTTATTCCGGTTTGTTTGTATCAGCCGAAATTGTCGTACATTATACTTTCCTGATCCACACCAAGACTGTCGAGATAGTCTGTAACTGTCTTGATGAGCATTGGAGGTCCGCAAAGATAATACTCGCAATCCTCTGGTGCCTCATGATTCTTCAGATATGTATCACGGATGCAGTTCACGGCAAAGCCCTCGTAGTACTTGACACCCTGTGCGTCTGCAACATGATCCTTATGGTCAAGAGAAAGATGGAAGTGGAAGTTAGGATATTCCTTCTCCAGTTCCCAGAAGTCCTCAAGGAAGAAAGCCTCACCAAGTGCACGCGCTCCATAGAAGAAGTGGAGTTCACGATCGCGTGTATGCAAGGTCTTTGTCATGTGCATAATCTGTGCACGCAACGGAGCCATACCGGCACCACCACCAATCCAAATCATCTCCTTGCCGGAAGTGAAGTTAGGATGGAAGTCTCCGTAAGGACCGCTCATCATAACCTTATCACCCGGTTTCAGCGAGAATATGTATGAAGAAGCGATACCTGTCGGCACATTCTGGAATCCCACCTGCGGACGTGGCAGGAAAGGAGTCGTCGCAATACGCACAGTAAGGGTTATGATATCGCCTTCGTCCGGATAGTTGGCCATTGAGTAAGCACGCACGGTCGGTTCCGGATTGTGGGCCTTGAGCGAGAAGATGTTGAACTTCTCCCATGTGCCGATATAGTCCTTACCGATAAGTTCCTTGTCGAAGTCCTTGTCGTAATCGATGCAATCGTATGCAGGAATCTTGATTTGCGCATAAGAACCAGGCACGAAATCCATGTGCTCGCCCGGAGGCAATGCCACCTTGAACTCCTTGATGAACGAAGAAACGTTCTTGTTGGAGATGACTTCACACTCCCATTCCTTGACGCCCATCACACTTTCAGGCACCTTTATCTTCAAATCGCCTTTCACCTTGCATTGGCATCCGAGACGCCAATGATCCTTAATCTGCTTGCGTGTGAAATGAGTCTTTTCAGAATCAAGGATTTCTCCGCCACCTTCGAGCACCTGAACCTTGCACTGTCCGCAGCTTGCCTTACCTCCACATGCTGACGGCAAGAATATTCCATTCTCATTCAATGTGGTCATCAGGCTGCTTCCCTGCGGAACATTGATTGTCTTGTCGCCGTTGATTTCAATATTCACATTTCCACTCGGACTAAGATAACGCTTAGCCACAAGCAAGATTACCACAAGCAGGAGTATCACAACAAGGAAGACTCCGATACTTGCCAATATAAATGTTGTATTTCCCATATCTATAAGTCCTCCTTATTTAAATATTAAGACCTGCGAAGCACAGCATCGCCATAGCCATAAGGCCTACCGTGATGAATGTGATGCCCAATCCCTGCAAAGGTTTCGGCACATCGCAATACTGCATTTTCTCGCGGATTGCTCCCATAAGCGTAATAGCAAGAGTCCATCCAAGACCCGAACCGATAGCATAAACAATGCTATCCCACAAAGAAGTGATAGCCTGAGAATTTGTCGGTTCCATCAGTATGCGCTGCTGCATGAACAACGATGCACCCATGATGGCACAGTTTACTGCAATAAGAGGGAGGAAGATACCAAGCGCAGCATAAAGAGAAGGAGAATATTTCTCAACAATCATCTCCACCAGCTGCACGATACCTGCAATGACAGCAATGAAGAGAATGAAACTGAGGTAACTCAAATCAACTCCCTCAACGAGACAGTCTGGTCCCAGAACCTTTGTCTGCAAAAGGTAATCCACGGGTACGGTCACGAGCAACACGAAGGTCACTGCCATACCCAATCCAAACGAAGTCTTCACATTCTTGGATACGGCAAGGAAAGAACACATACCCAAGAAATATGCGAAAATCATGTTATCGACGAATATCGATCGGAAGAACAAACTAATTGCGTGATCCATCTTTATTTCTCCTCCTTATAAAAATAGGCACGATGTACCCAGATTACACATCCAACAAGAATCAAAGCCATTGCCGGCATTGTCATCATTCCGTTGTTCGCATAGCCGAAGTCGTATGCGCTTTCGGGAATAATCTGGAAGCCGAGCAATGAGCCGCGTCCAAAAAGTTCACGGACACCACCAACGACAACAAGGATAAGAGCATATCCGAGACCGTTGCCCACGCCGTCGAGGAACGAAGGCCAAGGCTTGTTCATCATGGCAAACGCCTCAAGACGTCCCATCAGAATACAGTTGGTAATAATCAAACCCACATAAACAGAAAGCTGTACACTCACATCGTAGGCAAAAGCTTTCAGCACCTGGCTTACGATTGTCACCAATGCAGCCACCACAACCAACTGAACGATGATACGGATGCGCTGCGGAATGGTTTTGCGGATTACAGAAATAATAACATTCGAGAATGCCGTGATGATAGTAACGGCAAGTCCCATAACAATGGCTGGCTTCAATTGTGAAGTTACAGCCAAGGCACTACAAATACCAAGCACCTGCACCAGGACCGGATTGTCCAGATTGAGCGGTTTGGAGAATGCCTCTTTATTTTGTTTACTAAATAATGCCATAATAGAAATTGTTATTTAATGAACTTCGAGAGTCCGTCCTTGAGCATCTTATCTACACCGTCAGATGTCAATGTAGCACCGGTAACGGCATCAACATTGTTTTCATCATCAGCGGGAGCATCCTTCTTTACACCAAGAGCTATGCCTTCCACGCCATCCTTATGAATCTTTTTGCCGTGGAACAATTGCTGCCACTTCACGTTGTCCTTGATTTCAGCTCCAAGTCCGGCAGTTTCGCCATCATGGTTGAAATAGACTCCATAGATAGTGTTGTTGTCAGCATCCACAGCAATGTAGCCATTGATGCCGCCCCAAAGACCCATGCCTTTTACGGTATAGACGGTTTTCTTCTGCCCGTCAATCTCACATTCATAATACTTCATACCGTCTTCTTCTTTCTCTTCCTTCACCACTTCCTTGTATTTCGCGGAAGCGGTGGCATTGTCAAGATCACGAAGATTGAGCGAATTCAAAATCTGCTTTTGTGTGTCAAGTTCGACATTGACATCCTGCATCGGCTTGAGAGCCTGTGAAACAAATGCAAGGAGGAATGCCACTATCACAACGATAATCACAGAATAAGTAATCGTATAACTATTTGAATTTGTTTTCATAATTGCCTTTCCTCCTTATTTGTTAATAGCACGTCTGGCACGACAAGAGATGTTGCGCTGTACGACACAATAATCAATGAGCGGAGCCACCATGTTACCGAAGAAGATTGCGAGCATCATTCCCTCCGGATAACCAGGATTCATGACACGCACAACAACAGCGATGACTCCGATAAAGAATCCGTATATGTACTTGCCGGGCTCTGTACGCGCCGATGTCACCGGGTCGGTTGCCATGAATACAGCACCGAAACAGAATCCACCAAGGATAATATGCTCATACCACTCAATGTCGGTCATTCCCAACGCATGGAAAACGTAAGCGGCTATAATTCCGCCGGCAAACACGCTGCCCATCGTTTTCCAAGAAGCGATACCAGTCCACAGAAGGATTACGGCACCGATGGCAATGGCAATCACTGATGTCTCACCGACAGAACCGGGAATAAATCCACACACCATATCGAAAAGACTCGCATCCGGTGTGACCTTCTGCGCCAACTGACCCAGTGGTGTGGCAGCGGTAAGGGCATCTACCTCCAATGTGTTGCCCAATCCAAATATCGACTCCTTTGCAATCCATACCTTATCGCCACTCATTGCTGTAGGATAAGAGAAGAAGAGGAACATACGGGCACCAACGGCAACATTGAAGATGTTCATACCTGTGCCACCGAATATTTCCTTGCAGAAGATGACAGCGAAAGCAACTGCCAATGCAAGCATCCACAACGGAGTGGTAATCGGAATAATTAATGGAATGATAATACCGGAAACAAGGTAACCCTCCTGAATCTCCTCGTGTTTCCACTGAGCCCAGGCAAATTCAATTCCTAATCCGACAATATAACTCACCAACAGTTTAGGAAGAACGGCCAGAAAACCAAAAGCAAACACTTCAAAGAAGCTTGCCGTCTCCAATGTACCTGCTGCCTTGTAGTTCTGGAATCCAACGTTGTACATACCAAAGAGCAATGCAGGAACCAAAGCTATCACGACAAAGCTCATGATGCGCTTTGAATCGATGGCATCGTGTATGTTAGCGCCACTTTTTGATGTGGTGTTCGGCACATACAGGAAGCTTTCGAATCCCTCAAAGACACTCTCAAAGGCATGAAGCTTGCCTCCCTTTTGGAAGTTGGGCTTTATCTTATTGAGATAATTTCTTAATGCACTCATTTCTATTTTAATATTTTTATATGATTAAGCATTCTCTTTACGCAACACATCCAAGCCTTCACGCACAATCTTCTGCAATTCAAGCTTCGAAGAGTCCACAAACTCCGCAACAGCGAAATCCTCAGGACTAACCTCGTAAATGCCAAGTTGTTCCTGCTTGTCTATATCGCCAGAGATTATCGCCTTCACAAGATATTCGCCATAAATATCCATCGGCAACACCTTATCGTATTCTCCACTCATAATCAAATGACGCTCTCCACCCTTCACTCTGGCGTCAAGACTGTACTCCTTACGCTTGCCAAACAGCCATGAGAAGTAGCTGCGTGAAGTAGAGAAATCGTTGGTACGCGGAAGAATCCATCCGAACATCTCATCAGCATCATCACCTTCCGGAATTACAGTCAGTTCCGAAGCGTGTGCACCAACATAATCATTAACCGAGCAATGGCGTCCAGTAAGAGGGTTGCCGTTGATGATACGCAAATGACCTTCACCCTTAAGCTGACCGTCAAGCACAGAAGCCACGCTTTGTCCCACGAGCACTTCCGTGTAAGCAGGGGCATTTACCTCACTGCCGGCAACTGCTATCAGGTGCTTCAAATCGACGATTCCCTTATTGAACAGGCGTCCTATGTATATCACTGTGGTAGGATTCACTGTCCAGACAGTCTCGCCCTTGTTCACGGGGCAGACATTGTTAATCTGCACGCCGACATTTCCGGCAGGACAAGGTCCGTCAAAAACATTTATTTCTACATTCTTTGCATCGAGAAGAGCCTTTGCCGTCTGCTTTGCCCCTACTCCCAAATATGTCTTCGCCATCTTCGACAATGCTGTCAATCCGGTCTGGAAATCAACCTCATTGCCTTCAAGTTCATACTCAAAATCAGCTGAAAGCGGCATGTCGCGCAATGCACTCACAAAAATAGCCTTAGGTGTTGTGTTAGGAGTTGTCGAAACTGCGTATGGCAATTGGTTGATATAACCGAACAATCCGGCTTCAAGCAAAGCTCCTTTAACGGCATCGCCATCAAGAGCAGCTACATCCTTCTTGCCATAATCCACATACTGTTGCTCTGCATCGGCATCAACAACTACACAAAGAACCTTACGCCTGTCACCTCTGACAACGGCAGAAACCGTGCCACTTACTGGTGAGGCGAAACGCACATCAGTTTGTTTTTTGTTCACAAACAAGGCTTCTCCAGCTTTCACCCTATCGCCTTCATGCACGACCACCTTGGGCACGACACCCACGAAGTCGGCAGGCACAAGGCCGAACTGCGAACATTTCCCTGAAGGAACGATTTTCATTTCAGCCTTTCCTTTCAGATTAATGTCCAAGCCCTTTCGTAACTTAATTACATTTGTCATAAATATATAATAAGATAAAAATTGTCAAAAGCAAAAGATCCGATTCTCATCTTTCATTTCCAACGAATGGATTAAGCATTAAATGCTCGTTGCAAAATTAACAATTTTAATGGACAAATAAAAGAAAAAACGGTATTTATTTCCTGTTACAAAAAAAATAGTGTAATTTTGAAGTCTAAAAATTCAGAGCATATCATTCGTGTCAAAGCGCATCATTAATATTTTCGTGTGGACAATCGTCTGCATTTACTTGACAATTGTTATTTTATCGCACATTCCTGCTATACAAAACGGGTTGGGAAAATGTGTAAGCGATGCCCTCTGCGACAAGTTCGGGACAAGGGTTACAATAGGTCGTGTGGATTTGGGATTCATCAACCGCCTCATCATCGACGACGCCTACATCTACGACAAAAGCGGCAAACAGATGCTGAAGGTTTCAAGAACTTCCGTCAAGATAGACCTGATAGACTTGATTAACAAAAAGATCACCATCACTTCCGCCCAGTTTTTCGGACTGCAAGCGTATGCCTACAAAGCTACCGAAGCATCAAAACCAAACTACCAGTTCATCCTTGATTCGCTTGCTTCAAAGGACACTACAAAGCACACACCGCTCAACCTGAAGATAAACTCACTCATTATCCGCAACGGCAGCATAAGATACCGATGCCTATGGAAACCTGCAAGCACGGGGAAATTCTCCCTTTCCGACTTGGGCACGAACAACATAAGTGCACACCTTATCATCAATACCGTAACCGACGATTCCCTTAACGTAAAAATCAAGAAACTTTCGTTCAAGGAAAAATCGGGATTTGAGCTGTGTTCCATGTCGCTCCACCTTATTGCCAACAAGACAAACGCCACACTAAGATCCCTCAACATCGAGCTACCAAGCACGAAGGTAACCTCGGACAAGATAGAGGCGCAATACGCAATAAGGGGCAAGAGCATCGAACCCTCCTCCATCACATACAACGGCAATATTGAAGCAAGCAAAATCACACCTTCCGATTTTACATGCTTCATACCTGTTCTGAAGCCGTTGAAAACTCCTTTTTACATCCATACGAAACTCAACGGCACCAAGTCTGAACTTAACATAAGCCGACTGCTGATTGGAACCTTTGACGAGCAGTTTTCCTTTGCCGCAAAGGGAAATGTCAAGTTCAAAAAACCATCGCCGGAATGGACTATCGACATACAGAAGCTAAAATCGAACGACAATTTTATATGCTCTTATTATCAAGCTGTTACAAAAAAAGACACACCTGACATAATACACAAGTTGGGCGACATTGATGTAACAGGAACCGCAAGTGGCAAAGACAGGAATCTGACCGCCGCGGGCAATATAGGCACGGATGTCGGGAGAATAAAATTCGACCTGAAAAAACATGATGCCAGAATTACGGCAAACACAGAAACCGCCGACTTCAACCTAAGAGAACTCACCGGCGACAAACGCCTCGGAAAGCTGTCGGCCAAGCTGTCGGCTGAAGCCGAAGGAAAAGACAAATTCAGTGTCACTGGACTCATCAGCAGCATCGACTACAACGACTACCGCTACAAGGACATTCACCTTGATGCCACATATTCGGCTAAAGTCTTCAACGGACACATCGACATTGCCGACAACAACATAAACATGTCGGCATCAGGCACATACAATCACAAGTCGGCATCTCCCGTCATCGGATTGACAGCCGAGGTAAAAGACTTCTCCCCCAACGCCCTTTCACTCACAGAAAAGTGGAAGGACACACGCTTTTCATTCGACATCAACGCCGACCTTTCAGGCAAAAGCATCCATGATTTCATAGGAGAGATTGCCTTGAACAATTTCCTTATGACATCTCCTTCCGACGAGTATGCCCTGAACGGACTCCACGCAAAAGCCGGATACGCCGACAACAGGCATTACATCAACCTGACAAGCGATTTCGGACATATCGACATCACCGGCGATTTCGACATTTCATCAATCACTGGCAGCATCACGAACATGGTGCAAAGCAAGTTGCCCACCATCCCCGGACTGACAAGAAAAGAAGTAAAGAGTACCAACGACTTCGCAATAAACGCAGTTCTCACTGACACAGAATGGCTTCGCAACATCCTTGACATACCGTTGAGCCTACAGAAACCCATGTCAATAAACGGCAGCATGGACAACCGCCACAACAAAATCAATCTGGAATGCGAACTCCCTGCCTTCTCATACAAGGACACACAATACAAGGATGCCAAGCTGAACATAACGACACCCGACGACAGTCTGCATGCCGTTGCAAGCATAAAGAAGATATCTGCAAAAGGCAAAGTGCTGGCTCTCGACCTCAAAGCCGGCGCATCAGACAACCGTCTGAAGACTTCGTTCAGCTTTATGAACAACGAACGCCATCCTCTGAAAGGCATCATCAACGCAAGTTCACACTTTGCAAAGAATGAGGAAGGTGCCTCCACCGCCTACATAGAAGTGCTTGAATCGAAAGCCACCATAGGCGACACCACATGGCATGTACGCCCCTCAAACATCATTTACAGCAAGAACCACCTTGAAGTGAGGAATTTCGCCATACAGCACGACAAGCAGTACCTTGCCATCAACGGCACAGCCACAAAGAATGCAGAAGACACTCTGCATATCGACCTCAACGACATAAATGTCAGCTACATCCTCAATCTTGTGAACTTCCATTCCGTCGAGTTCTCCGGTGCTGCTTCCGGACACGGCTATCTGGCTGGACTGTTTGCCGACACACCAAAAACCGGCGCCGACCTGACGGTGAAAGACTTCAGATTTGAGAACGGACGCATGGGCACGCTATATGCCCATGTGGGCTACAACGACACCGAAGGCCGCATTGAGATTGACGCAAAAGCAAAAGACGAAGGCGACCGCTCGACCATCATCAACGGGTATGTGTCGCCACGGCACAACTACATCGACCTTGGAATACAGGCCAACAACACAAGAGCTGAGTTCATGGAAAGCTTCTGCAACAGTTTCATGGACAACGTAAATGCCGACATCAACGGCACGGTGAATGTAGTGGGACCGCTCAACAACATCAACCTCGTCGGCAAAGCCGAGGTAAACGGCTCCATACGCATAAGTTCGCTCAACACCACCTACTGGATGCGCGGCGACAGCGTGCGTTTCATTCCTGACGAAATAAAGTTCCTCGGCGACACCATCTACGACCGCAACGGAAACATCGGCATCCTCACGGGAAGCGTGTATCACAAGCATCTCACCAATCTTTCCTACGATTTGAACATAGAGGCACACAACCTGTTGGCGTACGACACGCATACCTTCGGCGACAACACGTTCTACGGCACAGCCTACACCACCGGCGAGTGCTCCATAAAAGGCAAAAGCGGCGAGGTGACAATCGACATCCAGGCCACACCGAACGCCAACAGCATACTGGTATATAACGTGACCGACCGCAACGAGCTCTCCAACCAGGAATTCATACAGTGGCGAGAGCACCCGTCGCCCTCCGACTCCACCGATATTGCTGCAAGCGACGACGACCATTCCGCCGACAACAATCGCGACGTATCCACGAACATACGACTGAACTTCATCATCAACTGCAACACCGATGCCACCATAAAGTTGCTTATGGACGAGCGTACCGGCGACTACATCACGCTCAACGGCGACGGAGCACTAAGGGCTTCATACTTCAACAAGGGTGCATTCGAGATATACGGCAACTACATTGTGGACCACGGAATATACAAACTCACCATACAGAACATTCTGAAGAAGGACTTCATCTTCCAGAAAGGCGGAACAATAGCGTTCGGCGGCAACCCCTACAACGCCGCGCTCGACCTGAAGGCACAGTATGTGCTCAACGGAGTGAGTCTGTCCGACCTCAACATAGGACGCTCATTCTCAAACAACAACATCCGTGTGAACTGCCTTATGAACGTGAGCGGAACACCTTTCTCGCCGAAAGTGGATTTCAGTCTTGACATGCCTTCGCTGAGCAACGACGCCAAACAAATGGTATATAGCATCCTCAACGCCGAAGAGGAGATGAACCAGCAAGTGCTTTATCTGCTTGCCGTGGGCCGTTTCTACAACCAAGGCACCAACAACTCGGCAGGCGACAACGTGCCACAATACAGTCAGGCGTCACTCGCCATGCAGAGTTTTCTCAGCGGAACCATCAGCCAGCAGCTCAACACCGTGCTCAGCAATGTCATAAACAACAACAACTGGAACTTCGGCGCCAACATCTCTACCGGAACGGAAGGATTCAACAACGCCGAATACGAAGGACTCCTGTCAGGGCGTCTGCTCAACAACCGGCTTCTGATAAACGGACAGTTCGGCTATCGCGACAAGGCTTACTCCACGACAAGCTTCATCGGCGACTTCGACTTGCGCTATCTGCTCTTCCCCAACGGCAATCTGGCAGTGAATGTATATAACAAGACCAACGACCGCTACTTCACCCGCAACAGTCTGAACACGCAGGGCATCGGTATCATTATGAAGAAGGATTTCAACGGATTCCGCGACCTTTTCTTCAACAAGAAGAGAAAAAAGAAATGAGACCTACACTCATAACAGCACTGCTTATAGTCATAAGCACACTCTGCGCGGCTCAGACAGACACGCAAGTGCGCTCATGGCAGAACCTGTACGAGCAGTTGAGCGACATCGACGACATGGAAAGCGGAAGCCTTGACGACATGTACGAGCGGCTTTGCGAACTCGAAGACTCCCCTATCGACCTCAACAACGCCACCGACGACGACCTGCAACAACTCACATTTCTCAGCGAACAGCAACGCGAGGACCTTACCGCCTACCTTTATTATTACAGGCCTTTGAGGTCGATGGGCGAGATTGCCATGATTGAGTCGATGGACCCGTTGCGCATCCAGCTTCTGCGCCACTTCACATTCATAGGAAGCAACGACACCGAAAAGCAGATTTTCTCACTTGATAAAGCCTTGAAATACGGAAAGAACGAACTCGTGGCGACGACAAAGATACCTTTTTACGAACGCAAAGGCGACCGAAACGGCTACCTCGGCTACAAATACAAGCACTGGTTCCGCTACAAGTTCAGTTACAGCCAGTTTCTGCAAGCCGGTATCACGGGTGCGCAGGATGCCGGCGAACCTTTCTTCAGCAACCGTAACAAACTCGGTTACGACCATTATTCCTATTATCTTCTTATCAGAAAACTGGGGCGCATCAAGGCTCTGGCTCTTGGCCAATACAAACTGAAATTCGGTTTGGGAGTCGTCATGAACACTGGTTTCCGGCTTGGAAAGACCTCCATGCTTGCGCTATCGCCCGCAACCAACAGCATCACAGCCAATTCCTCACGCTCAGATGCCTATTATCTGCAAGGAGCCGCCACCACTGTCGCCGTCGGCAGACACACCGACCTCACGGTTTTCGCTTCATACAGAAAGATTGACGCCACACTCAACGACGACGGCGACATCAGAACCATCCTCAAGACCGGCTACCACCGCACCCCAAGCGAGATGCAGCGCAAGCACAATGCGTCGCAGTCGGCCACGGGTGGCAACCTGCAATGGCGCAACAACGGGTTCCATTTGGGGGCGACAGCCATATACACGTCGTTCGACAAAAGTCTCCGTCCCGACGATTCACACCTTTTCAGACGCTACTATCCACACGGCAAACACTTCTGGAATGCCGGCATCGACTACGGCTATATATGCCACCGTCTGAACATCAACGGCGAGACAGCCATCAACAACGACAATGCCATTGCCACGCTCAACAGCATCTCCTACAGGTTTCTGCCCAACCTCACCGCCACGGCAATACAGCGTTTCTACTCATACAGGTACTACTCGTTGTTCAGTTCTTCGTTCAGCGACGGCGGCAGCATACAGAACGAGAGCGGAATCTACGCCGGAATAACATGGATGCCCATTGCGCGCCTCTCCATTCTGGCATACACCGACTATGCCTATTTTCCATGGGCAAAATACCAAATATCCGAAGCTTCGCACTCATGGGACAACCTCATACAGGCCACATACAGCATAAAACGCTTCACACTGCTCATGCGCTACCGCATCAGAATGCGCCAGAAGGACGCCAAGGACAACGGCAACCAAACGGAATCTGCACACACCCTCATCGGTCGCAACGAGCAACGCGGACGGTTAGCCATAATCTTCAACGACGGCACCTGGACTGCCAAGACACAGGCCGACATAGCCCACGCCGCCTCGACCGACCGAAGTTTCGGCTGGATGGTCTCGCAAACGGGCGGATTCAAGCGCAACGGCCTGCAGGCAACTGCCAACATCAACTACTTCCGCACCCACGACTACGACTCACGCCTGTATGCCTACGAGCGTGGAATGCTCTACGATTTTTCCTTCCCGATGTTCTACGGACACGGCATGCGCTTCTCGCTCTGCCTGCAAGACGCCCTCACCAAGAACTTCATACTTACGGGAAAGGTAGGGACAACAAAATATTTCGACCGCGACCACATAGCAAGTTCCTACCAGCGGATAGACGGTTCGGCGATGACCGACCTGGAACTGCAAATGAAATGGAAATTCTAACATTATCACAAACCATAAAAACCAAAAATAACTATGAACACAACATTAATCATTGCAATCAGCATCGCAGTCTTGGCAGTCGTAGCACTGACCATTTTCTTCAGCTACAACAACAAGGAAATAGCACTACGCAAGGAAGCGGAAGCACAGCGTGGGAACATAGAAGCAGTGCACTACAAGATGTTTAAAATCATACGGGAGAAGGCGAATGTGGCAACCGAATACCGGAACGCATTCGAGAAGATTTATCCTGAAATCATCGCCGGACGCTACTCGAACGGCGGTAATGAGATGATGAAGTGGATTCAGGAACACAACCCCAACTTCGACACTGCCCTGTATGCCGACCTCATGCAGTCGATTGAGGTGCAGCGCGAAGCATTCGCCACTGCCCAGACACGCATGCTTGACATTATAAATATGCGCGAAGCACTCATAGAGCAATACCCATCACGCTGGTTCATAAGTAACAAGGACAAAATTGAATATACCGTCATAAGCTCCACACACACACAAGGCGTGATGCAGTCGGGGACAGACGACGAAATTCTCGGTTTCAAGTAGATTTCCGTGTTTTAAGAACAAGACTTCTTTGCACTGTAAACAAGGCTTCTTTACAATGCAAACAAGGCTTCTTTGCACACAAAAGAAGCCTTGTTTGCAAGAGAGGTCGGGCGTCAACGGCAGCAAAACGCAGTACACCCTATAAATCAACGACTTACAAGACATGAACATTCTCGCTTATTTTCTTCCGCTCATAGGTTGTCTGTGGTTCGGACTCACCTCTCCACAGTGCTACGACTGGAAGTGTTATGCAGCAATACTCATCACAAGTTGGGTGCTGACACTAAAGCTCCACAGGTTTTTCAAACGGCGTCGCACGAAAAGCATCGAATATCTCGGCGGCTACATCATCGCCATATTCCACGAAGAGGCATGGACTGAGGTGGAAACCTATTATGAAACGGAATACGACGAGAAAAGACAGCCGCGCCAAGTAGAGAAGAAAAGATACATCAGACACCCCGAAGAATTCTATTTCCAAAGCTCACTCGACACTCACACATACATCACCGAAAGCACATACTACTTCATTGCAGAAACATGGGGAACGGATGAATATGAGGACGAATGGAGAGGAAGCGACATAAAAGGCTATGTCAGATACGGACAGCACTATGTTTACGACGATGTGGAAGGCAGCGAGAACGAACGACTCGACCGTCTTTTCACAATCACCGAGCCTCATGATTATGAGAACAGGATAAAGAACTCAAACTCAATATTCCGCTTTGAGAAAGTGACCGATGTTGATGTCATATACTACGGACTGCTCGACTACCCTCCGATAGAGGACTGCGACGCGCCGTGCATACTCTCCAACTGCTACGACGTGCCTGACGACATTGACCGTGAATTCCGTGTTTTCAATGCGACGCTTGCCCCCAATGCCGAAATGCGACTCTACATACTGCTCTACGATGCCGATGTACACGACATGAGGACGGTGGAGAAGCAACGCTCCTACTGGCAGGGCGGCAACAAGAACGAGTTTGTCGTGTGCATAGGCATATCGCAAAAGAAGACGGTGAAATGGGCAAGAGCGTTCTCATGGGCCGACGAACCGAAGCTTGAAGTGGCTGTTGCCGCATGGTTCAGAGAGCACCCCGACTTCGACCTGCACGCCTTCCACGCATGGATGAAGGCAAACTACAAGATGTGGAAACGCAAGGAATTTGCCGACTTCGACTATATACAGACGAGTCTTGCCCTATGGCAGTCGCTCACACTGCTTGCCGTCGCAGCAGCTTCGAGCATCGGTATAGCCTACTGGCTGATGAGTTTATAATCCCAAATCGGTCATTAGATTTTCACTCAGCTTCGTCTTGGTTTCGAGCAGATTGCAACGTTCGTGTTGAAGCCATAGCGGGCTATGGCGAAACGCGGACGGCGGCAAGATGACGAAACAAAGGCGGAGAAGAGGGGAAAAGAAAGACATATTCTCTTATAACACGCCTGTTTCGGTCTAATGACCGATTTGGGATAATCCTGCAAAAACGTAAACGGGCAGCCATTCAATGTGAATTGACGGCTGCCCGTTTGCTGTTTATAGCACCCGAAGGGCGTTGTTGTTATTCTTCTGCTGCACTAAGCTGTGCCTCGCACTCATCGTTGATGCGCTTGGCAAACTCTTCCTTGGTCATTGTAGCCTGCTCGCCACCGCCCTGCTTACGCATGGACACGAGTCCTTCGGCTGCTTCCTTCTCGCCGACAACCACCATGTAAGGAATGCGTTTCAGCTCGTTGTCGCGCACCTTGCGGCCGATCTTCTCGTTGCGGTCGTCGATAATGGCACGCACGCCAACCGAGTTGAAGTAGTTCTGAACCTCGTGTGCGTAGTCGTTGTACTTCTCCGAGATTGGCAATATAGCCACCTGGTCGGGGGTAAGCCACAATGGGAAGTGTCCTGCCGTGTGCTCGATGAGCACGGCTGTGAAGCGTTCCAGCGAACCGAACGGTGCACGGTGAATCATGACGGGAGTCTGCTTTGAGTTGTCCTCGGCTGTATATTCAAGTTTGAAACGTGCCGGCAGGTTGTAATCCACCTGAATTGTGCCGAGCTGCCACTTGCGTCCGATGGCGTCCTTCACCATGAAGTCGAGCTTAGGACCATAGAATGCTGCCTCGCCCACTTCTTCGCGGGCTTCGAGACCCTTCTCCTTGCAAGCCTCGCGGATGGCGTTCTCGCTCTCCGCCCATATCTCCTCGCTTCCGATGTACTTCTCCGTATCCTTCGGGTCGTGGAGGGAAATCTGTGCTTCGTAGTTCTTGAAACCGAAGATCTTGAACACCTTCAAAATGATGTCGATAATGTTCTCGAACTCACGCTTCACCTGTTCTGGACGCACAAAGATATGGGCGTCGTCCTGAGTAAAGGTACGCACGCGTGTGAGTCCGTGCAACTCGCCGCTCTTTTCATAGCGGAACACGGTACCGAACTCGGCGATACGCAACGGAAGGTCCTTGTAAGAACGCGGCTTACGGGAGAATATCTCACAGTGGTGAGGGCAGTTCATGGGCTTGAGCATGTATTCCTCATCCTCCTCAGGGGTATGGATGGGCTGGAATGCGTCCTTGCCGTAGTGGGCATAGTGGCCGGATGTCACATAAAGACTCTTGCCGCCGATACCCGGAGTGATTACCTCCTGATAGTTGTACGGGCGCAACATCTTGCGCAGCAACTCCTGAAGGCGCAGACGCAAATCGGTACCCTTTGGCAACCAGATGGGCAATCCCTTGCCGACACGCTCTGAGAACATGAAGAGTTCCATCTCCTTGCCAATCTTGCGGTGGTCGCGTTTCTTGGCTTCCTCCAGCATTTGCAGATACTCATCGAGCATGCTCTTCTTCGGGAACGAGATACCATAGATGCGGGTCATCTGGTCGCGCTTGGCATCACCACGCCAGAACGCACCTGCAACACTCGTAATCTTGATGGCCTTGATTGCGCCAGTGCTTACGAGGTGAGGGCCGCGGCAGAGGTCGGTAAAGTTGCCTTGCGTGTATGTCGAGATTGTTCCGTCTTCGAGGTCTTCCTCAATATGCTCGCACTTGTAATCCTGTCCGTCAGCCTTGAACTCGGCAAGAGCATCAGCCTTTGATATATCCTTGCGAACCACGAGTTCGTCCTTCTTGGCAAGTTCCTTCATCTTGGCCTCAATCTTCGGGAAATCGTTCTCGCTGATAACGTCGCCATTCTTGGGCATCACATCATAGAAGAATCCGTTTTCCACAGCAGGACCGAAGCCGAACTGTATGCCAGGATAAAGTTCTTTGAGCGCTTCGGCAAGCAAGTGAGCCGAAGTATGCCAGAAAGTGTGCTTTCCTTCCTCATCCTCAAACTTGTAAAGGGCTATTGTAGCATCCTCGTTGATGGGGCGGTTAAGCTCCACAGTTTCGCCATTGACACCGCAAGATACAACGTTGCGAGCGAGAGCCGGCGAAATGCTCTCGGCGATTTGTAACCCCGTTACGCCCTGTTCGTATTCGCGAACAGAACCATCAGGAAATGTGATTTTAACCATAACAAATTAGTTTTAATAATCAAAGTGCCTACAAAATTAATACATTCTTTTCACATACGACAACGATATGGATAAAAAATAGCATAGCTAAACACGGCTTTCACATATAAATAAGGAAAAGAAAAGTCTGAATTTCATGCTATTTTTCATGCGAACAGCCGTTTATCCGGATTTTTTATATAACTTTGTGCAATAAATGTAACCAATAATTACCAAATAATGATTACCAACAAATTTCTATTCACTTCACTCCTTGCACTGGCATGCAGCAGCACTGTCCTTGCACAAGACGATGCTTTCGACCTCAGTTCACAGCGAGGCGAGAAACAAGATGTTAACATGGTGACCGGAAAAAAAATCGACCACCAAGGTATTATCGTAAATCCTACACCACACAACTTCAACGTTGATAAGACCCAATGGATTGATTTCGGCAACGGTCTGAACATCGTTGATAAGCAAAAGAAGTTTGAAGCCGACCTGGCTTTCCTTCCAAAAGACAAAAAAGGCATCAAGCTGACCATTGATTTCGGAAAGAAACAGGCCGAGAAAGCAGGACTGAAGAAACTCACTTCGGGCGCATACCTGCTCACCGTAAGCAATAAAGGCATCAACATCGTAGGCTACGACGAGCGCGGTGCATTCTACGCATTGCAGACAATGAAGCAGATTCTCGAATCGCCGGCTGCGAAAGGCAAGCTGCAACTGCCCCATCTCACATGCAACGACTATCCCGACCTGCCTTTGCGCGGCGTTGTGGAAGGTTTCTATGGCGAGCCGTGGTCGCATCAGGTGCGTCTGTCGCTCATCAATTATTACGGCCGCAACAAGCTCAACGAATACGTTTATGGCCCCAAGGACGACCCCTATCACAGTTCTCCGAACTGGCGCAAACCCTACCCCGCCGACCAGGCACGCAACATACACGAACTCGTGGAGGCCTGCAACCGCAACCGTGTGGATTTCGTTTGGGCGATACATCCGGGTAAAGACATCAAATGGAACGAGGAAGACTACCAGAATCTCGTGAACAAATTCAACCACATGTATGACCTTGGCGTACGTTCCTTCGCCATCCACTTCGACGATATTGAGGGAGAAGGAACCGATTCAAACAAGCAAGTGGATCTGCTCAACCGTCTTAACCGTGAATTTGTAAAGGAGAAAGGCGATGTTTCACCGCTCGTTGTCTGCCCGACCGACTACTCGCAACTTTGGGCGAAGCCCGGAAAAGACGGTCAGCTCGCCATTTATGGCGACCGTCTCGACCCGTCCATCAACGTATTCTGGACCGGTGCCGTTGTTTGTTCAGACCTCACAAAGGAGACACTCGACTTCATCGACTCGCGCATAAAGCGTCCGGCATACTACTGGTGGAACTTCCCCGTGACCGACTATGCACGCCATATCATCATGCAGGGACCTGCCTACGGACTCGAAAACGACATCACCGACCAGATGACATGCGGTGTTTTGAGCAATCCTATGGAGCATGGCGAGGCCTCAAAGCTCGCCCTTTACGGTGTGGCGGACTACAACTGGAACGTAGCGAACTACAATCCTATCGACAATTGGGAACGCGGTCTTATCGACCTCACACCTGAAGCGCATGAAGCATACCGCACGTTCGCAATCCATTCATGCGACACCGAGACCGGTTATCGCCGTGCAGAATCATGGGAAACAAAGACCTTCAGACTCGCAGATTACAACCAAAACGACTACGACAAGCTGTATGCCGAGTTCGACCGTGTGGAGAAAGCACCGCAACAGATGGAGCAAAACTGCAAGAACCAACTTCTGATGAAGGAATTACGTCCTTGGCTTGCAGAGTTCAAGAAGCTCGGAACACGAGGCAAGGGAGCCCTCCAGCTCATGCAGACATTCAGAAGCGGCGACTACAACAAGTTCTGGAGCGACTACCTCAAGAACCGTATGACAACGGAAGACCTTGCCGCTTACCAGGCTCACAAGTCGGGAACAATGAAGCTGCAACCCTTCTATGAATATGCAATGGACGATATGGCTTCTGCTTTCTTCAAGAAAATCACAGGCGTTGTACCTGCTTTCTACAAAGGAATAGGCACTTACCCGACACTGCATACCACGCAGAACAAGCTGATGTTCGACAACGACACCACCACATACTACCACTCTGCAAACAGCCAAAACACCGGCGACTGGATTGGAGCAGACCTCGGTATGGTGCGCCCGGTGAAGGAAGTGCGCATCCTGCAAGGCAGAAATTCTGTGGATGATGTCGATTATTTCGACAACACCATACTCGAAGCGTCAGCCGACGGAAAGACATGGACAGCCCTGACGGGCGAACTTCAGAAGACATACGTCATACACTGGAAGGGCGAACCGGTCGAGGCACGCTATGTACGCATACGCAAATTGCAGAGCGAGAAGAAGAGTTGGTGCGCCGTACGCGAGTTTGAAGTAAACCCGACAACACCCGAAACACTGCCATTCAACGTGACAGCCCAGGACGAAAAAGCCGCAATGTTCGCATTCGACAGCAATCCTTGCACTTCGTTCAACAACAACGGCAAACTCACTTTCGGCATCGAGAACGGCACAAAGTCATACACCTTGCTTCTCAACATGAAGCCACAGACTGAAATCAAGTTCAACCAGTATAACAAGAAAGGCAAGCTTATCTCATCAACACCCATCGACCAGAACCTGTTCAGCATCAATGTTGAGGCAAAAGCTGTGAAAGTCGAGATAGAAGGCAATGTCGAAGTGTTTGAAGTGATTTCAAAAAAATAGACGAAAATGCCGGTTTCACGGCCGCAACTGTCATAAGCACAGCACCCGATGACATGCCCCCGAAAGCAAAACGCCGCTTTCGGGGGCTTTTTATTGCACTAAAACTGAAAAAGACAATAACAACTAAGAGAAGCCCATCATTTTTTAGTAACTTTGCATTTAATTATGAATACCAACTTATTATCTGCGACAGAAGAAGCCGCACTTAGGACTGTCATAACTGACTCAAAGAACATTATAATCACATGCCACAAGTCTCCCGACGGCGATGCCATCGGTGCTTCTCTCGCATGGGCTGAATATCTATATACACTGGGCAAGGAACCGACAATCGTTGCACCCGACGCTTACCCAGACTTCCTGCATTGGATGCCCGGAACGGAGAAGATTGTGCGCTACGACAAGCATACCGACAAGGTGGAAGCACTGTTTCATGACGCCGACCTCATATTCTGTCTCGACTTCAACAGCAACGACCGTGTCGATGAAATGAAGGACACTCTCGATGCCGCCACAGCCAAGAGAGTGATGATAGACCACCACCTCAACCCGCAGATGGACACGCTGCTCACCGTCTCACACCCCACAATGAGCAGCACCTGCGAACTCGTTTTCCGCATAATAACGCAACTCGGCGGATTCGAGGAGATGGGCAAGAAGTGCGCCACATGCATCTATTGCGGCATGATGACCGATACCGGCGGCTTCACCTACAACTCAAATTCACCTGAAATATTCTACATCATCAGCCAACTGCTGACAAAAGGCATCGACAAAGACAAGATTTACCGCAATGTCTATAACAACTACAGCCCCTGGGCAATAAGGATGCGCGGCTACCTCATGAGTCAGAAACTCAATGTCTTTGCAGACCTGCACGCCTCATACTTCTCCATTTCACGCCGCGACATGCGCGATTTCCACTTCATCAAAGGCGATGCGGAAGGACTTGTAAACGAGCCTTTGCGCATAAAGGGAATGCGCCTGTCGGTGTCGCTGCGTGAGGACGACCGCCGCGACAATCTCATTTGGGTGAGCCTGCGCTCCGTCGATGACTTCCCCTGCAACAAAGTGGCAGCCGAATTCTTCAATGGCGGCGGGCATCTGAATGCAAGCGGAGGCCGACTTTACTGTTCGCTCAGCGAAGCCGAAAAGGTGGTAAGACGCGCATTTGCACACTATGCCGACCTGCTCAGACAAAAAAGCTAAAGCAACGGCAGGGGCATTCAAATGATGACAAAAAATCAAAAAAATCAATATAAAACATAATATATCATCATTCAGCAAACCGTTTTCAACTAAAATGAGTAACTTTGCTACTCAAAAATCATACAAATCAGGACATGAACAAAACAAAAATCGTGCTTTTCGCACTTTTAAGCATAATAGCATTCGCTTCGTGCAGCGACAATGAGACATACGCTGACCAGAAGAACAAAGAACGCGCTGCTATCAACCGCTACATCACCAACCAGAAAATAAAAGTCTTAACCGAAGAGGAATTCTTCGCCAAGGACTCGACCACCGATGTTTCAAAAAACGAATTCGTGCTCTTTGAAAGCAACGGCGTGTATATGCAGATAATAAGAAAAGGTATAGGCAAGAAGCTGAACCCCGAAAAAGACCGGGCAACCGTGCTGTGCCGCTTCAACGAATACAACCTGCTGGAATCGGACAGCACAATGATTCTCACCAACATCTTCCAGTACATCTGGATGGAAGACAAGATGAATGTGACAAGCACATCGGGCACTTACTCGGCATCCTTTGTAAAAGGAAGCAGCCTTATGTACACGACTTACGGTGAAGCCGTACCTTCCGGATGGCTCGTCCCACTGCCTTACATCAACCTTGGCGGCTTGAACAAAGAGGGAGTAGCCAAAGTGAAGCTCATCGTACCCCACACCGAAGGTCAGAAGAATGCTTCGTCAAACGTTTATCCATGCCTTTACGAACTGGAATACCAGCGCAGCAGCAGATAGAAACAGAATCATCATGCGCCGCACCCAGTGTGCCCGGCGCATTTTTTATAACCCCATTTACATAAAAACATTAACTTATATGACATTAATCAAATCAATCTCCGGCATCCGCGGCACTATCGGCGGAAAGACAGGAGACACCCTCAACCCCCTTGACATTGTGAAGTTCACAACAGCCTATGCCACTTTCATCAAGCGCACGACTGTAAAAACGGGACGCGGAACAATCGTTGTCGGCAGAGACGCACGCATATCCGGCGACATGGTAAGAAACATTGTGTGTGGAACTCTCATGGGAATGGGTCTTGATGTCATTGACATTGGTCTGGCAACGACACCTACCACCGAACTTGCCGTACGCATGTCGGGCGCATGGGGAGGCATCATCATCACCGCAAGCCACAACCCACGCCAGTGGAACGCACTCAAGCTGCTCAACAGCGAAGGCGAATTCCTTACGAAAGACAATGGCAACGAGGTGCTCGAGATAGCAGAAAAAGAAGATTTCGACTACGCCGATGTCGACAATCTCGGACATTACACAGAGGACAAGTCGTTCGACCAGCGTCACATCGACTCCGTGCTCGCCCTCAACCTCGTTGATGTAGAAGCCATACGCAACGCACACTTCAAGGTCTGCGCAGACACCATCAACAGCGTGGGTGGCGTTATCCTGCCCGAACTCTTCAAGGCTCTCGGAGTGGAATACACCATCATCAACGGCGAACCCACCGGCGACTTCGCACACAACCCGGAGCCGCTGGAGAAGAACCTCGGCGGCATCATGGACAAGATGAAGGCAGGCGGCTACGACATTGGCATCGTTGTGGATCCCGATGTGGACCGACTCGCATTCATCTGCGAAGACGGTAAGATGTTCGGCGAGGAATACACGCTTGTGAGCGTTGCCGACTATGTGTTGCAGCACACTCCCGGCAACACCGTGTCGAACCTCAGTTCCACCCGCGCACTGCGCGATGTCACCGAGCGTCACGGCGGCCATTACACGGCAGCGGCAGTGGGCGAAGTGAACGTGACCACCAAGATGAAGGAAGTGGGAGCCGTCATCGGCGGCGAAGGCAACGGCGGAGTGATTTACCCGGAAAGCCACTACGGACGCGATGCATTGGTAGGTATCGCCCTGTTCCTCTCATCGCTCGCACACAAGGGAGTCACCGCAAGCCAGCTGCGTGCCTCGTTCCCCAGCTACTTCATTGCCAAGAACCGCATCGACCTCACTCCTTCAACCGACATCGACGCCATCCTCGGCAAGGTAAAGGAGATGTTCAAGAACGAGACCATCACCGACATCGACGGCGTGAAAATCGACTTCGCCGACAAGTGGGTGCACCTCCGCAAGTCGAACACCGAGCCTATCATCCGCGTATATAGCGAGGCTTCAACGATGGAGGAAGCCGACGCTCTCGGCAAGCAGCTCATGCAGGTGGTTTACGACATGCAGTAAGCACTGACACCTACGACAGAAACGCATCAGAAAACAAACGATAAAGAATGTCATGGACACTCCACCCAAACGGAATGCCATGACATTTTTGTATATAACAGAATCAATGGCACACACTTCAGCACTTTCATCACTATGCGCAACCGCAGCCATATTTCTTGCCCTAAGCCTCAACACGGCTGTGGCACAGGCACAAAGCAACAGCAGCGAGCACCAGTCTGACTCCTGCATGATGTGCGATTTCAACGACAGCACACTCATGCACAACCCCGACGCACTGGAAAAGACATTCATTGCATTCGCCGACAGAATGCAGATGCAATCCCCAGCAGAAGCGGCAGCAGACATGCGGCAGACTGCGGAGCACCTGTGCGCAATAAGGAACGAGCGAAGAAAGGAACTTCTGCGACAGCGGTTGGAACAGTATGCACAGCGGACATTGGGCGACAGCACATCGGCTGAACACAACGCACTGCTTCACAGCATGTTCATCAAGATTCTGAATCTGACATACTATGCCGATATGGCAAAGCGAAACGGCAACGAATACATGCGGAAGAACCTTGAAAAGAACATGCCAGGCAGTCCGGCAACCGACTTTGCATTCACCGACCGAAAAGGGAAAACCCACACGCTCTACAAAGAAAAGGCTGCGCTCACCATGCTTTTCTTCTACGACCCCGACTGCCATGTGTGTCACGAGATAGCCGGACAGCTCGCAAAAGTATCACAACTCACTGCCGGCGACAACATAAAGGTGCTTTCCATATATACCGACATGGAGACGGAACGATGGAAAGCGCATGCCCCCGACTTCCCAAAATCGTGGATTGACGGATACAGTCCCGACGGAAAGATAATGCGGGAAGAACTTTACCATCTTCCCGTAATCCCCTCAATCTACCTCCTTGACGCCGACAAACGCGTACTGCTGCGCGATGTTTCGCCAGAGACTCTGACCGAAGTCATAAAGCAACTGGCAAGCAACTGATTTACAATCAGATACAGACCATGTGAAAAGAAGCCTTATTTACAACGCAAACAAGGCTTGATTGCAAGCAAAAGAAGCCTTCTTTGCAATGCAACCAAGCCTTGTTTTCATTTATAGCAGATTCTGCTTTTCCGCATACTGCAACTCTCCGATGTGCCAATTAGCATACAAACCAAGGCAACACTCACAATTGCAGAAACATTGAATTATCCAAGAATCTGCGTAGCGTGCTCCTTAACCTTAATTTCCTTCGGACCGATAATGCGGGTTATCACACCATTCTCGTCAGCAATGAATGTGGTGCGGAAGACACCCATAGTCACCCTGCCACACATTTTCTTCTCTCCATAGACACCCAACTCGGTAACAAGCGTCTTCTCAGTGTCGCATATCAGAGGGAAAGGGAGAGCGTATTTCTCAATGAATTTCTTATGACTCTTGGCATCCTGCGTGCTCACGCCAATCACGGCATAACCCAACGAGAGGAAACGCTCATAATTGTCACGCAGATTACATGCCTCGTTAGTGCAGCCGGGAGTAGAGTCGCGAGGATAAATATAGAGTACGACTTTCTTGCCTGCAAGTTCAGCAAGAGTCCATTCTTTACCGTCCTGGTCGATGCCAAGGACTTCGGGGAGTTTCTGTCCTGTTTCCATATCAGTGTTTTATTTGATTTATGAATATGTTCCAGTCCCCGTACAGCAGTACAGGCACAAGGAAATGTATTGCAAAGATATACAGAATCTTTGAAAGTCAAACACTATGCAACAAAAAAAACAGGCTGCGGCATTGCTGCCACAGCCTGTTTCTGTTCTGTTTTCAAACGGTGCGATTCAACGCCGTCCGTCTCATTCCCAATGATTTATAGCCATCAACTTCCTTGTTTGCTTAACGCAACGGAAGCCGAGGCAGTAACCTTTCTGACTTTTTCAATTCTTCAGATTTACAAAATCAGAAAGCCGTGTATTAGTATTCACCCCAAGCCTTTATGTCGATGTCCTCAAGTTTCGTGGTGCAGAATGCGTAGATGAACGCACTCGCAAGGCGCGAATTGGTGATAAGAGGCACATTAAGGTCGATGGCTGCACGGCGAATCTTGTAACCGTTGGAAAGTTCTGAACTTGTAAGGTTCTTAGGAATGTTCACCACCATGTCTATTTCGTGGTTGTGAAGCATGTCGAGAGCCTTAGGTTCATCACCCTCTTCCGATGGCCACAGCACATGGGTGTTGTCGATGCCGTTCTCCTTGAGATACTTGCTTGTACCGCCTGTAGCATAAAGCTTGTAGCCGTTCTCTACCAACATCTTCGCCGCATCAAGCATTTCTGCCTTCTGCTTTGCACCACCGGTAGAGAGAAGAACCGTCTTCTTAGGTATGCGGTGACCGACAGAAAGCATGCTCTTCAGGAGAGCGGTGTTGGTGTCGTCGCCCAAGCAGCCCACCTCGCCGGTAGAACTCATATCCACACCAAGCACGGGGTCGGCCTTTTGCAGACGGTTGAATGAGAACTGCGATGCCTTGATACCCACATAATCGAGGTCGAAGAGGTTCTTGCTCGGCTTCTCAACGGGCAGACCAAGCATGACACGGGTAGCCAATTCAATAAGATTTATCTTGAGAACCTTGCTCACAAACGGGAACGAACGTGATGCACGGAGGTTGCACTCGATGACAAGGATGTCGTTGTCGCGGGCCATAAACTGGATGTTGAACGGACCGTTAATGTGCAATTCCTTTGCAATCTGGCGTCCAACACGCTTCACACGGCGCACAGTCTCAACATAAAGTTTCTGCGGCGGGAACTGGATGGTAGCGTCGCCGGAGTGTACACCGGCAAATTCTATGTGCTCTGAAATTGCGTATGCTATCACTTCACCGTTCTTTGCCACGGCGTCCATCTCAATTTCCTTGGCATGCTCGATAAACTTGCTCACAACAACGGGGTGGTCCTCACTCACATTTGCAGCAAGCTGGAGGAAGCGTTTCAGCTCGTCCTCGTTGGAGCAGACATTCATCGCCGCACCGGAAAGAACGTATGACGGACGCACAAGAACCGGGAATCCGACGCGTTCAATGAAGCGGTCGATGTCCTCCATGCTCGTAAGCGCACTCCATTCAGGCTGGTTGATGCCGTTGTTGGTAAGCATCTGCGAGAACTTGGCACGGTCTTCGGCATTGTCAATGTCCTGCGCTTTGGTGCCGAGAATAGGTACATGCTGCTCATCGAGACGCATCGCGAGGTTGTTTGGAATCTGTCCACCGGTGGAAACTATTACACCGTGAGGCTGTTCGAGATCGATAATGTCCATAACACGCTCGAATGTTAGCTCGTCGAAGTAGAGACGGTCGCACATGTCATAGTCGGTGGACACGGTTTCGGGGTTATAGTTAATCATTACCGAACGATAACCCTCCTTACGGATAGTCTCAAGAGCCTGGACTCCGCACCAGTCGAACTCAACAGAAGAACCGATACGGTAAGCACCGGAACCCAACACAACAATAGAGCGGTGATCGTTGTCGAAGGTTATGTCGCTCTTCACACCTGCGTATGTCACATACAGATAGTTGGTCTGCGCCGGATATTCGGCAGCAAGAGTGTCTATCTGCTTCACAACCGGCAATATGCCATAGTTCTTACGGCGTGAACGGACAACAAGAGAAGCTTTCTGCATGGAGTGCAGCTCATCCTCCAAGCCCACAGCACGCGCTATCTGGAAATCAGTAAAGCCGTAAACCTTGGCTGTGCGAAGGAGTTCCTTGTCAAGAGTGTTGATGTTGCACTTCTTCATCTCTTCGTCTATGTCGATGATGTGCTTGAGTTTCTCAAGGAACCACTTGTCAATCTTCGTGAGTTCATGAATCTGTTCAACAGTATAGCCCTTGTGCATAGCCTTTGAAATGACGAACACACGCTTGTCGGTGGGTTCGCGCAAAGCAGCATCTATATCGTCAATCTCAAGTTCCTTGTTCTCCACGAAGCCGTGCATACCCTGCCCTATCATGCGCAAACCCTTCTGGATAGCCTCCTCAAAGTTGCGGCCTATTGCCATAACTTCACCTACTGACTTCATTGAAGAGCCGAGTTCCTTATCTACGCCACGGAACTTGGAGAGGTCCCAACGCGGAATCTTGCAGACAACGTAGTCGAGTGCAGGTTCAAAGAAAGCCGAAGTGGTTTTGGTAACGGAGTTCTTCAGCTCGAACAAACCGTAACCCATGCCAAGCTTTGCAGCAACAAAAGCAAGCGGATAACCAGTCGCCTTAGACGCAAGGGCAGAAGAACGGCTCAATCGAGCGTTCACCTCGATTACGCGATAATCCTCCGACTGTGGGTCGAAAGCATACTGCACGTTACATTCACCAACGATACCGATGTGGCGGATAATCTTTATTGCGAGTGCACGGAGCTTGTGATATTCCGAGTTTGTAAGTGTCTGCGACGGAGCGATAACGATAGATTCACCCGTGTGGATGCCCAGAGGGTCGAAGTTTTCCATATTGCAGACGGTGATACAGTTGTCGTAACGGTCGCGCACCACCTCATACTCGATTTCCTTCCAACCCTTCAGACTCTTTTCAACAAGAACCTGCGGCGAGAAAGAGAAGGCTTTCTCAGCGAGCTTGTCGAGTTCCTCTTCATTGTCAGCGAAGCCGGAACCGAGTCCGCCGAGAGCATAAGCAGCACGGATAATGACCGGATACCCGAGTTCGGCAGCAGCCTTGCGGGTCTGCTCCATATTCTCACAAGCCTCGCTCTTAATGGTCTTCACGTTGATTTCATCAAGTTTCTCGACGAAGAGTTCGCGGTCTTCCGTGTCCATAATAGCCTGAACAGGAGTACCGAGCACCTTCACATTGTACTTTTCGAGTATGCCTTGACGATAAAGCTCCACTCCACAGTTAAGGGCAGTCTGTCCGCCGAAGGAGAGAAGGATGCCGTCAGGACGTTCTTTCTTGATTACTTCCTCAACAAAGTAAGGCTGAACGGGAAGGAAATAAATCTGGTCGGCGACACCTTCCGATGTCTGTACCGTTGCGATGTTAGGATTGATGAGCACAGTTTCGACACCTTCCTCACGCAGAGCTTTAAGTGCCTGTGAACCGGAATAGTCAAATTCGCCAGCTTCTCCAATCTTCAATGCTCCCGAACCGAGCAATAAAACTTTCTTTATATTTTCGTCTTTCATCTTAATTCTTTGCTTGATTTGGTTATTACTTCATACTCTCAACAAACTTGTCGAACATAAATTCCGTATCCACTGGACCGGAACATGCCTCCGGATGGAACTGGCTTGAGAACCAAGGCTTCGACTTGTGACGGATTCCCTCATTGGAACCATCGTTCATATTCACGAATAGCTCCTCCCATTCTGTTCCAAGAGTCTTGGCATCAACGGCATATCCGTGGTTCTGCGAGGTGACAAAGCATTTCTCTGTACCCACCATACGCACTGGTTGGTTATGAGAACGGTGACCATATTTCAGTTTATAGATAGTGGCTCCGGCTGCCTTTGCGAGCAACTGGTTACCCATACAGATGCCACAGATAGGCTTGTCGCTGCGCTCCATCTGCTTCTTTATGATATTAACAGCCTTCTCACACATGTCAGGATCGCCAGGACCGTTGGCAAGGAAGAGTCCGTCAAACTCCATATCGGTGTAATCATAATCCCAAGGCACTCTTATCACCTCGCAACCACGATTGATGAGACAGCGGATGATGTTTGCCTTCACGCCACAATCCACCAGCACCACCTTCTTGTCAGCACCTTCATTATAGCGGATTATTTCCTTGCAGCTCACCTTATCAACGAAGTTCACGCCCTCATATTCAGCTGTCGGGATATTGTCGGGTTCATCATCGAAGAGTATCTTTCCCATCATCACGCCATGTTCGCGCAACACTTTGGTGAGTTCGCGTGTGTCAATACCTGTTATTCCTGGCACTTTTTCACGCTTAAGCCAATCGGCAAGGCTCTCAACGGCATTCCAATGGCAGTAGCTCTCGCTGTAATCGGCAACGATTATAGCCGAAGCATAGATCTTGTCACTCTCCATAAATGTCGGCAGTCCGTTGTCTTCGAAAGAGAAAGGCGGCACGCCATAGTTTCCGACCAACGGATATGTCAGCGTCATGAGCTGTCCTGCGTATGAAGGATCGGTAAGTGACTCTGGATAACCCATCATGGCCGTGTTGAAAACCACCTCTCCTGCCACCGGGGTTTCATAACCGAACGACTTACCATGAAACTTGGTTCCATCTTCTAATACTAAAGTTACATTTCTCATATTTATATCTTCGATTTTAATATTCTTATTCAATCCATATCAACCCTCACTTTTTCGCACCAAGAGAGTGTGCTATCATTACAATAACACACTCTCTTGTGTGGGGTGAAAGAGTTCTTTTTATCTTGCGGTCTTAAATTCCCGCCTTTTCCATATAGCTTATAAAAGCCTGGTTGCAGAGTTTCGTGCCTCCCGGAGTGGGATATTTTCCGGTGAAATACCAGTCGCCTTTATGATTGGGTATTGCCTTATGCAGACCGTCAATCGACTGATATACTATCTCTACCGGGGTTTTAAGTCCCTCCGGCCGCAACATCTCCACAATCTTTTCGTTTATCTCTTCGATAGTGAAAGGTTTGTAAATGTCGCGTACACAGTTGCGCATCAGTTCCTTTGGCTTCAAGAGTTCGAGCTTGCACGATTCATAAACGCGTCTGAGGAGGTCATCCATGCCACGCTCTTTTATCAGTTCCATTGTCGCACGGAATACGCAGAACTCCTCCAAATGCGGCATATCAATGCCGTAATAGTCGGGATAACGTATCTGCGGAGCCGATGAAACGATGACTATCTTCTTCGGATGCAAACGGTCAAGAATCCTCAAAATGCTCTTTTTAAGCGTTGTTCCGCGCACGATGGAGTCGTCTATCACCACAAGGTTGTCCACATCCGGCTCTATGCAACCGTAAGTGATGTCATAAACATGCGATGCAAGGTCGTTGCGCGAATTGCCTTCGGTGATGAACGTGCGCAGTTTGATGTCCTTTATAGCTACCTTCTCTGAGCGGATGTATGTATCAAGAATCGCATGCAGTTCCTCTTCGGTCGGAGTATGACCAAGTTGCTGAATCTTTTTTATCTTCAATTCGTTGCTATACTTCTTGAATCCGCTGAGAAGTCCGTAATATGCCACCTCTGCCGTGTTTGGAATGAATGAGAACACCGTGTGGTCTATATCCCCATCAACAGCCTTCAGCACGGGTTCGCACAGCAGTTCGCCCAAGCATTTACGCTCTTTGTATATGTCACGATCCGATCCACGACTGAAATATATGCGCTCGAAAGAACATGCCGAGTCCCCCCGGCGTTCCAGAATCGTCTCTATTCTCACGCTTCCGTCCCTGCTTACGAGCAGAGCCGTGCCTGGTTCCAATTCATTTATATCCTCACATTCCAAATCAAACGTTGTCTGCAAGACCGGTCGTTCGGATGCGACGGCGACAAATTCATCCGTCTTTATATAGAAAGCAGGGCGTATTCCCCACGGGTCGCGCATGGAGAACATCTCCCCACTGCCCGTAAGTCCGCACATGACATAACCTCCATCAAAGTCGGGCATGGCTGTTCTCAGCACGTTTCCCATCCGGATATGATTGTCAATGTAGTGCGTCAAATCCATACCGGAGAGTCCTTTTCCTTTCGCCTCAACGAAATTGCGCTCCGCTTCACGGTCAAGCCGATGCCCAATAAGGTCCAGCAAGGTGTAACCGTCACTGTAAATTCGCGGGAACATACCCTGTTCAAGCATTTTATGGAACACCTCATCAATATTTGTCATATTGAAGTTTCCGCAAATGCAAAGGTTTTTCGCCTGCCAATTGTCCCTGCGCAAGAACGGGTGGACGTATGAAATCCCTCGTTTTCCAGTTGTGGAATAGCGCAAATGCCCCATATACAGTTCTCCTGCAAACGGCAGATGCTCCTTGGCAAAGTCCGCATCAGAGATAAGTTCCGCCGACAGATGTGCATATTCCTTATGCACACGCCCGAAAATTTCGGATATTGCGTCCTTCCCTTCAGCACGTTCACGAAACATAAATTCCGTTCCCGGCTGTCCGTCGAGCTTTACACAAGCCATACCGGCACCTTCCTGTCCACGGTTATGCTGTTTCTCCATCATCAGATAGAGTTTGTTCAGCCCGAACATCCATGTACCATACTTCTCCTGATAGTACTGCAACGGCTTGAGCAATCGAATCATTGCCACGCCACATTCATGCTTTAACGGTTCCACTGTCGTGTCTAATATTAATTTATCCTAATTATCTTTTCCCTTTATTACTCAAAAGTTCCATAAGAAAGGCAACTTATTATATTAATAATCGTGGGATACCTATATTCATATATGAAAAGAGCGTCAAACCATAAAAGCCCAACGCTCAATATTATTTATCTGAGAATATTCACAATCAAAGAAGCCACCGAAGTAACGATACCAATGAATGATATCCACAACGAAGTCGAAGGACCTATAGAAGCACCTGAAGCCTTGGTCTTGTTAGGTTCAACATAGATGTAATCGTTTTGCTGAACATAATAATAAGGCGAATTGATGATGTTGGCATCATTCAGGTTCAGACGGTGAACCTCTTTCTGACCATCAGCATTTTCACGAATAAGAAGGACATTGTCACGTTTGCCATAGATGGTAAGATCGCCAGCTTGGGCTATAGCTTCCAGCACGCTCATCTTGTCTGTCGTCACCGGTACGACCTTGGGAGAAACCACTTCACCTGCAACAGTCACACGATAGCTTGACATGCGCACTGTCACTACGGGATGTTCCGTCTTTGAAAGGTATGGCTTTATCTTGTTTGTGATATATGTTTCACATTCTGTCTTTGTCATGCCAGCTACTCTGATTCTGCCGATAACGGGATAATCAATTTCTCCATTGTTGTCAACGAGATATTGAAGAAGCGAACCTGTAGATGAACCTATGCGAGCATCAGTTCCAAGCGTAGCTTGAATGGAAAGGTTGAAAGGGCTTGCTGTCGCAGGATCTGAGGTTACGACAGTGATGGTAAGCAGATCCTTTGGCATGATACGGGCATCATACAAACCTCTTGACGCAGCCAAATCGACATTATCAACATTTTGGAAATACGACACCTTTCTCGCAGATGAACAACTACCAAGGAGCAGTATCATTGCCATCAAGACAAATGGGAATACTAATTTCTTCATAATAAAACTTAGCAACTTTGTTAAAGTGTTATTTATAACTTTCTGCAAAAATACTACATATTTCGGAAATCCACAAAGATTTGGCGGAATAATTTATAAAGAAGCGTTACTTACACAAAACTTGCCAGACTCTTTCAATTTTAATATATATAATGTACCTTTTCACAACAACAATTAACAACTCCACATTCCCGAAAAAGCCAAGTCCCGAAATCGTCTTCTATGACAAAAAAAAAGGAAAACAAATTATGAACACCCTCATAACACGGGTTCAAAATGACACTTTGCGCTCATTTATGTTTAAATTTGTTATTTTTAAGGCTAAATTTTGAATATTTTATAATTTCGACCGAAAACGAATGCAAAAATACCGTGAAAGAATATGGAAAACCATTTTTTTATATTAATTTTGCTGCGATTACATTTCACACCTTTAATTGATTATGAGCAACGACAGAGTCTTTACCCGTCTGAACAAGGTGCTGCTGATTTATACCGGCGGCACAATAGGTATGGGACTAAATCCGAGAACGAACGCACTTGAGCCGCTCGACTTTGACCATCTCATCAGCAACCTCCCCGAATTCTCCTGTCTTCAGACAGATGTTGATGTTTACCAGTTCAACGAACCAATTGATTCGAGTGATATGTCTCCGCGCAAATGGGCACAACTCGTAAGGATTATAAGTAAGCAATACGACCAATACGACGGTTTTGTCATACTTCACGGCACCGACACGATGGCTTATTCAGCATCGGCGTTGTCGTTCCTGCTTGAGAATCTCACCAAGCCTGTGATTTTTACCGGCAGCCAGCTCCCTGTAGGCCAGCTTCGCACCGACGGCAAAGAGAACCTGCTCACAAGCATTGAACTCGCCTCCGCACACGACGAGGAGGGACATCCGCTTGTTCCGGAAGTATGCATATATTTCAACGGACATCTGCTTCGCGGCAACCGTAGTACCAAACAGAACACAGAAGGATTCAACGCCTTCGACACGTTCAACTATCCGCACCTCTGCGATGTCGGCGTGACATTCAACTTCAACACGCATTACATCCTGAAGCCCGACTACAACAGCCCAATGATTCCTCATACCGCCATGGACCCCAACGTGGTGGTGTTCTCTATATTCCCCGGCATTCAGGAATCCATAGTGCGCCATGTGCTTGAATCGCCCGAACTTCGAGGCATCGTGATGCGCAGTTTCGGCAGCGGCAACGCTCCACAGAAGCCGTGGCTGCTCCGCCTTCTCAAGGACGCGTCACTCCGCGGTGTCACCATAGTAAATATAACCCAGTGCATTTCAGGCTCCGTTGAAATGGGACGCTATGATGCCGGTTATCAGTTAAAGGAAGCAGGAGTCGTGAGCGGATATGACAGCACGGTGGAAAGCGCCGTCACCAAGCTCATGTATCTGCAAGCAAAATACACCGACAACAACCTCATAAGAAGCAACATGACCCGTTGTCTGTGCGGTGAAATGACAAAATAAGCCTGCCGCTTATTTTTTCCACAAACGATGCGAATAAGGAACCGTTGCCTCCGGGCAACGGTTGTTCAGCGTCTTCCCATTCAGCACTTGTTCATATTTCTGCACATATCGTTCTGCCATAAGGCGCGAGTTGAATTCATCGACAGCATATTCATGGCACACTTTGGGCGAATAATGATAATCGTTTATGATATGTGCTGCCATTTTTTCCCGTTCATCAGTAAGGAATCCCACCTCTTTGTTCACAAGTTCAGGCAGCGACCCGTATGGAGTACCGAACACCGGTGCCCCGAAATAAAGACTTTCCGTTATGGCAAGTCCGAAAGGTTCGTCCCATGTCACTGGGAAAATCAAGCCTTTTGAACCGTTAAGAAGACTGCTTTTGCGCTCTCCTCCCACCATTCCATAGAATGAAATTCTCGGAGAAAACGTGAAACGCCACCCCATCTTAAAGTTGAAACGGTAGCCGCCAAGCACTTTCAGTCGGGCACCAGGCATGGCCTTTGCCACATCTATCGCTCCCTTTACGTTCTTCACCTTCCATGCCGCCTTTCCAAGGAAGTGGAAGTAATCACGCTGCGCATCGAGATCTACCGTTCCATAATCGTCCCAATCCATTCCGTTATAGACATAGCACCCGCTTCCATGCCGCTCAGCATGGTTGCGACTGACAAACACCGTGTTCTTGTCGAGCTTCACTCCCAAGGTGTTGCCATGCATCGTCACGACATGGGGGAAGTCTGCCACGCTCTCCTCCACAAAGTTCTGGCAATGCAATATGTCTATGCCCTGCGGAATCTGTTCGGCAATCGGCACGCCCTGTCTGTAATGTACGACATCGGCGAAGCTGCATTCCGAACCTGGGGCCGCCAACAATGTCACACGATGACCCATCTTATGTAGTTCCTTTGCAAGATACCACACCACACGCTGGGTGCCGCCATAGTCAAGTACGGGCAACTTTGAATCGGGAATGCTCAGGAGGATATTCATAAATTCTGCTTTTATATTGTTATAACAACCAAAATAAGGTGACTTCAAGTCGTATGCACTGCTTTGAAGCCACCTTATTATATATATTGCCTATAAAGACAAATTTCTTGCTTTTTTACCTGGCGTAAGCCACAGAACGGGTCTCGCGGATGACGGTAATCTTCACCTGTCCCGGATAAGTCATCTCGGTCTGAATCTTGTTGGCTATCTCGCCCGACAGATTCTCCGTTTCCTTGTCGTCCATCTTGTCTGCTCCTACGATTACGCGCAGTTCACGACCAGCCTGGATAGCGTAGGTCTTTGTCACGCCGGGATACGACATTGCGATAGCTTCGAGGTCGTTGAGACGCTTGATGTAGGCTTCCACGATTTCGCGACGGGCACCCGGACGTGCGCCGGAGATAGCGTCGCAGACCTGTACGATTGGTGCAAGCAGGGTGTTCATCTCCATTTCGTCGTGGTGTGCACCGATAGCATTGCAGATGTCCGGCTTCTCCTTGTACTTCTCGGCAATCTTCGCACCGTACAGAGCGTGCGGCAGTTCGCTTTCCTCATCAGGCACCTTACCTATATCATGCAACAGTCCCGCACGCTTGGCCTTCTTCGGGTTCAGTCCGAGTTCGGCTGCCATGACAGCGCAGAGGTTGGCTGTCTCGCGGGCATGCTGCAGGAGGTTCTGTCCGTATGAAGAACGATACTTCATCTTACCCACGATGCGGATGAGTTCCGGATGCAGACCATGTATGCCAAGGTCGATGGCTGTACGCTTACCTGTTTCGATTATCTCGTTGTCGAGCTGCTTCTTCACCTTTGCCACAACCTCCTCGATGCGTGCCGGGTGTATGCGTCCGTCGGACACGAGCTGATGCAGGGCGAGGCGGCAGACTTCGCGGCGGACGGGGTCGAAGGCAGAGATAACGATAGCTTCTGGAGTGTCATCAACGACGATTTCCACACCTGTAGCAGCCTCCAAGGCACGGATGTTGCGTCCTTCTCTACCAATGATACGTCCCTTCACCTCATCATTGTCGATATGGAACACCGACACGGAATTCTCTATTGCGGTTTCAGTTGCAACGCGCTGTATGGTCTGTATCACTATTTTCTTGGCCTGGGTGTTGGCGTTAAGCTTTGCCTCGTCCATTATTTCGTTCACATAGCTTGCCGCATCTGTGCGTGCTTCGTCCTTAAGACTTTCCACGAGTCGGTTCTTAGCCTCCTCTGCGCTCAGTCCGGAAAGTTCCTCCAGCTTCTCGCGTTCCTTGCTCTGCATCTTCTCAAGTTCCTCCTGCTTGATGCTGAGGAGTTTCTTCTCGTTGTCGATGCGCTGCTGGTTCTGCTCCACTTCCTGTTTGCGGCGGCCGAGTTCTTCCTGACGCTGATTGAGCGATATTTCGCGCTGTTTGAGTCGGTTCTCACTCTGTTGGATCTTCTGGTTGCGCACCTGCACTTCCTTTTCAAGTTCCGATTTCTTGTTGAGGAATTTCTCCTTCACTTCAAGGAGTTTCTTCTCTTTCACCACCTCGGCTTCCTTGTTGGCTGCCGCTATCATTTCGTTATATTTTCCCTTTATGACATAAAGGAAAATGGCATAGCCGCAAACGCCTCCCACCAGGAGAGCTACGACGGCCGTTATTGTATAACCAATCATTTTAAGTATTTAATTTAAGTAATATTCTCTTTTTTCTTCACTATAACTTCCTCAATTTCTGAAGTCAACTCTCTGAGAATATCACTGAAAGGCTTGGTGTCGTTGCGCTTCAGCTCCATTTCGTAGCGAAGGGCAATCTCGATAAGGGCCATGTAGAGAAGGTTCTTCTCGTTCGTAGGCCCAGCATATCGTGACGCATAAGCATTCACAGTATCTGTTATAAGCGTTGCCGCGTCACGATAGAGGGGTTCGTCCTCCGGGCGGACATTCACGGGAATGTCCGTATCATAGACATGCAGTCTTATTCTTAATTTCTCGTTGTTTTCTCCAGCCATTGCAAAGTGTTATTTTTCGCTTATTAGCGTTATACACTTGTCAACATCACGGATAAGCTTCGCCATGCGCTTCTGCGCAGCAAGCATATCGCCATCAGTGATTTCAAGCATCCTCGCCGTTTTCAGGCTTTCATAGTCATTACGGGCCTGTGCCAGCTGCCCTTCTAGCAGCCTGACGCGCTCGTTGCGCTCGCCAATAGCCGTTTTCAGAGACGCATTTTCCGCCTCCAAATCCTTGTATTGCAGAAGCATCTGCCTCACACGGGTGGCGAAGAGCTTCAAATCGTTGCTGTTGGCATCCATAATACTATTATTGACTACAAAATTAGCAGAATTATTTGACAATCACAAATTATTGACTATATATTTCTGCACATTCCTGCACTTTTTCCTTTCATTTCGTGCTTACAGACGTGTGCAGGCCGCTACAGTATTCCCCGCTTACTTCTTTCCGTCGGCGTCGTCAGCCGGTTTCGGCTCTTTCTTTGCGAGCATCACTACCTGATAGACGAAGTCGGTAATCCATTTCTGCGAGAATCCCAAACGCTTGTCGTACTGACGGATAGCCAGCACGGTCTTTATCACGCCGGCATCCTTATAGTCGTTCTTGTTGAAGATGTCGGCAACGGTCTTCTCGGTCATAGTGTAGAGGGCCTTCTTGAAGATTGACGGCAGGCGCAACTTGAACTTCATGAGATTGCCCATGAGCATCATCAAGTCCTGTGTAAAGCCCTGGAACTGTATCATATAGGTCTGTACATCCTGCGGCTTGCGGCAGTTCTTGCGAATGCTTGCATCGATTTCCTTGAAGAAGCTTTCGTCTGTGCCATACATCTGTGTAAGCATCTTGGCGCAATGTTTCTTCTCTCCGAGCCCCAACTTGTTGTTGAGTGTCGGCACATGGAGTGTCGTCTTGAACACACGGAGGTCGGGCAGCATTGCGAGGTTGGTGATTCCCAGATTGGATGCGATGGAGGCCTGGAAATATACACGCACAAGATTCATGTAATCTTCCATTCCACCGACTTTGGTATTGTCTTCCTTTTTTCCAAAAAGTTTTGATAATATTCCCATTGTTTCGTTTATACATTAATAATATTAGCGCAAAATTAATACATTTTCGGCAGTTTCACAAATATTTCAGAGGCAATCGAAGCGACAGACTAAAAAAAGATGCTCATCCGTGTCTTTTCCGTCGAAGAACAGGCATCCGAGAAACTGGCATCAGGCACACCGGCAAATATCGGACAAACACGGCGCCTTAGTGGTAAAAATGTTTGACAACGCGAACTCACAAAATAGAGAAAGGAATCTGCCGAAAACCTGGTTTCGCTCCGTCCCAAACGCCCTTTTCGGCGAAAAAGCACGACCTCGCACCACAAGGAAGGCTTGTCTGCACCGCAAAAGGAACTTGTTCTTGCCTCAGAAAAGCCTTGATTACAAGGCAAACAAGGCTTGTTTTTCACGTTATTCATATAGACACAGACTCGACCCATCGGCAAAGCAGCACAGAAACCGCTATAAACCAGCGCATTACCCCAAACCGCCCATTTTCAAGCAAAACTTTCCACGACACCGTTTCCTGCCCGGCACCGCCATTCTCAGCAATCAGAAACCCACATTACAAAGCAAATATAAGACAAGAAAAACCCCGAAAAACCGCACTGTCAGCACCGCACACACGCCTCTTGGAAGCCCAAACGAGACGAAAGGCAGGACCAACGCCGAAAGCATCCGTCGGCGGCGTCAAAACAGAAGTTATCGGAAGTTAGGCTTCGCCGGAAGTTAAAGGAAGATAACGGACAATAGCAGAACCCATTGAAAACTAATGGTAATGTCCGTTACCTTCCATCCGCCATAGGCGGATTAACTTCCGATAACTTCGGCTAACTCCCGTTTTGACACACCTCCTTCGGTATAGCACAAAGTTTTTCTTATTTTTCAATAGGTTATTCCAAGTTTTTTCATAACTTTGCAGAAATTATCTGCACAAAATAAAATTAACACTATAACACCAGTTTGTATTCATGAAAGGTATCGTATTAGCTGGTGGGTCTGGCACAAGACTCTACCCCATCACAAAAGGAATAAGCAAACAGCTTATCCCGATTTTCGACAAACCAATGGTTTACTACCCTATTTCAGTGCTGATGCTGGCGGATATCAGAGAGATTCTCATCATTTCCACACCGACAGACTTGCCCATGTTCAAGCGTCTTCTGGGCGACGGACACGACATGGGGGTGCATTTTGAATACGCGGAACAACCCTACCCAGGCGGTCTGGCGCAGGCCTTCACCATAGGCAAGGACTTCATCGGTGACGACTGTGCATGCCTTGTGCTCGGCGACAACATCTTCTACGGCGCCGGCTTCACCGCCATGCTCCAGGAAAGTGTGCGCGCGGCGGAAAAGGACAACAAGGCTACCGTCTTCGGCTACTATGTGAACGACCCCGAACGTTACGGCGTGGCGGAGTTCGACGACAACGGCAACTGTCTCAGCATTGAGGAGAAGCCGGAGCATCCGAAGAGCAACTATGCCGTGGTGGGACTCTACTTCTACCCAAACAGCGTGGTGGAAATAGCCCACAACATAAAGCCAAGCGCACGAGGCGAACTCGAGATCACCACCGTCAATCAGGAGTATCTGAAACGTGGCGAACTCATGGTGCAGACACTGCAACGCGGATTTGCATGGCTTGACACCGGAACCCACGACAGTCTGTCGGAAGCAAGCACATTCATAGAGGTGATAGAGAAGCGTCAGGGACAGAAGATAGCATGCCTTGAAGAGATTGCATTCAGAAAAGGATGGATAGGAAAGGAACAGCTTCTTGAATGCGCCGAGCCGATGAAAAAGAACGAATACGGCAAATACCTCATACGACTGAGCGAAAACAAAGGATAAAAACACATCACAACATAAAAAATGGAAGAGAACAAAAACTCAGGACTTCAAAACGTCCAACCCGAAGAAAACGGTTCTTCGTTTAATTTTGCCACCATTTTTGCGACATTCATTCTCAACTGGCAGTGGTTCCTGCTGTCAGTGGTACTATGCCTCGGAGTGGCTGCCGCATATCTGCGATACACCAAGCCGGTGTATCAGGCAAACGTAAAATTCCTCATCAAGGACGACGACAAAAACAAACCATACGGCGGACGTAATTCAACACTGAACACCACCACACTCGGTTTGATAACCAACTCCGACGGTTTCGACAATGAGTTGTCTATCCTCTCGTCGGCGACTTTGGCACAACAGACAGTGAGAGACCTGAAACTCTATGTCACTTACTTCATGGAGACGAGAGTGACCACAACAGAGTATTACCTCACACAACCCATCAGTGTCGATCTCGACCAGCCGCATCTGGAAGCCCTCAAGGTGCCTATCTCGCTCACAATAGAGCGCGAAGGAAGCGAATACACCGTAAAAGGTCAATACACATACGTTCCTGACGACATTAGCAAGCCGTCAAGAACCTACCAGATAGACAAGAAATTCAACCGTTTCCCAGCTACCATCAACACAAGCGTGGGTCTAATAAGCTTCAACATCAACGCCAACACCCCGATGCCGGAAGGCAGAAAGCTCATGATTACGCTTATGTCGCCGAAGATGGCGGCACAGAAATTCTGCAAAGCAATGCAGGTGGCACAGTTCTCGAAGACCACCACAATTGCCAACATAACACTGAACGACCACGTTGCACAGCGTGCCTTCGACTATCTCAAGCAGCTTGCCGTGTGCTACAACCGACAGGCCAACGAGGACAAGAACGAAATCGCCCTGCGTACGGAGAAGTTCATCAACAGCCGTCTTGAAAAAATCAACAACGAGCTGGGACACACCGAAGGACAGCTGGAGGCGACAAAACGCCAATACGGTGTGGTGAACCAACTGGCAAACTCAACCCAGTACCTGACAAACCAGGACTCTTACAACCAGAAACTTGTTGAAGCAAACACGCAGATAGAACTGTTGCGCAGCCTCAACGACTACATCAACGAGCCCAGCAACCGCTATCAGACACTGCCTTCAAACGTGGGTCTGGTGGATGCGGCAACGACTTCGCTCATCAGCCGCTACAACGAGGTGGTGATAGAGCGCAACCATCTGCTGCGCAGCGCAAGCGAGTCGAGTCCCACCGTGGCACCGCTCACAGCACAACTCGACGAGTTGCAGGGCAGCATACGCCGTGCCATGAGCCAGGCGCGCCGCAATCTTGAAATCCAGCGCGACAACATCGCACAGCAATACGCAAAATACACCGGCCAGGTGTCATCAACCCCGGAACAGGACCGCATCCTCACACAGATAGGACGCCAGCAGGAAGTGAAGTCGGGACTTTACCTTATGCTCCTGCAGAAGCGCGAGGAGAACTCCATTTCACTCGCTGCCACAGCCGACAAGGGACGCGTAATCGACGACCCGGTAATCCTGGGTAAGGTGAGTCCTAAGTCGTCCATGATTCTGCTCATCGCACTGATTCTAGGCATAGCCATTCCTGCCGGTATCCTCTACCTCATCAATTTCCTGCGCTACAAGATTGAAGGACACGACGATGTGGTGGCTCTCACCAAGCTTCCAATCATTGCCGATGTCGCAATAGCAAGCGACCAAGCGAAGACAAAGGCCGACATTGTGGTGCATGAGGACAAGAACAACATGATGGAAGAGGTGTTCCGCTCCATGCGTACCAACCTGCAGTTCATGCTAAAGGAGGGACAAAAAGCCATGATGTTCACTTCAACGACTTCGGGAGAAGGAAAGACTTTCACCGCAGCCAACCTCGCCATGAGCTTCGCGCTGCTCGACAAGAAGGTCATCCTCGTGGGTCTTGACATCAGAAAGCCACGACTCGCCGAACTGTTCGAGATTGACGACCATCATCACGGCATCACCAATCTGCTCGTAAACGAGAACAACACATGGGAAACTGTGAAGGGACAGATTATTGAATCGGGCGTAAACAAGAACCTGCAACTGCTTATGGCTGGTCCGATTCCGCCGAACCCCGCCGAGCTTATGACAAGAAAGAGCCTCGACGACATCATGGACATACTGAAGGAGAAGTACGACTATGTCATCATCGACACCGCCCCCGTAGGTCTCGTTACCGACACCTTGCAGATAGGACGCGTGAGCGACATCACAGTATATCTGTGCCGTGCCGACTATACACCGAAGGCTGCATTCGGACTCATCAACCAGTTGAGCGAAGAAGAGAAACTTCCGAACATCTGTGTCGTCATCAACGGCATCGATATGGCCAAGAAGAAGTACGGCTACTACTACGGTTACGGAAAATACGGTAAGTACGGCAAGTACGGTTACGGCAGATATGGCAAGTACGGTTCGTATGGAAAATACGGAAAGTATGGCAATTATGGAGGTTATGGAAACTATGGCAACTACGGAGGCTACGGCAACTATAACAAGAGCAGATATGGCAATGCTAACGATGACTCCATAAAAGTGTAACGTAACACAACCGTCCCAACAACATAATGACAATAGCAATAGACTTTGACGGAACAGTGGTGGAACACTGTTACCCGGAAATCGGAAGAGAAATTCCATTCGCCACGGAGACACTGCGCATGCTTATCAAGGACGGGCACAAGCTCATCCTGTGGAGCGTGCGCGAGGACAGGCTCCTTGACGAAGCCGTAAACTGGTGCAAAGAGCGTGGAGTGGAATTCTATGCAGTGAACAAAGACTATCCGGAGGAGAAGGTGGAATACAACAACCACTTCTCAAGAAAGCTCAAGGTAGATTTGTTCATCGACGACCGCAACATCGGTGGGCTGCCCGACTGGGGCATGATTTACCGCATGGTAAACGAAGGTCTGACATTCAACGACCTGATACGCGAAGCCAGCAGGTCGATAGATGCACACAAACCACCTAAGAAAAAGCATTGGTGGAACGTATAAAAACGAAATAAAGGCAAAGGCGCGAAACAACCGTTACGGTTTGTTTCGCGCCTTTGCCTTGTTATAAACGATTGGCATTTCGCATACATGGAAGCCCCAAAAGCAGGAGATGCCGGAGAAGCAGAAACCAAACGCCTTATTGACAGAATCAAGGACAAAAGCCATTGGCTACAGCTTAGTGGCTTGCGAAGCATTTGCAAGCAAGCCTACCCGACTACTGTTTCGTCACGACAAAGCCTTCGGCATTCTTGAATCCATTGAGGAAATCACGCACAGCCATACGTTTTTTTCCTGAAGCCTGCACATCAAGAAGTTCGAGCCAACAGTCGGGAGTTGCAACAAAGAGCTGACCATGACTTGCCTTCAACGTGCCGGGAACTTCAGTAGAAGGTGTTTGAGTCTTCTTAGTCTTAAAAACTTTCAGAACAGAAGGATTGACTTTCGACTCATCAACAGGCATAAGCGTTGTCCATGCACCGGGATATGGAGACAGTCCGCGAACGAAATCATACACCCGTTTTGATGATTGGTTCCAGTCAATCTCACACGTTTCCTTGAATATTTTCGGTGCCGAATGCAACTGTACATCCTCATTCTGAGGTTGTGAGGGAACATTGCCGTCGGTGTCTATCACGAGGTCCACGGTGTCCAGACATATCTGTGCGCCAAGATTCATAAGTCCGTCATAGACATATTCCACATCCGCCTCATCGGGAACGGGAAACTCACGCTGCATGATTATGCGTCCGGTGTCAATCTCGTGGTCCAGGAAAAACGTCGTGACACCCGTTGTCGTCTCGCCGTTTATCACCGCCCAGTTTATCGGAGCAGCCCCGCGATACTGCGGAAGCAGGGCTGCATGGACATTGAACGTGCCGAAACGAGGCATCGCCCATACCACCTCCGGCAGCATACGGAATGCCACCACCACCTGCAAGTCGGCATTATACGAAGCCAGTTCATGCAGGAAATCAGGGTCTTTCATCTTTACCGGCTGAAGAACCGGCAGACCTTTTGACAAAGCATACTCCTTCACCGCCGACGCACGAAGCACCGAACCATGTCTGCCAACAGGCTTGTCGGGCTGCGTAACCACCGCAACGACATTATAACCACCTTCGACAAGCTGCTGCAAAGAGCCTACTGCGAATTCGGGAGTACCCATAAAAACTATTCGTAAATCTTTCTTTTCCATTTCTTTTACATTAATTTATAGTTGCGAAGTTGATGCAAGCCGAATGCTATCAAGGCAACGTTCTCATTACAGAGTGCGACCTATCTTATGCAAAGTTAATTATTTTATATGTAACAAGGAAAAAGTTTTGAGGCAAGATGCGTGTTTTAAGCACGTTTTTAGTAACTTTGTAGCCACAGACAAGTATTGGATTTTCATAGAAAGGACCACAGACATGACACAACAAGAAGACATAAAGAGAGCAGTAGAAGTAATGAAAAAAGGCGGAGTGATACTCTATCCCACTGACACAGTATGGGGCATCGGATGCGATGCAACCAACGCCGAAGCCGTAGCAAGGATATACGACATAAAGAAAAGAGACGACTCAAAGGCGATGATATGCCTTGCCGACTCAGACACCCGCATACAACGCTATGTCAGAAACGTGCCGAATGTGGCGTGGGACTTGCTTGAAGTTTCAGAAAAACCGACGACTGTCATCCTCGACAACGCCGTAAACCTTGCCCCGAACCTCATTGCCGAAGACGGAAGCATTGCCATGCGCATTACGAAAGAGCCGTTCTCAAAGGAGCTTTGCTACCGTTTTCAGAAGCCCGTCGTAAGCACAAGCGCAAACATCAGCGGCGAGCCCGCAGCACAAAACTATTGTGACATCACGCCGGAACTGCTTGAAGCAGTGGACTACGTGTGCTGGTCGCGCCGGCAAGAACACAAGCCTCACACACCAAGCAGCATCATCAAGATTACAAACGACGGCGTGGTGACAATCATAAGAAAATAGAAGTCGCACCATGCAAGGCTTTGACAAAGAGGATAACATAATGCGAAAAGCCCGAAGAAAGGATGGTATCGGAAACAAAGAAGGCAATGAAAATGACATTATCTATTAATGAAAGGACAATAGACCAACTCAATGAATGGCGCACGAAACATGTGACAAACCGGCAAATGACGCTGATTCTGGCGTTTTTCATAGGATTGTTCGCATCACTTGCAGCACTCGTCCTGCACTCGATAATTGAACTTATACAGGAAATCCTTGTTTCAAGACTGCATGCCGACACCTCAAACTGGCTTTTCCTCATATTCCCCGTCATAGGAATCTTCCTCACTTCGCTCTTTGTGAAATATGTCGTCAAGGACAATATCTCACATGGTATCACACGAATCCTGTACGCAATCGCATCAAAGCGGTCACACCTTAAAGGGCACAACTGCTGGACTTCGGTCATAGCCTCAGCCATAACCATCGGTTTCGGAGGTTCCGTAGGTGCCGAGGCTCCTATCGTTCTGACGGGTTCTGCCATCGGTTCCAACCTCGGCAAACTGTTCAAGATGGACAACAAGACCTTGATGCTGCTCGTAGGATGCGGTGCCGCAGCGGCAATAGCGGGAATTTTCAAGGCTCCTATGGCAGGACTCGTGTTCACACTTGAGGTGCTTATGGTGGATTTGAGCATGGCTTCGCTTCTGCCCATACTCGTTTCGAGCGTCACCGCCACCTGCTTCACATACATATTCATCGGCAGCGACTCACTTTTCAACTTCCACCTTGACGGCGCATGGATTATAGACCGAGTGCCGGCAAGCATCATTCTGGGAATAGTGTGCGGCATTGTGAGCCTTTATTTCATACGCTCCATGTCGATGTGCGAGAACTTTTTCGCACGGTTGAAGTCGCACACATACGCAAAACTCATTACCGGCGGACTGATTCTGAGTTCGCTCATCTTCCTTTTCCCCGTACTTTACGGCGAAGGCTACAAGGCCATCAACATCCTGCTGAACGGCCAAAGCGAAGCCGACTGGAACCAGTTACTCAGCAATTCGCTCTTCTACGGACACGGACAACTGCTCATTCTGTATGTGGCGTTGGTCATTGTCACAAAGACTTTCGCCACCTCTGCCACAAACGGCGGTGGCGGTTGCGGTGGAACATTCGCACCGTCGCTTTTCGTGGGAGCCTTCAGCGGATTCCTTTTCTCACGCCTTTGGAACATGCACCAGTTCGGAGTCTATATCCCGGAAAAGAACTTCACGCTCCTGGGAATGGCAGGAGTGATGGCAGGAGTGATGCATGCGCCTCTCACCGGAATCTTCCTCATTGCCGAAATAACAAACGGCTACGACCTTTTCATCCCACTGATGATTGTCAGCATAAGCTCGGTAATGACCATAAGCATATTTGAATCGCACAGCATCTACGCCATGCGACTCGCCCGTGAAGGTAAGCTTCTCACCCACCACACCGACCGTTCAGTGCTGACCCTGATGAGTCTTGAAAGCGTTATAGAGAATGATTTCACGGCAGTAAGCCCCGATATGCCGTTAGGAAAGCTTGTCAATGCGATAAGCAAGAGCCATACGAGCTTCATTCCGGTGCTCGACACGGCCGGAGTATTGCTCGGCGAAATTGACATAACGAAGATTCGCCACATAATGTTCCGTGCAGAGCTGTACAACAAACTCTCGGTAAAGCAGCTGATGACACCCGTCGCCGCCAAATTGGGAATCAATGACCCAATGGAAGACGTCATGCGCAAATTCGACTTAAAGAATACCAACTATCTGCCCGTGGTAGATGTAGGCAACCATCTCACCGGCTACATATCACGAACACGGCTCTTCAGCATGTACAGAAAGATTGTTGCCGACTTCTCCAACGAATAGAACGCCCACGAAAGAAGCCGGCAGCACAAAGTTGCAATAACGAAAAAAAGCATCCATCATGAGCACATTGCCCGATGGATGCTTTTTGTTTTATGTAAGAATGGGCCTTACTTCATTATTATTTATTGATATCCCAGCCCACAGCCGATGCTCCGAGCACAGCGGCAGAAGAACCTTCAAGACTGGAAACAAGGAACTTTGCCTTGCCCTTGTAGATGTTGAGGATGTTCTCTTCATATGCCTTCTTGATAGGATTCATAATCAAGTCGCCTGCCTTAGTGAGTCCGCCGAAGAAGATGAAAGCCTCCGGTGAAGAGAAAGTAGCGAAATTAGCACATGCCTCTCCAAGGATACGGCCAGTGAATTCATAGATGTCGAGAGCCACCTTGTCGCCCTTTAATGCAGCAACAGACACATCGTAAGATGTAATCTTCTCCGGGTCGAGTTCACGAAGAAGTGATGGAGCGTCAGATGTTTCCAACACTTCGCGTGCAGTACGAGCCACGCCTGTTGCAGAGCAGTAAGTCTCCAGACAGCCCTTTCTGCCACATCCGCACGGACGACCGTTCTCCTTGACGATGGCATGACCGAGTTCTCCGGCGAAACCGTCGCATCCATAAACCAGCTGTCCGTTTACAACGATACCCGAACCAACACCTGTTCCGAGTGTGATAACGATGAAATTCTTCATGCCGCGAGCCACACCGTAAGCCATTTCACCGATTGCAGCAGCGTTGGCGTCGTTTGTCAGAGCCACGGGGATGCCGAGTTTGTCGGAGAAAAGCTTGGCCAATGGCACTACGCCATCGCGTCCCCATTCCAGATTAGGAGCGAATTCGATGGTGCCGGTGTAATAGTTTCCGTTAGGAGCACCGATACCCATAGCCTTGATTTTGTCAATGCCACCGACCTGGTCGATAATGATTTTCAGAGCTTCAACGGCTGCATCAACGTATGCCTGCACGTTGTTTCCATAGCCCTGTGTCTTGATTGCTGTTGTAGCCTTGATGTCGCCGCGGCTATCCACGATACCGAAAACGGAATTGGTACCGCCGAGATCCAAACCGATAACATACGGTTTCAAAGATTCTTCTGTCATGATTTCTTTTATTTTTGTAAATTAATAGTAATAACCGGCAACCGGAATGAAAGCAAGCGGGGCGTCGTTTTTCATTTTATCAGTATTTGTAATCACACTTGCAAGCAAGCCGGCCTTTCACGGACAAAGGTATTAAAAATACTGTAATAGCACAAAGTTTTCAAGCGAAAATTTGTCTATATCGCATAAAATTTGCAATTTTGCACTCATTATGCAATTTCCTATACAAATAGACATATTGGACTTCATTTTCAAGGGGATTCTTATTGGCATCATGGCATCTGCCCCTATGGGTCCTGTCGGGGTGCTTTGCATACAACGCACACTGAACAAAGGGCGTTGGTATGGCTTCATTACAGGCATTGCGGCATCTGTCAGCGACATCATATATGCTCTGTTCACTGGATTCGGAATGAGTTTCGTGATGAATTTCATCAACAACGAGCGCAACAGATTCCTGCTTCAGATAAGCGGAAGCATTCTTTTGCTTATCTTCGGCATCTACTGCTACCGCTCAAACCCCACGAAGAAATTGCACAAGAGTGTGAAAAAGAGTAAAGGAACGCTTCTGCACAACGGCTTTACTGCATTCCTTGTCACGCTCTCCAACCCTCTTATCATATTCCTTTTCATATTCCTTTTCGCACAATTCGCCTTTGTCGTGCCCAACCGTCCCATTGAAATGAGCGTGGGCTATGTTAGCATCCTGCTCGGAGCGATACTTTGGTGGTTCGGTCTGACATGGCTTATCGACACGGTAAGAGGCAAATTCGACGACAACGGAATACTCATCATCAACAAGATTGTGGGTTGCATTGTCATCATATTCTCTGTAATCATGCTTTTTGGCACCATTTTCAACCTCTACAAACTGCCTTATTAGCACAGTGAAGAGGTTTTGCCACAAGGCATTCAGCATTACGCCCCAACAGTAAAAGAATAAAAAATCACATTCATTTTTATGTTTATCGCTCAGGAATTAAGAAAGAAAAGCATCGCAGAATATCTGCTTTACATGTGGCAGGTGGAGGATATAATACGCGCTTACGACTGCCAACTGTCACGAATAAAGCGTGAATACATCAGCAGGTTCGACTATACCGATGAGCAGAAGGAAGAACTCACCGACTGGTATGGCAACCTTGTCACAATGATGAACCAGGAAGGCAAGCGACAGGGCGGACACTTGCAGATAAACATGATTATCGTGCAGGACATGAACGAGCTGCACAACCAGCTGCTTCAAAGCAGCTGCTTCCCGTTCTACAATGCCGAATACTACAAGGTGCTGCCGTTCATCGTCGAACTCCGCAACAAAGGCGAGAAGAACGTGAACGAGATAGAGACCTGCCTCAACGCGCTTTACGGCACGATGATGCTGCGCTTGCAGAACAAGAAGATAAGTCCAGACACCGAGCATGCCATCAAAGAGATTTCCACCTTCATCGGAATGCTCAGCGACTACTACATAAAGGACAAGAATGAAGGTCTGAAATTTGAAGAGGAATAACTATCGTCACACAACATGAACATTTTGGTAACTGGCTGCAACGGCCAACTTGGAAACGAAATACAACTGCTGGAGAAAGGAAACGGCAAGCACGTTTTCTTCAACACTGATGTGAATGAACTTGACATTACCGACGAAAACGCCATCAACGCATTCGTAGATGCGAACAATATCGATGGCATCATAAACTGCGCCGCCTACACTGCGGTAGATAAAGCCGAAAGCAACGAGGCCCTGTGCCACACTCTCAACGCCACAGCGCCTGGTTATCTGGCAGCCGCAATGGGCAGGCGTGGAGGCTGGATGGTGCAGGTTTCCACCGACTATGTGTTCGACGGAACGAAGCACACGCCCTACTCCGAGACCGACCCGACATGCCCCGACAGCGTGTATGGACGCACAAAACTCGAAGGCGAACAGCTCGTCAGACAGCACTGCGAACGTGCCATGATAGTGCGCACGGCATGGCTTTACAGCATATTCGGCAACAACTTCGTGAAAACAATGATACGCCTTGGCAAGGAGAAGACCGAGTTGGGCGTAATCTTCGACCATATAGGCACGCCGACATACGCTCGCGACCTCGCCGTGGCAATAATGACGGCGGTGGAAAAGGGCATCATCCCCGGCATATACCACTTCTCCAACGAGGGCGTAACGAGCTGGTACGACTTCACAAAAGCCATACACCGCATTGCCGGCATAAGCGGTTGCCAGGTCCGCCCGATACATACGGAGGAATACCCCACCCCCGCCCGACGCCCACACTACTCCGTTCTCGACAAGACAAAGATAAAAGCCACATATAATATAGAGGTACCCTATTGGGAGGAAAGCCTCGCCGAGTGCATAAGCAAATTGGACAAATAATCAAAGCATGAACCAAGAAATAGAACGCAGGCGAACCTTCGCCATCATTTCCCACCCTGACGCCGGTAAGACCACCCTTACAGAGAAGTTCCTTCTCTTCGGAGGTCAGATTCAGGTGGCAGGTGCCGTAAAGAGCAACAAGATACGCAAGACAGCCACTTCCGACTGGATGGAGATAGAGAAGCAACGTGGTATCTCCGTTTCCACATCAGTAATGGAATTCGATTACGAGGGTTACAAGGTGAACATCCTCGACACACCAGGTCACCAAGACTTTGCCGAAGACACATTCCGCACACTGACAGCCGTCGATTCAGCCATCATCGTTGTCGATGGAGCAAAAGGTGTAGAGACACAGACACGCAAACTGATGGAGGTGTGCCGCATGCGCAACACTCCGGTAATAGTGTTCATCAACAAGATGGACCGTGAGGGACGCGACCCCTTCGACCTTCTCGACGAATTGGAAGAAGAACTCCAAATCAAAGTGCGCCCCCTGTCATGGCCAATCAACATCGGTGCCAAGTTCAAAGGCGTCTATAACATATACGAGAACAAGCTCGACCTCTTCAAGCCCGACAAGCAGCGCGTGACGGAGAAAGTGGAAGTGGACATCGATTCCAACGAACTCGAAACCCAGATTGGCGAACAGGATGCGCAACAGCTGCGCGACGACCTCGAACTCATCGACGGCGTATATCCCGAATTTGAAGTAGAGACTTACCGTTCTGCCGAAGTCGCCCCAGTATTCTTCGGTTCCGCGCTCAACAACTTCGGCGTGCAGGAGCTGCTCAACTGCTTCGTAAAGATAGCTCCATCGCCCCGCCCCACAAAGGCAGAAGAGCGAATGGTGGAACCGGAAGAACCGAAGTTCACCGGATTCATATTCAAGATTACCGCCAACATCGACCCCAACCACCGCTCATGTATAGCATTCTGCAAGGTGTGCAGCGGCAAGTTCGAGCGCAACAAGCCATATCTGCATGTGCGTCTGGGCAAGACAGTGCGCTTCTCATCGCCCACACAGTTCATGGCACAGCGCAAGAGCACCATCGACGAGGCTTGGCCGGGCGACATCGTAGGTCTGCCCGACAACGGAATCTTCAAGATCGGCGACACACTCACCGATGGTGAGCAGCTGCACTTCCGCGGACTGCCGTCGTTCTCGCCCGAAATGTTCAAGTATATCGAAAACGACGACCCCATGAAGTCGAAGCAGCTTGAGAAGGGAATCAACCAGCTCATGGACGAAGGCGTTGCCCAGTTGTTCGTCAATCAGTTCAACGGACGCAAGATTATCGGCACCGTCGGACAGCTGCAGTTCGAGGTAATACAGTACCGCCTTGAAAACGAATACAACGCCAAGTGCCGCTGGGAACCCGTCCACCTCTACAAGGCCTGCTGGATAGAGAGCGACGACGAGGCGGAACTCGATGCCTTCAAGAAGCGCAAGTACCAGTACATGGCAAAGGACCGCGACGGACGCGATGTGTTCCTCGCCGACTCAGGCTATGTGCTCAGCATGGCCCAGCAGGACTTCAAGCACATCCGCTTCCACTTCACAAGTGAATTCTAACCCACTGACAACCATATCATTACATAAATCAAACGGCAATGCCACACAAACGGCAATGCCGTTTTTTTTAATCAAAACCACTGCGTTTTCAAACAAGGCTTCTTTGCAATGAAAACAAGGCTTCTTTGCAATGAAAACAAGGCTTCTTTTCACTCCAAAGAAGCCTTGTTTGCGACATAAAGAAGCCTTGTTTGAAAACCGTCGGAATTTACACCGCTTTTTAACTTAGGAAAACAAAAAAACGAGAGAAACAGTCCACGGTTTCAAATATTATAATTATCTTTGTCGCACCGGTTGGCAAGTAGCTGCGACACAAGCCGCACGACACCTGCCAAAGCCATAAGACAATCTACAAACCACCCCATAAACTTTTGAAACAAAACATTTACTTTAAATCATAAAACACAACAAAGACATGAAAAAGTATCCCAAAATTGGAATCCGCCCCACCATTGACGGTCGTCAGGGAGGTGTGCGTGAAAGCCTTGAAGAAAAGACAATGAACCTTGCAAAGTCTGTTGCAAAACTCATTTCCGAAAACTTGCGCAACGGCGACGGCTCTCCCGTTGAGTGCGTCATCGCCGACACCACAATAGGACGCGTGGGCGAAAGCGCCGCATGCGCCGAGAAGTTCGAACGCGAAGGCGTTGGCTCCACCATCACAGTGACATCATGCTGGTGCTACGGTGCAGAGACAATGGACATGAACCCGCACTGGCCGAAGGCTGTATGGGGATTCAACGGAACAGAACGTCCGGGTGCCGTGTATCTGGCAGCAGTGCTCGCAGCACACGCACAGAAGGGTCTGCCCGCATTCGGCATCTACGGACACGACGTGCAGGACCTTGCCGACGACAGCATTCCTGCCGATGTGGCAGAGAAGATTCTGCGCTTCGCACGCGCCGCTCAGGCCGTGGCTACAATGCGCGGAACATCCTATCTGTCAATGGGTAGCGCATGTATGGGTATCGCCGGTTCCATCGTCAATCCCGACTTCTTCCAGGAATACCTCGGAATGCGCAACGAAAGCATCGACCTTACAGAGATTATCCGCCGCATGACAGAAGGCATCTACGACCCCGTGGAGTTTGAAAAGGCCATGGCATGGACACGCGAACACTGCATGACAAACGAAGGCGAAGACATAAGCAACCGCCCCGAAAAGGCAAAGACACGCGAAGAGAAAGACCAGGACTGGGAATTCATCGTCAAGATGATGATGATAATGAAGGACCTCATGCACGGCAACCCGCGTCTGGAGGAACTCGGATACAAGGAAGAGGCCATCGGACACAACGCCATCGTAGGCGGCTTCCAGGGACAGCGTCAATGGACCGACTTCTATCCTAACGGCGACTATCCAGAGGCTCTCATGAACACTTCGTTCGACTGGAACGGTCTCCGCGAACCCATCACACTCGCTACCGAGAACGACGCAGGCAACGGTGTGGCCATGCTCTTCAACCATCTGCTCACAGGACGTGCACAGATATTCTCCGACGTGCGCACATACTGGAGCCCGGAGGCTGTGAAGCGCGTCACAGGCAAGGAACTCACAGGCCGCGCAGCCGGCGGTATCATCCACCTCATCAACTCCGGCGCAACGACACTCGACGGTTCCGGCGCCGCTACCGACGCTGAAGGCAACCCCGTAATGAAACACTTCTGGGAAATGACCGACGCCGATGTGGATGCATGTCTGAAGGCTACGACATGGTATCCCGCCAACCGCGACTACTTCCGTGGCGGTGGTTTCTCTTCAAACTTCCTGACAAAGGGCGGCATGCCGGTCACAATGGTACGCCTGAACTTCGTGAAAGGTCTCGGTCCGGTGCTCCAGCTCGCAGAAGGATGGACTGTCGATATCGACCCGGAAATCAACGAAATACTCGACAAGCGCACCGACCCGACATGGCCTACAACATGGTTCGTGCCACGCACATGCGACAAGGCACCGTTCAAGGATGTCTATTCAGTGATGAACAACTGGGGAGCCAACCACGGAGCCATCTCCTACGGACACATCGGAGCCGACCTTATCACCATGTGCTCAATCCTGCGCATACCCGTATGCATGCACAACGTGGAGGACGAACGCATCTTCCGCCCGGCAGCATGGAACGCATTCGGTATGGACAAGGAGGGCGCCGACTTCCGCGCATGCAAGAACTACGGCCCAATCTACAAGTAAACAGTAATCGGTCAGTTGTAAATTCCATTACATGACAAACCTATGAATCTGGCAGCGAGCATTGCGTTATTCGTATCAGGAGTGGTCCTCTTTACAGTAATCGCCCTTGTCAAGTCAAGCTACGGCGACTGTCTGAAGAAGATTCATCCACTCATATATTTTATTGCAGGACTGTCTCTTTGCTGCATCCTGTTTCCACCGGAAAGCATCAGAGACACGCCACAATACGGAGAACGCATGTTCACTGCCTTCATGGTGTTCATTCTTACCTGCATACTGACAACCGTGTCAGGGCAGAAAAGAAAGGAAGACGACTGAAACAAAACTACAAAACCTACATTTATGACAAGAAGATTTATTCTCAACGAAGTATCCTACTTCGGACCCGGAGCACGCAAGGAACTGCCCGGAGAAGTGCGCCGGCTCGGACTGCACAAAGCTTTCGTATGCACCGACAAAGACCTCATCAAATTTGGAGTGGCACAGAAAGTGCTCGATGTGCTTGAAGAAGCAGGAATACCATACGAAGTGTTCAGCGAAATAAAGCAGAACCCCACAGTGACAAACGTGAAAAAGGGTCTGGAAGCATACGCAAATTCAGGTGCCGACTTCATCCTCGCCATCGGCGGAGGCTCAAGCATTGACACAGCGAAGGCAGTAGGCATCATAACCAACAACCCTGAGTTCGCAGACGTGGTTTCGCTCGAAGGCGTTGCCGACACGAAACACAAGGCAGTGCCAATCATCGCCTTGCCGACAACAGCAGGAACAGCAGCCGAAGTGACCATAAACTATGTCATAACCGACGAGGAGAACGAGAAGAAGATGGTGTGCGTCGATCCTAACGACATCCCTGCAATCGCCATTGTCGATGCAGAACTCATGTACACCCTACCACGTTCGCTCACAGCGGCAACCGGACTCGACGCTCTAACACACGCCATCGAAGGACTTATAACCAAGGGCGCATGGGAAATGAGCGATATGTTTGAAATAAAGGCTATCGAAATGATTGCCAGACACCTTGAAACAGCAGTGAACGAACCCACCAATGCCGAAGCACGCGACGGTATGGCAGTGGCACAATATATTGCAGGTATGGCATTCTCGAATGTCGGTTTGGGCGCAGTGCACGGTATGGCACATCCGCTCGGAGCCATCTTCGACATACCACACGGTGTTGCCAACGCCCTGTTGCTGCCCATCGTGATGGAATACAATGCTCCTGCCGCTCTCGACAAGTATGTCACCATAGCCAAGGCAATGAGTGCCTACACCGAAGGCATGACACGCGAAGAAGCAGCCAAGGCTGCCGTTGATGCCGTAAGACAGCTCAGCATCCGTGTAGGCATACCTCAGCACCTCGCCGAACTGGGTATAAAAGAGACCGATTTGCCACGACTCGCAAAGGCAGCCTACGCTGATGTCTGCACGCCCGGCAACCCACGCGAAGTGACAGAAAACGACCTTCTGGAACTCTACAAGAAGGCTTACTAAAACAAACATAGTTGGGGTGCACCACAATACGCGCCCCAACTTTTTGCATTTATAAAACCAAGAAATGAAAAATAAGAAAGAGTCTATCCTGACAAAAGATGGAGTAAGCTTCATCCTACCGTTCATACTCATCACATCATGCTTCGCATTGTGGGGATTTGCCAACGACATAACCAACCCGATGGTAAAGGCTTTCTCCAAAATATTCCGTATGTCGGCGACAGACGGAGCCTTGGTTCAGGTGGCATTCTATGGCGGCTACTTCGCAGTGGCATTCCCTGCCGCCATCTTCATACGCCGTTACAGCTACAAGGCAGGCGTCCTGGTAGGCTTGGGACTTTACGCCTTGGGCGCATTCCTGTTCTATCCGGCAAAGGCGATAGGCGAATACTACCCGTTCCTCGTTGCCTATTTCATCATGACATGCGGCCTTTCGTTCCTTGAGACATCAAGTAACCCATACATTCTGTCCATGGGTTCGGACGAAACAGCCACACGTCGCCTCAATCTGGCGCAGTCGTTCAATCCGATGGGGTCGCTTCTCGGAATGTTCGTTGCCATGAATTTCATCCAGGCAAAGCTCAATCCGCTTGACACGGCATCGCGTGCGAATCTCAGTGATGCGGAGTTTGCTGCGGTGAAGGACTACGACCTCTCCATACTCATAGGTCCATACCTCGCCATCGGCATTGTCATTCTGGTGATGTTCCTCGTCATTCTGTTTGCAAAGATGCCCAAGAACGGCGACAAGAACCATGAAATAAACTTCCTGCCGACACTCCGCCGCATCTTCCGCATGCCACACTACCGTGAAGGAGTGATTGCCCAGTTCTTCTATGTAGGCGTGCAAATCATGTGCTGGACATTCATCATACAGTACGGCACACGCATCCTCATGGCCGAAGGAATGCAAGAACAGTTGGCAGAGGTGACTTCGCAGAAGTACAATATCGCCGCAATGGTGATATTCTGCTGCTCGCGTTTCATCTGCACATTCATCCTTCGCTATCTCAACGCAGGTCAGTTGCTTATGATTCTCGCCATCGCAGGAGGCATACTCATCTGTGGTGTGATAGGATTGCAGAACATTTACGGTCTGTATTGCCTTGTAGGTGTGAGCGCATGCATGTCGCTTATGTTCCCGACGATATACGGAATAGCACTCACCGGACTTGGCGATGATGCCAAATTCGGCGCCGCCGGACTCATAATGGCAATCCTTGGCGGCAGTGTCCTGCCCCCGTTGCAGGCCATGATTATCGACTTGAAGACCGTTGCAGGTATTCCTGCCGTGAACGCGTCGTTCATTCTGCCATTCATCTGCTTCGTGATTATCGCCATTTACGGCTGTCGCACGAAGATGCGCAGCAAAGGTCTGCTGAAGAACTGACGCTGATTTTGCTTTAGAAACAAATATAAAAGGAAAGTCCTGTGGTTTACTTTGTGAATCACAGGACTTTCCTTTTCAATTCATCAAGGGTTTGGACAATGCCGTTACAAATCGGAATCGGCAACTATTTCATCCCAGATTGCACACAAATCGGTCATTCGTTGCAACACGATGTCGGCTCCTTCATCCGCCAAAGCAGCGTCAGGCAGCGGTCCACTGTTTATTGCTACGGTGAAAATGTCGGCTGCCACGCCAGCCCGTACACCGAGCGGTGCGTTCTCAACGACAATTCCTTGCCACGGTTTCAAGCCGCCGGCTTTCGCCAATCCCATCAGATATGGGTCGGGAGCAGGCTTTCCCCGCTCCACATCGTAGGCTGTCACGATATGGTCTTCGGTCAGGAACCCGTCGAAATCATCAAGCAGACGCTTTATAAGCGGACGCTGACCACTGCCCGTAACCACTCCCACCGTCATGCCGGCAGCGGTTATTTTCCGCATCATCTCATACACTCCGGGAAATATTTCAGCCACCGGCATATTGTGAAACAGTTCCGTCTTCACATCATACATGCGCTGCGCTTCCTCCAGAGAGATTTCCTTACCCTGCTGTTCCTGCACGAAATGGCGTATGGTGTCAATGCCTCTGGCTCCCTCCGTAGCATAAGAATCGGCGGCGGTGAAATGTATTCCGAAGTGTTTCATGGCTTCCTGCCACGCCACTGCATGGTTGGGCATGGAGTCATAAAGCACTCCATCCATATCAAAGAGCACCACACTTGGAGCAAAACGAGCATAGCCGTGTGCCGATTTGTATTGTCTTATTGCCTCTTCTATCATTTTCCAATTGAAAAAACGGACTGCCAAATGAATGTCTCAAATAGCAGTCCGCTTTGATTTTTTAATCGTATTTATTACTTTTCTTCAGCCAAACGCTTCTGCATGGCTTCGCTTTCAGCCTCATATCCAGGCTTGTTGAGCAGAGCGAACATGTTCTTCTTGTAAGCCTCCACACCCGGCTGGTTGAACGGATTCACGCCAAGTACGTTGCCACTGATGCCACAAGCGAGTTCAAAGAAGTAGATAAGCTGACCGAGAAAGTACTCGTTGAGCTGCGGAACGCTTACGCGGATGTTAGGAACGCCACCATCCACATGAGCCATACGGGTTCCGAGTTCTGCCATCTTGTTCACATCATCGACGCGTTTGCCTGCAAGGAAGTTCAAACCATCAAGGTTTTCGTCGTCGTGCGGGAAGAGAACAGACTCGTTAGGAGTCTCAATGCTCACCACAGTCTCGAAGATTGAACGCTCACCTTCCTGAATCCACTGACCCATTGAGTGCAAATCGGTGGTGAAATCGCATGATGCCGGGAAGATGCCCTTACCATCCTTGCCTTCCGACTCACCGTAAAGCTGCTTCCACCACTCGCTCATGAAATGGAGTTTCGGCTGATAATTCACCAGAATCTCTATCTTCTTGCCAGCCTGCTCATAGAGAGCGTTGCGCACGGCAGCGTAGATTGCGGCAGGATTCTCGTCGAACGGCACATCCTTTCCGGTAGATTTCTCCATGTCGGCAGCACCGCTGATGAGCGATTTGATGTCGAATCCGGCAACAGCGATAGGCAGCAAGCCCACCGGAGTGAGTACAGAGAAGCGTCCGCCGACATTGTCGGGGATGACGAATGTCTTGTAACCCTCCTTTGTCGCAGCCGCACGGGCAGCACCCTTATGTGCGTCTGTGATTGCAACGATAACATCCCTTGCCTCCTCTTTGCCTCGCTGCTCTTCGCACTGCTTCTTCAAAAGGCGGAAAGCAAGAGCCGTTTCCGTTGTCGTTCCCGACTTAGAGATATTGATAACGCCAAACTTCTTGTCCTTCAGGAAGGCTGTAAGTTCGGCGAGATAGTCCTCACCTATATTGTTTCCGGCAAATACAATTGTCGGGTTCTTCTTGTCGTTGATGAGCCATGAGAATGAGTTTCCAAGAGCTTCTATCACGGCACGCGCTCCAAGGTAGCTGCCACCGATACCTGCAACGACCACCACCTCACACTTTTCACGCAGTGTGTCGGCAACGCTCTGGAGTTCGGCGAGGAATTCCGGTGTCACCGATGAAGGCAGATGCAGCCATCCCAGAAAGTCGTTTCCGGGGCAGGTGCCGTTTTCAAGTGCTTCATGTGCAGCGATTACCTGGGGTTCATAGGCTTTTACAGCGCCCTCACTAAGGAACTGGGCAGCCTTTGTAATGTCTAAACTAATACTTTTCATTTTTCTGACTATTTATGTATTTTGAGTTTACAAGTCCTTAAACCTGTCTTCAACCGATTCTGTCCGGGTAATGAAAACAATCTTATCGGAAACTGTCGGTGAGCAGTTTTATCTCTATCTGCGGGCTGATGCGTTCGTAGAGTATGTTATAAACGGCATCGAGTATGGGCATATTGACATGCAGATGGCGGTTTTTCTCCTTCATGCATTTTGTTCCGAAGAATCCTTCCGCAATCATTTCCATCTCTATCTGCGCGCTCTTCACGCTATATCCCTTGCCAATCATTGTTCCGAAGGTGCGGTTGCGCGAGAATTTGGAGTAGCCCGTCACAAGCAGATCGCCCAGATAAACGGAGTCATAGACGCTGCGTTCAATCGGATTGATGGCTGTAAGGAAGCGCGACATCTCCTGCACGGCGTTAGATATGAGCACCGCCTGGAAGTTGTCGCCATACTTCAATCCGCTACAGATGCCCGAAGCTATGGCATAGACATTCTTGAGTACGGACGAATATTCGATTCCTATGACATCCGAGCTCGTCTTTGTCTTGATGAATTCCGAGTCGAGCACATCGCAGAAAGCCTGTGCCTTCTCCAGATCGCAGCATCCCACGGTGAGATATGACAGGCGTTCAAGAGCCACTTCCTCGGCATGTGAGGGTCCGCCGATGCACGCAAGGTTCTCGTTCGGCACATCATACACCTCATGGAAATACTCCGAGCAGGCGAGATTGTCGTCGGGTACGAGTCCCTTTATAGCCGTGACAATGAACTTGTCGCGCAGCCTTGTCTTGAGTTTCTTGAGGTGGTTTTTCAGATAAGGCGACGGCACCACGAACACAAGCGTGTCGTAAGCCTCGACAATGCGGTTTATGTCACTTGAGAAGAATATCTCGTCCGTATTGAAATGGACGCTTGTGAGGTAATTGGGGTTATGGCTGATGCGCTTGAATTCCTCTATGCTGTCGTCGCGCCGCATATACCACCCGATGTGATGGGTGTGCCCTATCACGATCTTGGCTATCGCAGTCGCCCAACTGCCACCGCCAATTACGGCTATTTTACCACAATTAAACAATTTGCTTATGTCTAATGGTTAATATTCAATGCTGTGCCACAAGTCTTTGCACGCACCAAAACGAAATCAGCAGGCCGCGCCGATGACGGTGCGACCTGCCATTCACTATTGTCACTCTTCGACAGAAGCAGTCTCCGAAACGGCCTTTGCCGCGTCAATCCAAGTCTGGATGTCATCGACAGAAGGCTTCTCGTAGCCGAGCTTGTACTTCTTGTTCACATCGCCAATCTTCTGCTGCAAGCCCTGCGGCTTCTCTCCGGCGATGTCGGAAATGAGGTTGAAACCTATCTTGCGGAGCACATATACCCACTCTTCGGGTACTCCGATTTCCGCCCATTCCTTCACGCTGCTCTGCGGGATCTTCTTTTCCGGCTTCATCTGCGGGAAGAAAAGCACCTCCTGAATGGTGGTCTGTCCGGTCATAAGCATCACCAGACGGTCGATGCCGATGCCGATACCCGATGTTGGAGGCATACCGTACTGCAGTGCACGGAGGAAGTCCTGGTCGATAATCATGGCTTCGTCGTCGCCCTTGTCGGCAAGGCGCATCTGCTCCTTGAAACGTTCCTCCTGGTCGAGGGGGTCGTTAAGCTCCGAGTAGGCGTTGGCAAGTTCCTTGCCGTTCACCATAAGTTCGAAACGTTCGGTGAGTCCCGGCTTCGAACGGTGCATCTTTGTCAGCGGCGACATCTCCACAGGATAGTCGGTGATGAACGTAGGCTGGATGAACGTACCCTCGCAGAACTCTCCGAAGAGTTCGTCGATGAGCTTGCCCTTACCCATTGTTTCATCGACTTCCATGCCCTTCTCCAGACAGAAAGCGCGAATTTCTTCCTCGCTCTTGCCGTTGCAGTCGAAGCCGGTCTTCTCCTTGATTGCATCGAGGATAGGCAGACGGCGGTAGGGAGCCTTGAAGCTGATCACGTTGTCGCCCACCTTGCGTTCGGTCGAGCCGTTCACTGCGATGCAGACTGTCTCAAGCAGCTTTTCGGTGAAAGACATCATCCAGTTGTAGTCCTTGTACTGCACATAAAGCTCCATGCAGGTGAACTCCGGGTTGTGGTTGCGGTCCATTCCCTCGTTGCGGAAGTTCTTTCCTATTTCATACACGCCCTCGAATCCGCCCACAATGAGACGCTTCAGATAAAGTTCGGTGGCGATGCGCATGTACATATCAATATTGAGCGCATTGAAATGTGTGATGAACGGGCGTGCCGAAGCACCTCCGGCGATAGCCTGCAGAGTGGGTGTCTCCACCTCGGTGTAGCCTGCCGCGTCGAGCACGCGGCGTATTGTGCGCACCACTGTTGCACGCTGCAGGAACGTGTCCTTCACTCCGTCGTTCACGATGAGGTCCACATAACGCTGACGGAAACGCAGCTCCGGGTCCTCAAACTTGTCGTAAGCCACGCCGTCCTTATACTTGACGATAGGCAGCGGCTTCAGACTCTTCGACAAGAGAGTGAGACTCTGTGCATGAACCGATATTTCGCCGGTCTGTGTACGGAACACAAAACCCTTGATACCTATGAAGTCGCCTATGTCGAGCAGACGCTTGAACACAGTGTTGTAGAGGTTTTTGTCGTCGCCGGGGCAGATGTCGTCGCGTGTGACATACACCTGAATGCGGCCCTTGGAGTCCTGAAGCTCCACGAAGCTCGCCTTACCCATGACGCGACGGCTCATCATACGGCCGGCAATCACCACTTCACGCACCTCATCCTCGTCCTTGAATTCATTCTTTATATCCTCCGAGAAGGCGTTTGTGGGGAACTCTGCCGCCGGGTAGGGTTCTATGCCCATATTGCGTAATTCCTGAAGACTCTGTCTTCTTACAATCTCCTGTTCACTAAGTTCTAATACGTTCATATATAGTTTCTTCGTTTTGTTTTCTCGTTATGCGCCTCCGGCGATTCCCGTTCCATGCCAAAGGGCTTACGCCACAGTCTCCGGCACACTCGCACGGATGCGGCTTTTACCAAATGCAAAATTACTAAATATTTCTGAAAGCATCCCCGATTTTTCACATTTAATAATCAAAGTTTCATGTATATGGAAGTTAAAGAAATTAAAGAGGTTAGAGGAATCAAATGCAAACGTGCCGTTTCCACATCCGACGCCCGACATTGCACACCGGGCATCGACTTGCACTATATTTGCATTTCCAAACGCCCCATAATGCGTTTACACGCAGGACACAGGCAAAAGCAAAGCAATTACACAAAATAAGGTGTGCAGACACAAACACTTGACTATCACAATATTGCATAAGCACAAACCCAATTGTGCAATAATCACAAATCGTTTTCTGCCCACAAAAGGCGGTTTTACGCCGAAAACAAGGCTTATTTGCAATGCAAGCAAGCCTTCGTTGTAAGCGTATCCGCGATGCCGCCTTGTCCATAATCATTCATTGGTTTACCTTTGCCACGTAAATAAAATCTCAATGATATGATTGCAGCAAAACGATACGAGAGTGTATGGAATACGTTCTTGAAAGAACTGACCCGTAATTCGACCGTCACTCTGTCTTCTTTTCAAAAGAAGTGGCACGTTAACCGGAGTGGAATGAAACAATGGATGGGTAATAACGGACTGTCTGTAAAAGAAGCCAAGAAGCGTATACGTGAGTGTCATCACTATGCTAAAGAAAGCCAAATGTTACCTTTACCAGCAACCGCAGGTAATCTGTTCCTGCCAATGACAACAGACCAGCTAGCTCCACAGTCTGAGTTTTGTGATATACTGTCTGGAGTAAGCCTTATATTTCCAGATGGTACACAAGTGAACATAAAACGTGGCAGCGCACAAGCCGTCATGTCATTCCTCAAACTTTATCAAACGGAGGGCCTGCCATGTTTGGACTGAATGACGGAATACGCTATTATGTCTGCCAGCGCTATGTTAGAATGAACCTGGGGATAAACGGTCTGTATAAGCTTGTGTCGCAGGAGATGGATCTGCCTCCGCTAAGCGGGGCTGTGTTCATCTTCTTCAGCAAGAACCGACAGCAGGTGAAACTCCTTCGCTGGGATACGGATGGTTTCACATTGTATCAGAAGCGACTTGAAAGAGGAACCTTCGAGATACCCTATTTCAACCCCGGCAAGAAGGCTTGTGTAATGCCCTATAAGACTCTATCCGCCATCATGAGCGGAATATCGTTGAGGTCTGTAAGATATCGCAAGAGGCTGGGCATTGACAATTCTATGTCTGTAAATACTTGACAATCAGTAATGTTATTATCAAAATACATGATGATTTATTTGGTAGTCTCGTCTTTTTTTCGTACCTTTGAAGTATGAATAAAGACGAGATTATTGCATTGTTGCAGCAACAGAACTCATTCTTGCAGGAACAGCTCCAGGAGGCGAACCGTAAGGCGGACGTCCTTCTGGAAGAGGTCACGTCTTTAAGAAACATGCTCGAACGCAAGTCGGAGGAGGAGGCCAAGCAGAAGCGTATAATAAAGGGACTCGCCAAGATAACAGAGAACAGATCGGAGAAACAGACCCCGACACCGGCACCACAGGACATAACGGCAGACCGGCCTTCGGAGAAGAAGGAACGTGCCCGTACCAACAACGGTGCAAAGCGCAAGCAACACCTGGAAGTGGAAGTCGTCGAGGAAGATGTCGAACCGGAAGATCCGCGCTTCAACAAGGATCTGGCACGACTGTACAGGA